>Ga0209697_10008765_pt1 | contig 11398 bp, 12 predicted proteins | sample AliMusrvi5mmetaG_FD_184115 | JGI IMG/M metagenome (GOLD analysis project Ga0209697, IMG submission 184115) | Freshwater lake bacterial and archeal communities from Alinen Mustajarvi, Finland, to study Microbial Dark Matter (Phase II) - Alinen... | ecosystem: Environmental > Aquatic > Freshwater... | reverse complement strand
TTGAACCTGCAACCTTCGGGTTATGAGCCCGACGAGCTACCAATTGCTCCACCCCACGATGTTTGTGCTACAATGTACGGAATAAAATCACTTAAGCAAGCATTTTATTGTATTTGTTTACCATTAGTATCTTGTCCATCAGGTTCTATGACAAAAAGTTTCCCGTCAGCCCCTTCAACAGCAAGAATCATCCCCTCTGAAACTTCGTCCCGGATGGTGCGCGGGGCAAGATTGGCAACCAGCACTACATTTTTGCCAACCATCTCTTCAGGAGTGTAGAAGCGCGCAATTCCGGCAAGTACCTGTTTTGTTACAGAACCAACCTGCAATTGAAGTTTGAGGAGTTTGGCTGCTTTTTTAACTGTTTCAGCTGCTATAACCTTGGCAACCCTAAGGTCAACCTTTAAAAAATCATCAAAACTGATCACCGGCTTGAACTCCATACGATCCTGCTCCTCTCCGGCCTCCCGCTTCTCTGCTTCGGCAAGCAGCCCCTCAATTTTCTTGAGTTCCGGAGCAATATCGGCATCCTCGATTTTTGTAAACAGTATTTCCGATTCAGCTCTCAGCTTATGCCCTTTCGGGAGTGCTGGGTTAAGCAGAGATGCTGTAAGAGAGCAGCCCTTGGAAAAACGATCTTCAATGCTATCATGAAACCCGAGCATGGCATAAATCCTGTTGCTGGTTTCCGGAATCACCGGATAGAGCGCAACAGCAAGGGCATGACAAAGGTTCAGTGAAAGAGCCATAGCTTTTGCAGCCGCCTCGCGGTCAATCTTGATTACTTTCCAGGGCTCCGACTCTGTGAGAAACCGGTTGGCTGCACGGGCTATCTCCATTCCAAGAGAGGTCGCCTCCCTGAAATGAAACTCTTCAAATGCCGTGTCAAGCTGCCGAAGGGTATCCGGCCAGTCAATACCAAGAGAGTTCCACTCTTCTGAAGTTGACTCATGGGGCACCACACCATCAAAACGGGCATTGGTAAAATCAACCGACCGCTTGATAAAGTTTCCAAGAGTATCGGCCAGTTCGCCATTCGTCCTGTTCTGAAAATCCTGCCAGCTGAAATCACTATCCTTGTTTTCTGGATAATTCATTGCAATACTGTAGCGCAGGGTATCAGCCGGAAACTTTTCAAGGAACTCACCAAGATAGACCGCATAGTTCCTTGACTTTGAAAACTTTCTTCCCTCGAAATTCATGAACTCCGATGCAGGCACATTATCGGCAAGATTATATTGCCCGCTCGTTCGCCCTTCGTTCCAAGCCATGAGAATTGCAGGAAACATCAGTGTATGAAACACAACGTTATCCTTGCCGATAAAGTGAATGAGCCTGCTCTCAGGATCCTGCCAATACTCTTTCCAGCGATCACTCTGCCCCAGTTTTTCTGCCCACTCCCTGGTAAACGAAATATACCCAAGCACTGCATCGAACCAGACGTAGAGCACCTTGCCCACAGCTTCCGCCGTGTCGAGAGGCACCTTGATGCCCCAACTCAAATCACGGGTTATCGCCCGATCGTTCAGACCCTGTTTAAGCCAGGTGCGGCTATAATTCACCACATTCTGCCGCCACTCATCCTCATGACTCTCTACATACTCCTCAAGCTGTTTCTGGAAGCGTCCAAGGGGAAAATACCAGTGCATTGTCTCACGCAACTCCGGTGTTGCATCTGAAAGCTTGCTTTTCGGGTTGATAAGCTCAAGGGGACTCAGATGGGTTCCGCACTGTTCACACTGGTCACCGTTAGCCTCAGCGTTATTGCATATCGGGCAGGTCCCGGTAACATAGCGATCCGAAAGAAAGCGGTCTGCTTTGCGATCAAAGAAAAGCTTTTCAGTCTTTTTGGTAAAAATCCCTTTCTTCTCAATCTCAAGAAAAAATTCCTGAGCAGTTTTATGATGAAGCTGAGAAGTCGTTCTGCCATAATAATCAAAAGAAATACCACACTTCCGGAACGCATCAAGGTTCATCGAATGGTAGCGATCGACGACGTCCTTGGGGGAAATCCCCTCTTTTTCTGCCGTAATGGTAATCGGTACACCGTGTTCATCAGACCCGCCGATATGAAGCACATCCTCACCCTTGAGTCTTTTGTAGCGAACATATATATCGGCAGGAAGGTAAACACCTGCCAGGTGGCCGAGGTGAACCGGGCCATTGGCGTACGGAAGAGCCGTTGTGACCAGAGTTCTTTTAAACTGAAGCATACTGAATGGAACTATTTTTTTTCAAACATGGCGTTGAACTTTTCAACAGGAATCCTGCGAGTCTGGCCGCCCTGAAGATAACGAAGGAAGACAAGTTTTTTCTGAGCATCAATATTTTCAATAACTGCAGCTCCCTCAGGAGTGTTCACCCTGCTTCCCACCGGAGGCAGCGGTATCTGTGCTGCGGTCTGTGAAGGGCATCCCTTCTCATGTTTCGAATATCCAAGACAGCATTTGGGACGGTTACATATTCCTGTCACATTAAATGCATGGTTATCATTTCCGTTGGTTTCGGAATATTGAGATTTTTCAGAAAATGGATTGGCGTGTATTTTTGGAAGCCAGCTCGAACAGCATAAAAGACATCCGCACGGTCCAAACGCATTTGCCCTTCTGGCCTCTTCACGGGTTGTAATCTGCACCATCTGAATTCTTGCCTTGAACTCTCCGGCAAGGTCACGAACAAGAGTCCTGAAATCAACTCGATGTGAGGAGGTATAATAAACCGAGAGTTTCTGCTGGTCCATACGCAACTCCACATCAACCAGCTTCAGTTCAAGTTCATGCTTTTTAATCTTGTTCTGGCAGACCTCGCGAATCTCCGACTGCCGTTTTTTCAGTTCAATAATTGCCAGGTTGTCACTCTCGTCGGCAATTCGCAAAACCTCTGTACACTCAGTTCCATTCTTGTCCAGTCCTTTCAGCTGAAGCTTTTTGCGCGCAATCTGCCCTACGGAATAAACAACGCCAAAATCATACCCTCCATCTGACTCAATAATAACCTGTAATCCTATACTGAAAGGGATACCTGTATTATTGCGAAAAAATTCACGACGGCATCCCTGAAGTTCAACCTCACAGATATCATCAACAACATCTTCAGAAACCGCCCCGTATATGGCCTCCATCTCACTATGCAGCAATTGTGAAAGCCGCAGCCTTACCTTGGTATTATCACCTAAAAGACAACTGCATATAACATTACTCATAAAAGATTGTTTATATAGTTCCGAATCACCGCAATACTACCTTTTTTCACGACCGAAAAAACGTGTAAACGCTTCTATACGCCTGTTTATTGAATCCTTACCTTTAACCAGAGTCATGGCTTCATCCAGCATCCCGTTCCTCACCTTTCCTCCAAGATCATCAAGGTGCCGCTCCGTCATCCCCTGCATGTAGGAGGTCAGGTCATCCGCACCGGAATTTTCAGCCCGGGAAAGTAACCGGGGCTCCAAAAAAGAGAGGAAGAGCTCAGGTTTTTGTTCACCAAGATATTCAATCCGACTGACAACTGAAACAAGGTAAATCGAAGGCGTTTTTTCAAGAACACGCGAAACAATAGATGCTGTCCCTTTTAAAAAAAGAAGTGGCCGCTGGTCTACAGGCTCTATCTTTCCCTGGGGGAAAATCCACAGGGCATTCTGTCGATCACTATCGGCAGTGAGCAGCTCAGCCGCGTAACGAAGCGTATCGAGCAAACTTCTCGGGCGGGACCGATCAAGGGAAAACGCTCCTATACGGGTAAAAAAACGGTGTATCTTTAACTGTTGATACTCGATAATAATATGCAGGTTCTGATGAAAATATTCTTCAGTGCAAATCGGCGACCAGAACCCATCCCACCAATAGGCATGATTGGCATAAAAAATAACCGGAATACGGGGATTCATCTCCCGTACTCCGGCCTGCATAAAAACACGCACCGAGTTAAAATACCGCTTGAACTGCCGGCGGGAATACCAGCTGAACCAGAGGGTATAAAGTATGCTCCGTCGGACTTTGAGCATCCGCGCTTATTTAAACGCTCTCCTGATACGGTTTATCGCCTCCTCCAACGAGGAGATTGAGGCCGCATAGGAAAGACGAAGGTTTTCAGGCGCACCGAAAGCATCACCAGGAACAGTGGCCACATGATGCACTTTCAGAAGATATTCGGCAACATCTGCAGAATCCTTCATCACCACTCCGTTAAAGGTCCGACCAAACACTCCGCTCACGTCCGGGAAAATATAAAACGCCCCTTGTGGAAGGGCTGTTTTAAAGCCGGGAATGCTATTAAGAGCCTGATACATATAATCACGACGCTTTTCAAATTCAGCACGACGCTCTTCAACAATCCCCTGATCCCCAGTCAATGCTGCTACAGCGGCTTTCTGGGCAATGGCATTGGCGTTTGAAGTGGTCTGCGACTGTATCTTGTCACAGGCGTTAATCAACCATTTCGGTCCGGCAAGATACCCGATTCTCCAGCCGGTCATGGCATAGGTTTTCGATACGCCGTTACTGACGATAACCCAATCCTTGATAGCCGGAATCCTTGCGGGAGAAAACGGACGGACATCGCCATAAACGATCATATCATACATCTCGTCAGAGACAATAAAAATTTCGCGTCCTTCAATAACCTTGACAAGCGCACGAACCTCATCTTCACTGTACACCGATCCTGTAGGATTGGATGGGGAATTGAGCACAAGAGCCTTCGTTTTTGGCGTAATGGCAGCCTCCAGCTGCTCCGGTGTCATTTTATACTCATTCTCCAGCGTGGTATGGACGATAACCGGTGTAGCACTCGCAAGTCGCACCATCTCAGGAAAACTCACCCAGTAGGGGGCGGGAACTATCACCTCATCCCCCTCCTGGCAAAGCGCTAGAAAGGTATTGGCAAGAGTCTGCTTGCCTCCATTGCTGACGATGATCTGGTTTGGCTGAAACTCCAGCTCATTATCACGCTTGAACTTTGCAATAATGGCAGCTTTAAGTTCCGGGATGCCGGAATTGGCCGTATATCGGGTAAACCCTGCATTGATGGCCGCAATAGCCGCCTGATTAACGTTCTCAGGAGTCGGAAAATCCGGCTCTCCGGCTGAAAGACTGACAATGTCCTTACCTTCGGCCTTCATAGAAGCGGCAAGGTTGCTGATTCGCATGGTTTGCGACTCCTGCATGCTCAGTACCCTGCGTGTCAGATATTTTTCTTCGAGAATATGCGTTGAAGACATTCGAATGGTGATTTATGATTTATTTATTTTTAGTTCATCTCGTTTTTGATGCAGCATTTCCAGAACACATGGATGCACAAATTTACTGACATCCCCGCCCAGTAAACCTACCTCCTTGATAATCGACGAAGCAACATAGGTATATTTGACATTCGGCATCAAAAACACTGTTGTGACCTCCGGATAGAGCTGCCGGTTCAAAAGCGAGATCTGAAACTCATACTCAAAGTCCTTGACCTGCCTCACTCCCCTAACAATAGCCCTTGCACCTAACTGCCGGGCATAATCTGCAAGCAAACCGTCATGCAGCATTTCGACACTGACAGTGGAGTAATCGGCAGTAACCTCCCTGATCATGCAAAGCCTCTCTTCAGCACTGAAGAGTGCGTGTTTAAGACTGTTCTCAGCAATAACTACAATGACTTCCTCAAAAATATTAAGCGCACGCTCAAGGACATCAAGATGGCCATTGGTGAAAGGATCGAAGGTCCCGGGATATATGGCTTTCTGTTTCATCGGCAGAAAAAATTCTTCAGTGCTGAAAAAAAGTAACTCTTGTCATACCATAATCCCTGTGAAAAGAGTAATACGACGACTGCATGAAATCAATATGAGTACTATGCTCGATAAGCAGAAAGCCCTCTTCTGCAAGCAGTTTCCCTCCGACAATTTTTTCAATCAGCAGATTGTAGTCATGCCAGGAATAAGGCGGATCGCAAAAGACAAGATCGAACTCTCCTGTCGCACGACCAAGAAATGCACAAACATCCGAATTCACAACTTTGACACTATCCTGAACCCCTAACTGAAGGGCTGTAGACTTTAAAGCTTTGAGTGCATCAACATGCTGATCAACAAAACAAACTGAACCTGCACCACGGCTCAACGCCTCAAAACCAAGAGAACCGAACCCGGCAAACACATCGAGAACCTCCATCCCCTCAAAGTCCACTCTTCCTTCAAGAATATCAAAGAGTGACTTTTTCACCCGGCTGCTGCAAGGACGTATTGCATGAGACGATGAGCTCCTGATTTTGCGCCCCCTGTATATTCCAGCCAGAATCTGCACTAAACACCTTTCAGGCTAAAAGTCACCGAACACGGTCTCCGTGAGAATTACAAGCGCTTTTTCAGCATCATCCTTTGTCGGCGGCTTTCCGTGCCAGTTAGATTTGTCCGGCATAGACCCCTCAAAAAAAGAAACGCCTTTACCCATAATGGTTACAGCAAGCACAACCGATGGCCTCGTGCGATGTTCATCAGCCTGGATAGCTTCAACAGTGCTGATAAAATCTTCGATATTATTACCGTCGCAATGATAGACATCCCAGCCAAATGAGCGCCATTTATCAGCAAAAGGTTCAACGCTCATAATATCGGTTACCTCACCGTCGATCTGCAGATTATTGCAATCAACAATACCTATAAGTTTTCCAAGCCCGTAATGAGACGCACTCATGGCAGCTTCCCAAACCTGGCCTTCCTGACACTCTCCATCCCCCATCAGACAGAACACATCATGATTATTACCGTCAATACGCAGGCCAAGTGCGGCACCGACTGCTGCAGAAAGACCTTGACCCAGTGAGCCGGAAGCGATTCTGACACCAGGAAGTCTGGCTTCGGATGTCGGATGACCCTGCAGGTATGAGTTCACCTGACGCAGGGAGTTCAGCTCGCTGATCGGGAAATAGCCTGAACGGGCAAGGACACTGTACCAGACAGGAGCTATATGGCCGTTGGAAAGAAAAACAAAGTCCTGATCATCACTCTGCCAGAACTTATGCGGATCCTTTTTAAGGAGCCTGAAATAGAGCGCTGTAAAAATATCAGCCATACCAAGCGAACCTCCCGTATGGCCGGAATTGGCCCTGGCAAGCATTCTGATAATATCCCGTCGAACCTGACGGGCCATCTCATTGAGTTCATCAATGGTGGCAAGCGTAAGAAGCTCGCCCTTTTTTTCCGCAGGATACACTTTTAAGTCTTTTGCCATGGCAGATCAACAAAATTCTCGCGAATTAATAAAAAAGGTGCAGTTTAAGGGTCGGGTGATAATAACAAAAAAACTTATTCATGTTCACGCTTTCTTTCCCTGAAAAACTTCCAGACCGAAAAAGAAAGAAGCAACACAAACAAAATCGATACAGGCACAGTGTAAAGTGCAACATAACCTCCTATATGCTTCCAGTTGCTTCCCAGTAAAAAACCACCGTACAAGAGCAACACATTCCATGCTGTAGCACTTGCAGCGGCAGCAAGAAAGACAATCGGGGTTCTTAGATGCATCAACCCTGACATAACGGAAATAACAGCTCTGGAACCAAACAGAAAGCGGTTTGCAAGCACAGCAACATAACCATGAGCGGCAAATTTCCGGCGGAGAAGATCCATATCGGAAGGAGGAAAAAACTTATGAGCACTTTTTGAGAGCCAGTGTTCAACCGGTGTACCTCCCTCGGCATACAACTTCATGCCTAAATATTTACTGAGCAGGTACACAAGCATAAACCCGGCAGTGGAGCCCGCAGAAGCCCAGAATAACGCGCCGACAAAAGTGATCCCGCTTGTATAGATCAAATAACCTATAAAAGCAACCGGCACATCTCCAGGAATCGGCGGCACTATATTTTCAAAAAAAGCAATCAGAAAAAGAAACAGATAGATCGAAAACGGATCCGCATGCTGCAGATAAGCAATTGCAGATTCAAGCATTCAACCTCCCTTTCTTCTGTAAGTTAAGTCTCAATCGAGATCAAGCACCCTTCTCTGAACTTCGCTGTAGGCATCCTCTACACCGCCAAGATCAAACCTGAAACGATCCTTATCCATTTTTTCATTTGTGTCAAGATCCCAGAACCGGCATGTATCAGGACTTATCTCATCACCAAGAAGAATTTCCCCATTGTGACGGCCGAACTCGAGTTTGAAATCAACAAGCTTCAGTTTTCGGTCAGCAAAAAACTTCTTGAGCACAGTATTAATAGCTTCTGCACGGTTTTTCAGCACCGCAAGTTCCTCCAGAGTTGCAACACCAAGCGCAACTGCATGTGACTCATTCATCAAAGGATCATCCAGATCGTCATCTTTCAGATAAAACTCGACTATAGGTTTTGCAAGCACGGTTCCTTCAGCAAATCCATACCGCTTCACCAATGAACCTGCGGCAATGTTGCGAACAACAACTTCAACCTTTATAATATCAAGATGGCGGCAAAGCATATCGCGATCAGAAAGCTTTTCGACCAGATGCGTATGTATCCCTTCATTTTCAAGAAGAGTAAAGAGCTTGCAGGAAATAGCGTTGTTCACAACACCCTTCTCTGCAATAGTGCCTTTTTTCTTGTTATTGAATGCAGTCGCATCATCCTTGAACTCCTGTATGACCAGGTTGCTCTCTTCTGTTAAAAAAACCTTTTTAGCCTTCCCTTCGTAAAGTTGTGTCGTCTTTTTCATGGAACCCGTTTTTATTGTGTATTGGCTATCGCAGCAGGATACCGTGCCCAGCCTCTTAAACTACTCTCTTCAAGCTACTCTTCATGATCAGAAGCCGCCTGTTCAACCGCTCCGGTAAGCACAATGGTAATCTGATCGTCAGTAAGGCCCTTATCTTTCAAAAAGCTCATAAACCTGAACACCCCAAGATCAGAAAGCATGGCTTTCGGCTGATCATTGACGGTAAGCCCTCTGGTACGGCTATACTCGCCGGATGTCTTGATCCAGTCATCAATAAACTGTTCCGATTTTCCGTTTTCAAGAAAGAAACCGGTCACAATCCGTTCAACCTCATCCCTTGATGGTTCCGGATGAGCCGTAAACAGAAACTGCATCTCTTCAGAAATCCTTGCCAGCACTATAACCGCCTCCTTATCAAGGTTCTCTTCAAGGATATCTTTCGCCTGTTCCTTGACACCGCTCTTCTGGGTCATACTGTTTTCCGGATCGTTGGATAATAAAATATTGACAGCTGAAAAATCCCGAATAAGTTACAAAGAAAAATAGCAAATACATAAGAGATCATGCTTTGACTTACTTCCCTGTAAATACACGGCAGGCCTGAAAACCTGTCATAAAATGAAACGCCCCCACACTGGAGATGCGTCTATAAATGAATAATTTTTGTTCGCGGTTTTTTATGCCGCGATATGCTAAAATACCATTATAGTATCGCATCTACTGTCACAGCAAGCAACCTTGATTCATATAGAGCAGTTGTTTCTCTTTTTAGTAAAATCAGATCCTTCCTGTCTTCTGCAGTTAATTGGTCAAGACCAATAAGATCTTCCTCTATTAGGGAAAAAGCGAACGTGTGCTGTTAAAAGGGGCCCTGCGATTGAAGGGGATGTGATTCCGGTTCAGGAAACACCAGTTCTTTTGCTCGAATAATGTCTTGCAGTTGTGTCGCCTTATTTCCTCCAATGAGCAAGATGTACAACGTCAAACCGTGCTGCATGAAATAACATTCGGTCTCCTGAATGACCCTGAATTTATTGCAGATCAAATATTACGCATAAATTATGTTTTTCTGAATTAAATTCACTTATCATTTCATTCATAACCGCCTTGGCAATTTTTCTCACGTAGGCATTCGTGGATACTTTACCGAAGAGTTGCTGATAGATCATCATAATGGCTCAGAAAAAACAGAACAAGGTTATGCGAAAATCCCTCACTTTTGTTTTTCTCTTTTTCGGTATAGCATTTTGCATTACCAGGTCAGCCACAGGCAGTCCAAAGCCTGAAAAATCTGTACTTTTCATGTGGTGGAACGTCGAGAATCTCTTTGATCCCTCGAACGATCCGGCGACCGATGACGATGATTTCACTCCTGAAGGGAGCATGAACTGGACAGAAAAGAAACTTCTCCTCAAACAGATGAGGCTCCGCCATACCCTTTCGGCAATACAGGCGCACCCCGACTACAGAAAGTATCCCGACATCGTTGCATTTGCGGAAGTGGAAAATGAGCGCGTCTTCAAGGGAACACTCTCCCCATTAAACGGCATCAAATACAAATCCATATACTATGAATCGTCCGACTCGAGAGGCATTGATGTTGCTCTGGCCTACAACCCGCAAACGCTTCGTCCCATAGCATCGAAAGCCTACACCGTGCCAATGGAAGGCAGACCGACAAGAAAAATCATCGTCGCCGGATTTTCCGCAGCCAGCCACCCGTTTCATGTTATTCTGAACCACTGGCCATCACGTTCCTTCGATACAGAGTGGACCGAACGCAAGCGAATTTCAGCAGCAACGGTGACCCGCCACATTCTCGACAGCCTGCGTATCGGAAACCATGCAGCCGATATCATTGTCATGGGCGATTTCAACGACGAACCCGAAAATCGCTCAATTAAAAAGTTCCTTGGCTCAACTGATGATGCTGCAAAGGTTAAAGCAAACGGCAGGGAGCTCCTCTACAACTGCTGGAGCGGCTATGATGGAATTGGAAGTTTCTCCTTCCATAACAAATGGCAGCACATCGACCAGATTCTCCTCTCCTCCGGCATGCTCGACAGCAATGGCCTTTATGCCAGAAACAACGCATTCCGCTGCTTCTTTTTTTCAAAAATGCTGGACGACTCCGGCAAGAGAGCCTATGCCACCTATGAAAAAAGAAAATATAAAGGCGGATTTTCCGACCACCTGCCGCTTCTATTAAAAGCAGGCATTGCCGAATAGCTCATCCGGTCTGCGTGGTTTTCCTGAAAAAACCAAACCATTTCAGAGCCTCAAACCAGAGCACACTTCCCGCCCCTGCAAGAAGACAAAGAACAAGATCAGGGGGATGAAGGCTTGAAAACTTGAATAACCTTACAAAGAAGGGAACATAGAGAACGATTGCAAGCAAAAGAACAGCCCCGAAAAGCAACGGCAACAAAGCATAATTGGAACACCTCAGTGTTGCCAGAGATGTCCCGCTCCATGACCGGTTAGTCAGAATCAGGGCAAGATTTGAAAAAATCAGCGTTGTAAAAGTCAATGCCCGTACTTCCGACTCACTATCTCCCCTGTTGAGGGAATACAAAAAAACACCCAGAACAACACCAAGAACAATAACGCCCTGCATTATACTGACAGCAACGGTCTGCCGACTGAAAAGGGGCTCCCTGGAGTTACGGGGCCGACGCCTCATAACATCTTTTTCCTCCTGTTCAGCTTCAAATACAATTGAAC
>Ga0209697_10008759_pt1 | contig 11402 bp, 9 predicted proteins | sample AliMusrvi5mmetaG_FD_184115 | JGI IMG/M metagenome (GOLD analysis project Ga0209697, IMG submission 184115) | Freshwater lake bacterial and archeal communities from Alinen Mustajarvi, Finland, to study Microbial Dark Matter (Phase II) - Alinen... | ecosystem: Environmental > Aquatic > Freshwater... | reverse complement strand
TTTCATGATCGGGGCGCGGCCGAGTTTCAGGGTGACTTCGAGCGGTTTGCCCGCGCGGAAGCCCGACAGCGTGATCTCGTCGCTGGGTTTGGCCAAGCGGAGCAAGGCGGCCAATTGGCCTTCGTTGACGAGCATCTGGTCGCCCAGTTTCCACAGCAGATCCGAGACCTGGAGTCCGGCGGTCTTGGCGGGACCATTGTCGTCCACCGACTTGACGACGAAACCCATTCCGGGTGGCAGGGACGGCAACTGGGCCGAGATCGTGGCGTCCGGTTTGGCGACTTCCAGGCCGAGCCACGCGTGGGGTGGCTGCGGGTTTTTCTGCGGCGGCGGCGGGTTTGTGGCGTCAGCGGGTTCCGCGGCAGCAACCATGGTCCGTCCAAGCAGGATCGCGATGACTAGGAATGTTTTCATTTCAGAATGAACTCACAGGCATGAGAAGGATCTCCTCGCGGGGTTGGGAAACCTGCATGACAATGCCCGTTTCCTCGTCTAACAAGCTATTCTCCTCCACCACGTTGAGGCGCAGCGCGTGCATGGTCGAGCCGTCGGGATCTTCCTGCCAGCCATCATCGGTCATGGATTCGATGCGGTCGGACTCGCTCACCAGCACCATTCCGGCGGGCGGATTGGCGGTTGGCGAATTGCCGGATGGAGCCACCGCAGCCCACGATGACGGTGCTGGGCGGGAGGCTAGGGGAAAAACCAAGGCGGTGGCCACGCCGGCGGCGGCGATGCCTCCGGTGACGATGCGGCGGAGCCATGGGATGGCGGTGCGTTTGGCGGGCAGGGATGCGGCCGACACTCCGGCCAGGGCCTCGAGCATGGCCTCGATTTCGCGCTGGCCGGCATCGCTCAGGGCGGGCGGCATCAGGCGGGCGAGGATGGTTTCGACAGGATCAGGCGTGTGCATGGCGGTATTCCTTCATGCGGCGCAATTCGTGCGCCAGTTGTTCCAGTGCGTAGCGATAGCGGGAGGCGGCGGTATTGGGTGAAATCGCGAGGGTTTCCGAGATCTGCATGAAGGTGAGACCGCCCCAGAATTTCATGACGACCACTTCCCGCAATTTCGGGCTGAGATTCTGGACGGCATCTCTGAGCAGCAACGCATCCTCGTCCTCTTCCAGCACCGGATCCAGCCAGACATCCTGGAAATCGTTCAGATAAATGATAGACTCCTCGCGTTTCCGGCGGCGGGACTCGCTGCGGTGGTGGTTGAGTCCGCAGAACCGTATGGTCGCGAAGACCAGCGGCAGATCGGGCGGGCCGCCGCCCTTGTCTTCCTGGTGGTGCCACATCCGCAGGATCGCCTCTTGCACGAGGTCTTCCGCGTCGTGGCGGGAATTGCTCCAGCCGCGGGCAAACAACAACAGCCGGGGGCCGTTTGCGGCCAGCCACTGCTTCCATTTGTTTGCGGGAGAATCCATTGTCCATATGATAATGCCCCATGCCGGGCCATTTGTCTGGAAAGATTGATATCCGGGTCGAAAGTCGTTTTCATGATGGAAGTTTGCTGGCTTTTGTCAATTTTCAAGAGGGCGGTTACGTTGCGGATTTAGCGCTTTTTATTTACGATTTCATCCTTGGTGGTTTCACCATTTCAACTGCGCCGCAGGCAGGCGGGTATCATTGCGGTGGGTCCTGACGATTTTCCCGTCTGATAGATAGAGCACGCGGTCGGCCATTTCGGACATCACGGCGTTATGGGTGATGACCACGGTGAGGGTGCCGAGTTCGCGGTTGATGCGTTCCACGGCTTCCAGCACGGTGATGCCGGTGGTCACATCGAGGGCACCGGTGGGTTCGTCACACAACAGCACCTCCGGGCGTTTGGCGATGGCGCGGGCGATGGCCACACGTTGTTGTTCGCCGCCGGAGAGTTGCGACGGGAAATGGTCCATCCGCGCACCCAGGCCGACCATTTCCAGCGCCTCCTCGGGACTCATCGGATTGAGCGAAATATTGGTGATCAGGGCGATGTTCTCGCGAGCGGTGAGCGATGGGATCAGGTTGTAGAATTGGAAGACGAAACCCACGCAGTTGCGGCGGAACTGGGTGAGAATCTGCTCCTGCGAGCCGTCGAGCTGCCAGCCCTTGTAAACCAGCTCGCCCGAGGTCGGCACGTCCAGCCCTCCGAGGATGTTGAGCAACGTGGACTTCCCGCTGCCGGACGGACCGAGCAGGCAGACGAGTTCACCGGCGTTAAGTTCGAGGTCCACCCCATGCAGCGCCACCACGTCCACCTCGCCCGTGTGATAAACCTTGCGCACTTGCCGGGCCGCATAAACGAGTCCCGTCGAAACAGGCAAAACCGGCGGCACGGTGGACAATGGAGGATTCATCTTGCGGCGGCAGCTTATCAGACCACCAGCCGATCACAACCCCCGGCGACACCCCGGCGCTGTCCATATAACGGGACAGACGAATAATTCCGTTATTTCGTATCGGGCGAGGGGTAGCGGAAATGGGCTTCGATTTTATAGTCGAAGAGGACGCCTTCCCATTTGACGCCGGCGCCCATGTTATGGACGACCCACGATTCGCCGGCGTGATTGGCGGGACCTGGGACGACGATGCCGATGTGTTGGTCGGCATTGGCGAGCGACCAGATGACGATATCGCCGGGTTGGTAGTTGTTGGGATCGCGGGTTGGGGTGATGGCTTGGCCCTTGCGTTCGAAGAAGCGCTGGAGGTTGGCGACGCGGCGGTGGTCGATGTTGGTATCGGGTGCCACGGCACCCCACAATTGCGGGTAGAGGCGGAAATGCTGGGCCATGTCCTCGTGGACTTCCTTTTGCAGGTCGATGCCGCATTTGCGGAAGCAGCGGATGATGACATCGGCAGAGGCGCCTTTACCGGGGGCGATGTCGCCGTTGGGGTAACCGATTTTATAGTAGGACGGGTCGAACAGGACTTTGTCGCTGGAATGGGTGAGGGCGGCGGCGGCGAGTTGGGTGCCGGGTTCCTTGGATTGTGCGAGCGAGGAAATGAGCAGCGATGCCTGGGCCGAGGAAACTTCTTCCTGAGCGGCCTTGAGTGAGGGAAACAGAGGGCGGCCATACCAGCAGGCGATGCCGATAGCGATCACCACGATCACCCAGCCACCGAAGAAATGCGGTCGTTTCGGCTTTTGCGGGCGCGGGCCGATGTACTCGATGGTGTTGTAGAAACCGGAACGTGAGCGTGAGCGTGAGCGAGGACGGGCCATGAACGATCTTTCCGCGCTCTTGAAATCAAATCGCCAAAGAAAAAGCGATGATTTTCGCGAATTATTTTTGGTGGTGGCGGTCAGGTGAAGCCGTAGGGCAGGGAACGAGAGCCGGCTGGTTTCAATACTCGCGCCGGAGCAGATACGCGGCGATTTCCTCCAGGCGGGTGGACCGTTTGCCAAGGGGTTTGAGAGCGTTGAGGGCGGTTTGGGTGAGGCGCGCCGCCTTCTTGCGGGATGCTTCCAGTCCGAACACCGCGGGATAGGTGGATTTGCCTGCGGTTTGGTCCTTGCCGGCGGTTTTTCCCAATACTTCGGTGCTTTGTGTGACGTCGAGGATGTCGTCGATGACTTGGAAGGCGAGGCCGAGGGCCTGGCCGAAGCGGGTGAGCGCGGTGAGTTTCGCGGGAGTCGCGTTGGCGGTCATGGCGCCGAGGCGGAGCGAGGTGGTGAGCAAGGCGGCGGTTTTCGCTTCGTGGATGCGGACGAGTTCGCGCGGGGTGGGTAATTTTCCCTCGCCTTCGAGGTCCATGACTTGGCCGCCGATGAGTTTTCTGCTACTGCCGGTGGTGGCGAGTTCGGTGATGAAGTCGCGGGTGCCGTAGCGGTTGGTGGGCGGGGTTTGGGCGAGCACGATGAAGGCTTCGGTGAGCAGCGCATCGCCGCAGAGCACGGCCATGCCCTCGCCATAGACTTTGTGGCAGGTGGGACGTCCGCGGCGCAGATCATCGTCGTCCATGGCAGGCAGGTCGTCGTGAACGAGCGAATAGGTATGCATCAATTCGAGGGCGCAGGCTGGGGCGAGGGCGTTGGCGGATTCACCGCCGCAGGATTCGGCGGCGGCGAGGCAGAGCACGGGCCGCAGTCGTTTGCCGCCGGCGAACACGGCATAGCGCATTGCCGCGTGGATTGTTGCCGGGCGTTCCTTGGCCATGGGCAGGAACGCGTTCATCGCGGCGTCCACTTCAGCGGCACGGGTGGCGAGGTAGGCATTGAGGTGCATAAGGAATCTGGGATATTCGATGGCGGGGTGGCAGTGGCGGCTGGACCAATACTGTCGGTTTAGCAGGAGGACAGGCGTCCCGCCCAATACTGTTCAATTAGGCGGTGCAGGAACTGGGCTGGAAGAAGGCGGCGGGCAGAATGCCCGCGCCACATGTGGTCCGGGCATTCTGCCCGGAACCTCTAACTCCAAAACATGTGCTAATTGAACAGGATTGGGCGTCCCGCCAGTCTTGACCGGCGGGCTTCCAGCCTGTCGATTCATTGGCGGACAGGCGGGACGCGCTGTCTTCCCTAACAGGCTGGAAGCCTGTTTTCCAATAAAAAAAAGCGCTGAACTGACAGTATTGGGCGGATGGACCGCACTCGCATGATCTTTATCGAGGTGCTCTACGGCATGGCGCCAAGCTGGCATCCGGTCGGAATCGGCTTGAACCTTTGGACTCACCACATCGGGCACAGGCAGTCCGGGAATTTGGGGTTTGAGCAGCAGTTCGCGGAAGACTCTCCGCTCTTGGGGCATGAAACCGCGCCAATCCACCCCCTTAAGCAACGCGGTTCCCGCCTCGGTTTCGCCGGCGAGAATCCGGGCGGTTCCTTCGAGCGCGGTGAGCATCATCGGTTTCACGTTGCTGCTTCCGTTCAGCTTCGGCACGCGGGCCAGCGCGTCGGAGGATCGACCGTCCAGCATCTCGGCTAACATCAGGGTGGAATGAAACAACGGATCGTCTTCCTGCTCGACCAGTTTTCCCATCGCCGCGGCCACCTGTCCTGGAGTCTGCCTGCCGTGAATCAGGCTGAAATAACAAACGTTGTTCTGCAACTCGGAGTTAGCTGGTTCAAAGCCTTGCATGACCTGAAACATTGCCAACAAATCGTCCGACTGTCCCTTGGAAGCCAGCGAAGCGTAAACCGGAAACAGGTCGCCGTAGCGTGGCAGCGGACCCCAACCCAGCCGGAAGGCCTCCACCCAGGCGTTTTCTGCGGCGTCCGTGGCATGGCAATCTTCAGCGCTGCGGGCGATTTCAATGAAGCGGTTGCGGGTGGTGACGAAAGTCGCGCTATGCAAGGCCCGGGTCCAGGCGGCGGCGGCGGCAATCGAGTCATCGCGCAGCATTGCGAACTTGGCCCGTACGATCTCGATTTCCACCGCATCGATCCCGGCAGGTGGCTTGCGAAGGGCCGCCTCGAGCGGAAGTTTCTGCTTCAAGACCAGCAGCGCACGGAGGCGGGCAAGGTAGGCATCCGGACTGGACATGGCCGGTTCTGCCAGGACCTTGGCAGCCATTTCCGCCTTCCTGTGGCGGATCAACCAAGCGCCGAGCGGCCCCGGAGAGGTCGTTAGAAATTGTTTGACCGCCACTTCATAACAACGATCCTCCGCCTCCGGTTCGGCTTCGAGTGCCGGATCGAGTCCGAGAAGGTGGTGGTTGGCGTTCGCATTGGGTTGCTGCTTGAGCCAGGCCGGCAGGTCGGGCAGCGGTTTGCCCGGTGCGAGTCCGCCGGGTACGGCTGCCAGCAGCGGCAGGGCGGCAAGGGCTTCATCGCTGGCATTGCCGGCCACCAAATCCGCGAAAATTCGGCGCGCCTCGGCCACCCGCCCGGCATCCGGGCGACAGCACAGAACGTGCAGCAATTCGAGCCGTACATCGGGGCCGTCAGTTGGTTTCGCCACCTCGTGCAAGCTCGTTTCGGCTAATTCAATCTCGTCGCGTTGAATGAGCAAGGGCGTGACGGCGGCGCGGAACGATGCCTGCCCGCTCAGTTCCTTGGGCAAACCGGCATAGAGATTCAGCGCCACGGCCTGCGGCGCTTGGGAAACGATGACCCGGAGAAATTCCAATTGGTCCTCGCGGGTGGCTCGGGGGTCGGCCAAGACGTGGCTGGCGGCGGTGTAGGCGCACGCCTCGCCCAACTTGGCAAGCGAACGGGCCCAAATGCGGTAGGCCTCGAAGTTGTTCTCACGGACTGCCAGGGCGCTACTGGCCTGGTCGCGGGCCGTGAGCCAGTCGCCATGGCTGGCCGCCACCTTAGCCGCCTTGATGCTCCGATCGGCACGGTATCCGTAATAGGCACGGTACCCGGGCCTAGCCGAAAATCCGAGCGCGATAAGCAGCGCGAGCAGGCATGCGTCAATCACCACCTTCCTCACATCGACTTCCTCCCACGCCTCTGAAAGGTAACTGACAATTCTCATAGAGAGGCGAGGAGAATAGGCCCACTCTCCATAAACGCAAGCGCTTTGTCGCTGGGATATCGACAGTCGGCTTGCACGATGGGCATCAAGGAATTAGACTGCGCTCATGCGCGTCGAGACCAGCACCCGATTTTTTGAGACCGGCAGTCCTGACAACCCGCTGAGGTTGCGGGATGGCGGCTTGTTGCCGGGGGTTCGGATCGCTTATGAGACATGGGGAAACCTCAACGCCGGGCGCTCGAATGCGATTTTTTTGTTTCACGCGCTGTCCGGTTCCCACCACGCGGCGGGCTACAATCCGGCCATCGAGGGCGTGGGCGAGCTGTGGCAGCCGGAGATGCACGCCGGTTGGTGGGATGACATGATCGGTCCCGGCAAGGCGCTCGACACCAGGAAGTATTTCATCATTTGCGCGAACTATCTGGGTGGGTGTTACGGCAGCACGGGGCCTGCCGACATTCAGCCGAAAACCGGCAAACCCTGGGGTTCGGCGTTTCCGGCGGTGACTGCCGCGGACCAGGTGGAGGTGTTTGTGCGCCTGCTCGATCACTTTGGCATTGATGTTCTCAACGCGGTGGTCGGCCCGTCGGTCGGCGGACTCGTCGCGCTGACTTTCGCCACGCGCTTCCCGGAGCGGGTGCGCAACGTGGTTGCCATCGCGGCCGGTTACAAAACCACCGTGCTCAACCGGCTGATTCTCTTCGAGCAAATCCTGGCCATCGAGAACGATCCGTATTTCAACGCCGGCGATTATTATGACGCGACCCCGCCGCTCTACGGCCTGGCGCTCGCCCGCATGATCTCCCACAAGACGTTCGTCCACCTCGACGCCTTCGAACGCCGCGCGCGCCAGGATGTGGTCCAGCCGGACGACGTGCTCGCATGGTACCGGGTGCGCGACCAGTTCCAAAGTTATATGCTACATCAGGGGAAAAAGTTCGTGCGCCGCTTCGACGCCAACACCTATCTGCGCATCATCGACCTCTGGTCACGCTACGACGGCACCCAGGAAGGCGATGCGGGAGCCCCCGCTGATTTGTTAGAGAGGGCGCGGCTTGCCGGGCAACGCTGGCTGGTGTTTTCGATCGACTCGGACTTCTGTTTCTATCCGGAAGAACAGGCGGAGCTGGTGAAACACCTGGAAAGCGCCAGGGTGGATGTGATGCACATCACCGTGCATTCGGACAAGGGCCATGATTCGTTCCTGTTGGAACCCGATCTTTACACTCCGCACATCAATTGGCTGTTAGGGAAATGATCAAGGAGGGTGGGCGTCCCGCCAATCAAGGAGGGTGGGCGTCCCGCCCACCAAGGCCATGGGAGGTGAAAGAGATGGGCGAAAGCGCACCGCTTTCGCATTCCATGGCAGATGTGGGCGGGACGCCAATCAAGGAGGGTGGGCGTCCCGCCCACCAAGCCCATGGGAGGTGAAAGAGATGGGCGAAAGCGCACCGCTTTCGCATTCCATGGCAGATGTGGGCGGGACGCCCACACTCCTTGAAGCTGGCGTCACTTCACCGGCCATTCCAGGATCTGGCCATCCTTGAGCAACTGGGCCCGGAGTTGGGCATAGTCCACGTTTTGGGCGGTCACACCGTGATCGATGGCGAGGCAGGCGGCAGTGGCGGCGCTTTGGCCGAGGATCATGAAGACCGGCTCCATGCGGATTGAACCGTAGGCGATGTGGGTGGCTGACAAGGCGACGGGTACCCACAGGTTTTCACACTCGATGGCGCGGGGGATGATCGCACGGTAGGAAACGGGATACGGTTTGACGCCGACCTGGACGTCGCCCTCGTTGCGGACCGCGCCATCCTGGACGATGCGGCGGCAGTTATGTGAATCCATATTGTATGCGCCGAGTCCTGCGGGATCGTCGGCGGTTTCGATGTGGCGGCAGTTTTTTTCGGTCATCACGTAGGCACCGAGCATGCGCCGGGCCTCGCGGATATACATTGTGTGCGGCCAGCCGCCGGTGTCCTGGAACTCATCCTTGCAGAACCCCCATTGTCGCATCTCGGCGCGGACGTTTTCCGGCACGCGCGGGGCGGTGGCGAGATATGTAAGAAAACCGCAAATGTATTCCTCATGCGCCGTGCGGATCTTTTCGCGGGTCGCATAATCGGCGTTTGGGTAATCATAATTTCCACCGATAAAGTCGGTTGAAAAAGCGCCGTTGTTATTGATGTCGGTCTTGTCGGCGGTGACCATGTCGATCTTGAGAAAGGTTTTGAGCGTGGGCTTGATATTCGCCGCGACCAACGCCTCGCAAGACCGGCCGAGCAATTCGAAGCGCTTTGGATCGTAACCGGCCGGCGGATTGATGGGCAAGCGGTTGGCGGGTTTTTTGGTGAGGCAAAGGCGGAAGTTGTATGCTTGGACGCAAGGGTCACCGGCACCTGGCTCACCTAGCGGTCCGGTCATGATCAGCGGCAGCAAGCCGCTTGCGGGATCGCCCGGTTTCTGGTAGGGATCCACCCTGACGCCGAACTGATGATTCGGGGTGGTTGGGCGGATGCCATTGAGCGTCTCGCCGAATTTGGAGTTCGCCTCGCGGCCGACCATGAACGAGATGCCGGCCCGTGCCATGAGATCGCCCTCGTAGGTGCAGTCGATATAGGTTTTCGCATGATAAATATCACCGTCTTCCATGGTGATGCCGGTGATCCGCGCGCCGTCCTTGGCGACGCTCGCCAACCGTTGCCCGAAATGTACCGGCACCTTGGCGTCCGCGAGTTCCGCACGCAACGTTTCCTCGGCCACATGCGGCTCGAACCACCAGGCTTCGTCGCGCCCGTAGTGGCGGCCCAGCGTCTGATAAAACTGGTGCGCGAACCCGCCGATGGCCGCCTTGTTGCCGATGTCCGTCCAGCCAAGTCCGCCCGATGTGAGACCGCCGACATGATTGCCGCATTCTGTGAGCGCGACACGCTTTCCGAAGCGCGCCGCAGTGCAGGCCGCGCTCACGCCGGCGGCGGTGGCCCCGAACACCAATACGTCGGATTCCAAAACTTCGGCGCGGGCTGATGCTATCATGGCTAGCAACGCAACGTGGTTCAACAATAGGCTGGTTTTCATGGGACGACGACAAGCCGGAGAATGGAATAATCGATGCCTTTCATACGATGGTCCTGAGCACCATCGTTCAAGCAAATGAGGCGGCAGGCAGGATGCCCGAATTCCCCGCTATTGCCATCGCAGGCGTGACAAGTCATAAGTTGGCTGTCCGCCAAGCCCGACCATGACATTCCGTTGCCGTTACCTCCTTCCCGCCGTCGCCCTGCCGGCATTTCTGACAACCCATCTGCGGGCCGACGAGTTCTCGTTTGGCAAGCTGCGGGAAACCGCCCGGGCGATGGCCGCCGCGCCTTACGCGCCGCCGCGGTTGGAGTTGGATTCCTTTTGGAAACGCCTGACCTACGACCAGCACCGTGACATCCGATTCAAGATGGACTCCGGCCTGTGGGCCAAGGACCAACAGCCGTTTTCCATCGACTTTTTCCACCCCGGATGGACGGCGAAAAAAATGGTGCTCCTCCATGAGGTGGTGGACGGCAAAGCCGTGCCGCTGCAATTCGATCCGGGGCTTTTCGACTACGGCAAGAACAAGGTTCCCGCCGGCACTCCGCCGCCACCCGGGTATGCGGGATGGCGCGCGCGATGCCACCTCAACACGCCGGATTACATGGACGAATTCCTCGTGTTCCTCGGCGCGAGTTACCTGCGCGCCATCCCGGCCCATGCGCCTTATGGCTTGTCAGCCCGCGGATTGTCCATCAACAGCGGCCTGCCCGGCGTGCCCGAGGAGTTCCCCGATTTCACCACGTTCTATCTCCAACGCCCGGACAAGGACGCCAAGTCGCTCACCGCTTGGGCGTTGTTAGACGGCGACAGCGTGGCCGGCGCCTATCAATTCACCATCACTCCCGGCGCGGAAACCGTGATGGACATCGACGCGGAAATCACTCTGCGCCGTCCGGTCCGCCAACTCGGCCTGGCACCGTTTTCCACGATGTTCTGGTTTGGCGAGGGCACCCACCCGAAACCCTTCGATTTTCGCCCGGAAGTCCACGACAGCGACGGCCTGCTGATGGAATTGGCCAGCGGCAACCTGCACTACCGGCCGCTCGAGCATAGCCATGACAAGTTCCGCCATTGTGTGTTCGCGATGGAAAGCCCGCGCTCGTGGGCGGTGCTCCAGCGCGACCGTTCGTTCTCGTCCTATCAGGACATCGAAGCCCGCTACCACGACCGCCCGAGCGTGCGGGTGGAACCCGTGTCAGGATTCGAGCATGGGAAAATCCACCTCATCGAGATGCCCACCACCGATGAAACCAACGACAACGTGATCCTGTTCTGGGATCCGGAACCGGGCTTGCAGGTCGGCCAACCGTTTCATTTCCACTACCGGCTCCGCTGGTTGCGCGACCTGCCGCCCAGCGGGTTGTTCGCGGTGCGCGCCACCCGCTCCGGCACCCCCGTGCAAAAGCCCGACCAACTCCTCATGGCCATCGACTTCGCCAAACCCCTCCAGCCGGAACCCAAAACCGGCGACCCGAAATGGGATGACATCACCGGCTGGCAACCCGTCGTCACCCTCAACCAGCAAAACGTGAAACTCATCCATGTGGGTCTCACCGACTTGAGCATGGCCAACGTGGACGACTTGCCCGCCGGCCTCGGCCGCAGCCCGCTCATCCACATGCCCCAAGTCCTGCGCGCGTTCTTCGTGCTCGACCCGCCCAAGGATCTCAAACACATCGACATGACCTGCGAACTCCAAAACGCCGCCGGCCATGCCGTCTCCGAACGCTGGGTCTATCTCTGGATGCGCCCGGAGTGAGATAAGGAAGGAGCCGTAAATAAATAAACTTGGCGTTAAAAGTCTGATCATTCAGGAATTAGGCAAAATGATGAAGGGCAAAATGATGGAAGAAAAGATCAGAATTCCCGAGAACGGAAGCCCGATTCCAGTTCTTCATCATTTTGCCCAAT
>Ga0209697_10008755_pt1 | contig 11403 bp, 15 predicted proteins | sample AliMusrvi5mmetaG_FD_184115 | JGI IMG/M metagenome (GOLD analysis project Ga0209697, IMG submission 184115) | Freshwater lake bacterial and archeal communities from Alinen Mustajarvi, Finland, to study Microbial Dark Matter (Phase II) - Alinen... | ecosystem: Environmental > Aquatic > Freshwater... | reverse complement strand
CTATGGTCATGATTTTTTGATTTTAAGGATTAAGCGGGAACATTTGCAAAAACGGCTTCTTCGATGCCAAAGCCGACAGATTCGTACCAGTCGGCAAAGACCTTGATCTGCCGGTCAATGCTTTCAACCGTGATGTTGGAAGCTCCATTATTGCGGTTGATCAGGCGGATGAAGTTTTCCCTGGGAGTCGAGAAGATAATGTTTTCGGCAGTCATCGAGGGCAGGGGAACCAAGGTCAAGTTCGTTCCTTCGATCACGTCTTTCATCCCGGTATAGTTGGTATCCATGCCATGAAGGTCCCTGCGTTTGCGGTGATACGCAGCATACCATTTGCGGGAAAGGAAAATATTCATAGAAAGGTCGATGTACAATGCATCTACATTCTTGCCGAAATGCTCAACCTGGTCAAAGATGTTTTCTTCAGTCAACGGTTCCAGCGGAATGAAATTGACGTTGGAATTTCCGGCAGTGTGTTTTGCTTTTAAGATGGTGCAAAACCCATCCATGGAAAGGCCGACGGCCTGTGCGGTTCCGTCCACCGGCGCAGCATAGGTACCGGTGCCGATGAGTTTAAGTTCACGGTTATCCAATACCTTTGGAAGGATAAGCTGCTCAATGATGTACCGGGTGATTGGCCATACCTTGCGGTCAGAGGCTTCGTCCCCTAAGAAGCCAAGCCAGGTCTCCATGATCTCATCCGGATAGAATGACAGGTCAATCTTGTGCCGGCGCTGTGGAATCTCGATCGGGGTGAACTTTGCTTTGCCCTTGGGTGTCCATGTTTTCTGAAAGCCCTGGACAAGATCATCGATCACGGCCTTGGAAGCCCGGTAAACAAGATCCTGAGAAGCCACCGTGGTCATATACTTTTCACTCACGGTTGGTTGGGTTAAAAGCCGCAGGATATCCTTCTGATTGGTACCGATATAGGTACCAAACGCAGTTTTAAGGTCTTGTAACGAAATTGTTTCTGCCATTTTATCTTGGAATTAATTGGTTTTTATTTGTGATTAAGCACAGTATTCATCGGCGATCTTGTCATGTGCAAAGACTGGGTTTTCGCTGCCACCGGCGATCTTATCCGCCGCCTTTGCTGCAACGGTTTCTTTTCCCGCATCCTCTGAACGTAAAGCTGCCAGGTCGGACAATGCCGTTTCCTTGGCTGCCGTCTCAGCAGAAAGCAGGTTTTCCAGTTCCTCATTGCGTGCGGTGACGGTGGCCAGCTGATCATTGATCTGCTGTACACGTTCATCGGTCAACTCCTGTGCATCCAGACTGGCCGGGTCCATTTTGAAAAAGCTTTGAATCGCTTTCCACGTCATTTTTATCTTCATCGGTTCGGAATTTTTTGTTTCGTGATTGATTGATTGGATGTTTTCTTCGTTTGCCAGGGAATTGGCAAGTGAGATCGCATGATCGAGCGATCCGATTTCATCGATAAGCCCCAGGGCAATCGCCTCGGGGGCGAAATAAATTTTGCCGGTCAATGTTGAATCTTCAACTGCAGGCCGGTTGGTTTTAATGGAGGATAAGAATTTGCTGTTGATCACATCCAGGACATTCTTCTGGTATGCTTCATAGTTTCCATCCAGCACCTGGTTAAAGTCTTTGTTCTTATCCACCGACAGGCTGGCATAGACTTCGTGGAATTTTATCCCTTCAGCTTCAAGGGCTGGTTTGAGGTCTTCAACCATGAGCATTGTTCCGATGGAACCGATGCGATCAAGGTCAGAACTTGCGATGATCTTTGATGCCCCGGATATTATCCAGTAAGCTGCACTTGCAGCCATTCCTTCGATGTAAGCAACAACCGGTGTTGTCGAATTCTTTATAGCTTCAGCTAAAAGATCGGTGCCTGTAACCTGGCCACCGGGACTGTCAACAATCAGGAGAATGCTTTTAATGTTTGGATTCTGATCTGCCGATTTTACATCGGTCAGGATCGACTGCGTACCCCTGGGTCCGCAAGGCTGATCGTATTTGAGGATTTCGCTCCGGATGGGAATGACGGCAACTGATCCTTCAGGGATGTTGGTATCTGTAAATCCGAATCTTTGTTTTTGATCCCATGTGCCGCTGATCACATACGAGCGGTTTCTTTCACGGGCGATGGCAGAATCACCTTCGCTGAAACTCTCGCCTTTGATGAGCGAAAGCAGAATCGATGCATAAGCGGCTGATCTTTCATTATTGATCAACCATGCGCCGGATAAGATTTCTGCTAAGATGGGATTCATTGTACCCTTTTTTCGAGAGTACAATATTATTATGGTATGACCGGCAAATAAAGGACTAAAAGAATCAGGGATCAATCCTGGTTCTCATCTTCAATGGTGATACCAGTTGGTGGTTGCAGGAACCCGGCAGGCCTGGAGAACTCGCCTGAGAAAAGCAGTTCGTAACCGTTAAATGTTTCCATTGCTGCGGGTTTGAGCAGCTTGCTGGTCAGTTTCATCGGGATTTCCATTGTTCCCAAAATCCGGACCGTGCCGTTTTTGTCGCCGATTTTAAGGATCAGCCGGCGAGAGGTCATGCGGAAGAGTTCGGCTTCAACCCCAATCCGGTCTTTGGGAACGAGCACCTTTAGTTTATAAAGGTACTTCATTCCGCCCGGGGTATCCTGCTGCTCTGATTCAAGCTGGATCGTCTCTGGTGTACCATATAACGAATTCCAGGACTTGCCTGGCTTTGGCACAACCAGGCAATAGAATGATGAATCACTGTCGGAAAAGATTGCAACGTCTTCCCGATAAATCCAGCTCACCGGATTTAGTCCCCCGATGTTGATCCCGGTATGTCGTGAAATGTTTCCCATTTCAATTTAAGGATATAAAAATGCCAGAATTCAGTTGAAAAAATCCAGGGACAGTTTGTGGGAAACTTTTTTCTTCTTTTTTTCTTTTCCGCTTACGATAGTAATCTTTCTTGAGTAGTTCATAATTTATGTTTGACCAGGTAAATTCATGATCCACGCAAAATTGGTAAATGGCTTTTTTAAAGGACCTGTACTCTTTTACCCGGTATGTCATGTAATGAAAAAACATTTGCTTGAAGTGCCATTCTACAAAGCGCTCAAATAGCTGCTGGTTTTCCGGCGACACCCATAAATTCCCACGAATATCTTTCTTATTATCGCCGGGAAGGAAAAAAGTGATGTAATCCGGACCTTCAGGCATGAATGGAGGGATGCCGGCAGGCCGCTTCTCCAGGAACGGATGCAGTAATATCCCTATAATGTTTCGCTTGGATGCCATGTTGGTGCGAAGCTCGCACAGCAGGTACTCCTGAAGGTAAGGCTTGAGCTTTACCGTTACGCTTGGTCTTTCGTTGTCTTTCATCGAGCAAATGTAATTTTCTTCCATAGGGAAATAAAGGTCAACTCATTGAACATATCTTGAAAATTAGTTTCCCGCCAATGGCGGCGCCAGTCCCCCTTATTCAGGGGGGCTGGCAAATTTGAAGTTACTGATGTGCTTTCTATTTCAATCGCTCCAATAGTAAAACAGCCTGGTAACAAGTAGGATTCTCACCAAAGCCTTTAAACTTCAATAATCTTGATTCCACTTTGTACAAGCCATCAACTTCCTCAAATTCTATTTCAATACTATCGCCTACATCAGGAATTATTTTGGCCCAACCAAAATCACGATAGTATAGGCATCCATCGGTGTCCCAATCCGGACAACGCATTAAAAGTGTTATTTCCATAAGTGTTTAATATTTAAGAATGTAAGGTTTTAAATACAATGTAATGCAGTCCAAATGGTTAATTTGACTTTGACCTGCTTCATATTCATAAGAGCGTTTATCAACGATATACAGACCGGATATTGCTTCTTTGGCGTTATCAATACTTATTAAATCACCTTTAAGTGGCGACTCTGTATTTGTTTCCAAAAGGAAGCAGCGAAAATCTCCATTTTCGTTTTTCCAATCAGTGCATGTGACAAAGATGTTTGGTCTTTGTAGCTGAACTGTTTTAATCATTTTTTGAATTTTAGTTATGGTTTATGAAAAGCCCTGGTAACGGAATCGAAGCGCCAGCGGAGTATTAAGAGCTGCCCCCGGTTCCGGCCAGTGCCTGTTCGGTTATTTCCTGCGTTTCCCATCCACAATAAAATCATCAATGGTCGCCAGATGGTAGTTTACGGGCAGTTCACTATAATATCTGAAACCACTTTTATTTACCTTGATATTTTCCAATTTTGTATTAAAAGGCAGTACACTCATTTTTGCTTGTTTTTGGTGTTTTTGATGAAAAAAAAAACAAAATCACTTTCTCAAAAGAAAAACCACGTTCCTACGTCCCCCGCTTCCCTACAAGCCCCTACACATCCCTACACATCCCCCGCCTTTTTTATCCCTTAATAATATAAAAATCAATAATATAGAAAACTGTAGGGAGCGGGGGAAGGAAAATCCGGATTTTGACATAAAAACAGGAATTTTATTTTTTTTTTAATTGATGCTAAAATGGGCGTTCCTTTTCATGGTCTTCCGGATCAATATGAGGCAAATTATCAAGCTTGAGAGTTTCTTGTTTTTGGAAGGGCGCAACAGGTTCCTCAGTAGCTGATTTCTTTTCAGTGCTATACGGATTTGCTATGGTACGCTCCAGGTTAATATCAAGCTGCCCGGGACCATATTTGAAAACAAAAGCAGAAGTATTGGATGTGTCAAAACGTGTATGGTTGGTATAGCCTACATACGATTTATGGTTTTTGAGATAGTGCATGATGGAAATAAGATCAATGCCATTCTTACCTGTTTGTTGTCTCCATTTCTCCATGTAAAGCGGATGGACTCTTGAAAATCTGATAAAAAGCAAATTTTGTGGTTTGGCAAATGGTCCGGAAATTTCATCACCTTGTTTATTTGTATAGGCCAGTGATGGAGTCATTGCAATCTTGAAATCTACCCCTGCCTGTATCTTGCCTTCATCAAGCAGATATTCAACGGTTGACCAGAATGTTGATATTGATTCTGATGTTGCAATCTGTTTTGTCAGGGAAGCGATGTCACTCTTGACCATCTTGTACATAGTTGCATAATCAAAACTGAGATTCAACGGTGTAGTACTTTCCAAAATAATCTTGATCGGAGCCAGCAGACAACAATAATTCCTGATTAACCTTTCATCGAATGGCAGGTTTTCCAAAATCATTTCAGCTTTTAAGTTTTCCTGAATAGTCGAAAATGTTCTCGCAAATTGATCTTCCATTAATTTGCGGTATTCCAGAATATCTGTAACCAGTGAGCTGATCCCTTGAATTTCCAAATCCTTCAATTCTTCATAACGAGCCATTTGCTGCGGGGTATAAAATTTCTTTATAAAGGATAAAAGGCAGGATCGTGTGAGCAGGGAATTGTCATCAAGGGTCGGAAGGAACTGGCCGGAAATAAGAAACGAACTAAGAATTTTGGTAATGGACGTCCGGCTATCCTGGGTCATTTTTCCTTTTTCATGCCCTACACCATCATAAGCAGCTTTCAATAACTGAAAACGCCTGATATCAATGTCATTTGAATATTCATCAAGCCAGACAATGCAGTTTTTGCTTCGGGATCCTCTTCTTGAGAGGCCAACATGAGTTCCGGAATTCAAATTGAAAGCAGGGAAATTATGAAAGAAGAGATTTGAAAGTGACCAGGCCATCTGACTTTTTCCGGACTGCTTTTCACCGAACAGGAACAAGTGAGGGAAGATTTTGTACTTCTCATAAATAAGATCCCGGAATATTGAAGCAACGGCGAAGGCCATGCCCATTATGGCATTTTGACCATATACATCCATCATAAGCTGGGACCACTGTCCGAAAGAACATGGTGCCTGTTTATATACAAAATATCGATCATTCTCATAGAGATCATCATCCTCCCGGGCATTGTTGTACACTACTGAAAACGCAGGGGAAAAGTAAAGTTTCTCTTGGTGGGTGGTTATGCCAAATTCATTGACAGGTTGCCACAATCCATTATAAATGCCATTTGCGAAGGCGTAGAAGCCTTCTCGTTGCCAGCCTAAAGTGATAAGTGGTTTACACATAGGAAAATCTTTAGAAATAAATTTTAAAATCTTAATATAATGCGCTTTGCATCCTGTCCATAGGAAATTTCCTTCGTCAAAAACATAGGATGAAAACTGATCTACACTTATGAATTTATTGGATGGGATATCAATTATTCTGCTTAAGCCATCCTCATTCGTGATACGCACCAGGCGTTTATTGTCAATTTTTGAATCGATATGGAAAAGCGGTTCCATGATGAAGTTAGATCCACTAACCGGTCCCCCGTCTTTAGTATAAAACCAATAGCAGTTTTTCCTTACGAACCATCCTTGTTTATGTTCCGGGTCATCTTCATCCTCGATGAAGTCCCGGGGTTTTTCTGCTATTGCTTTTTCAAAAGTGATTCTTTTGGCTTCACTGGTAATTTTCTTGCAGGTGTCGTTGAAAGTCTTTTTTGAAACCTTGTACTTTTTTGAAAGGTAGCTGATGATAAGATCAGCCTGGGGGCCATTGTTCAGGGTTACGAGATCATGGCATATTTCGTTAACAGCATCCCCTTTCTTGATGATATTATCTGCTGCCGTTTTAAGACGGACTTCTGCAGAAGCAATAACAGATTCTTTAGCGCCGGCATCGGTCTGGATCAGGTCGAGACCATCATCAAGCTCACTCATTTTTCAAAGCCCTTTCAATATTTTCAAGATTCATCGCGATAATTGCATCGACATGCTTAACAGTTTCTTCAAGCTTATTCGTGAGTCGTAATCTTCTGATCAGGTCAAATTCTGTGAGCAGTTCTTCCAGATGCATGTTCCTGGCTCGCAGGTATCGGTTTTCAATAACGAGTTGTTCATTTTGCCGCAGGATCCATTCAAGGCTTTTCATGTAATCCCATGCATACTTCATTATATCGGAAGTCCTTTTCCAAAAAAGCCAGGATTCTGTTTTTCCGGATTTCAATTCGGATTTTCCAAGAAGCGCGTTTACTTCATGAATCCGATCCATGAGCATGCCTGGTGCGCCACTATAAATGGTCTGGGCATCTATATCCATGAAATAAAGTATTAATGAATTGAGATTTAAGCCTGGTAGCTGAATGATGTTTTTCACTGACCGGTCTACCGGCACTTTCTTAGGTCTTCCATTACTTCAGTTTCAAAGTAAAAAAGCTTGCCACCCAGTTTATAAGAGCGGACAATGCCTGATTTACTATATCTATGAAGTGCAGGTCGGCTGACTCCAATAATTTTGCAAACATATTTGGCCGTTACCGGCTTTTCGATTCTTAACATTTTGTCCATGGTTGATAGTTTAAATTACAGGCGGCAAAAGTAGAAAACCAAATATGATAAATCCAATAAAGTTATTAACAACTGCTTGAATATTAACTATTTAATACTAATTAATACAGAATAGTACAAAAAAATACAAGGATTTACAAATAATAAATTTTGAGGTATCCTCAGGGGTCCCCGATATTATCTTTTTACCCGGAAATGGATTGTTGTTTTGCTATCTGAAAAGGTGATTTTCGATAAGAAATAATAATTCAAAATTAGCGACGGCTAATTTTTTTTATAAAACTATTTCAGGTAGCTTCAGAATTTTTGAGCAAGAAATTGCATAATATTACAAGGCGAAACAACGATAGAATGAACGTGCCATTTGTTTACAAATTAGGCGTGCTCGATTTGAATAGGTGCCAGTAAAGTTGACAGTTATTAGGCACTACCCTCTATAACACCAGTAAAACAAGCCCGTTCAGAAGCCTTATATATCCTGGATCACATCATTGTCGGTGATGACCGGTTTTATTCCTTCGCTGACGAAGGTGCCATGTAGAATCCAAGCCCCGGGCATCGATAGCTATCGGTACCGGGGCTTTTAATATTTTCGACTCCTCTTGGGTAGAAGATAATCTTGTACAGAATCTTCTATCTCCTTTATTGTTAACCTGCGTCCTTCTCCAATCCACTTATCAAGATCTTCCTTTTTAAAGTAAAGTCGCTTCCCTTTTTTATAATTTGGTATGGTACATCTTTGAACATGTCCATAGATTGTCGGCACTGTTAGGCGAATATACTCGGAAGCTTGCTTAATATTCCACATTCCAGGATCAGGTTGTTCTTGAATAGGTGGCTGGAATAAGGATCGGTTACGGATAAGAACATTTTCTACTGCCTGTTCGATGATTGGTGTCATAAGTTCTTTAAGCAGGGATTCAATTGTGTTTTGCCTTTCCATAGATAATAGTTTTGAAGGTTAAGTACTGAAATGACCCGACCGACTTGACAGCAGGGTTCTTTTGTTTAAGGAACGCCAGGTTTCAAACTTTAATATTTTTGAAAATTACTGTAAGGGATCACCGGTTTTATTCCTTCGCTGATAAATGGGCTTTGTAATTATCTCAATAAGTGGCGTTTAAAGATGGGGCCGGTGCAATTGCACCTGATTCCGGAATAATGTTTTAATTTTACTCTGTAAGCGGTTGGAACCATCTTACAACCCGTCCGGGTGCGACTTGACCAGCCATGCAATTCGACACTGAATTTAAAGATAGATAAAGAAGAATGAATAAAATCTCAATTTCAAACATTTGCCAGTATTTTCGTTTACTGGCATTTATTGGAAGCAAACAATAAAATCACAAAAAAGATAAAGGATTACGGCAAATTTAATATCAGTGTCCCAAATATTTACTAAATTTGGGACATTAATTTTCCATAAAATGAATATTAATATTGTAATTCAGATACTTACAAAAATTAAAAAAGCCAGAAGGGGTACGCTGTTTTTTGGTGATGATTTCATCTCTAAAGGCAATTCAGAAGCTGTCCGTAAAGCACTGCAACGTCTTGTGAAATATGGCGAATTAGTAAGAGTTGCACCAGGCATTTATGTAAGGCCGGAGATAGACCCTGTTATCGGCCCGGTCACCCCCAGCATTGAAACTATTGCCAAAGCCATCGCAAGGAGAGACAAAGCCCGGATTATACCCACAGGAGTATATGCCCTGAACAGGCTGGGTCTGTCTACACAGGTACCCATGAACCTGGTGTATCTTACCGATGGAGCAGCCCGAAAAATTAAAGTTGGTAAGAGAACCATCACCTTCAAAAAAACCACTCCTAAAAATGTGATTGCTATTGGTGCCATTAGCAGCCTAGGTATACAAGCTTTAAAAACCATTGGCAAGGACAAAGCGACACCCAATGAAATAGAAATAATTCAGTCATTGCTGAAAAAAGAAAAACCTACTCATCTCCTGCATGATATAAGACTTGCTCCGGAATGGATCAGGCAAATCATGCAACAGGTGTTAAACGATAACAAGGAATGAATCCTGCTATATTAAAGGAATGTCTTAAGCTAACTGACCAAACCAGGCGCAATATATTTACTGAAACGTCGGCGACTATTGGTTTACCCGATGCTGCTGTAGAAAAAACTGGTGAGTAGTTCACACCATTGAACTGCTAATTGCGTCATAATTGCGTCATAATTGCGTCAATTGCGTTGAGATTGCTCCGTAATTGTCTCAATTGAGCAAGTAAAGCCAGTTGGAAAAAATAGTTGATGGCCGATAAAATGGAGATATGGCGGATAAATGGCGGATATTTAAAAGGGATCAAACGGCTCATGAAGGACTCATGAAGGGCTCAGTCACAACATTTCAAGGTAAATAACATCATGTTGCATGATGACCAGTATTATTCTTTTGCAGATGAAGGCAGTCTATAGCTTTAAGACCCCGGGAAACCGCATACGCGTCAAGCTAAGCTGCGATTTTTTCATATTTCTGACCCATGTTTAATCTGTCCTTTCGTCTATCGTAACTGCATTTAGAAATGATAAGTGTTCGGATAAAATCCTCATTGTTTTCTGCAATAATTCGATCAAAATGGAGAGAAAAGAACCTGCCCATTTTCAAAATACTAAGATTATAGTTTATGTTAGGCTTATCCAGGTAATGATTGTACCAAGCCGTTTGAAATAAGAGGATGAAGACCAACCACAGGTAGATCTGGCAATATATTCTATATGGATTAATACATTTAGCAGGCATTAATTTCTCCATGGAAAAGCAACTTTTCCAAGTCTTAAAAATGATTTCTATTTGCCAGCGTAATCCATAAAATTCTTGAATTTGTTCCGGCAGAAAATGGGTTTGAGCAAGGTTGGTGATAAAAATGTTATACCCTAAGAGTTCATAGTATCCTTGATCATGTTTTGTTCTTTTATCTCTATCTTTCTTTGCTTTCCTTCTTCTAGAGGAGGCTTGATCCGGGGGTACTGGAATAACAACCAATCTCATCTTGATTTTCTTGGTTTTACCCACCAGGACTTCCTTATCAAAGAAATTCTTTTTCCTTAGTGTCTCTATAAGGTTTATTTCCTGATGTGTTTTTAGATCAAATACTTGTATTTGGTAGGACTTTCGACTAATAAAAAAACCACCTTGGGCATTTATTTGATCCAGGACATCCAAAACAAGGAACCCCATGTCCCGAAGGATTAAATCACCCGGTTGGATAAAACTTATTATTCGCGAGGACAAAGATTGATCATTACGTGTGAAGCTATACAAATCTAAAAAACCAAAGGTGTTGTTTGTATAATTATAAAGTGCATGTACTTTGGCCTGTGATTTCTTTTTCCCGGAGGAAACATTCCCCGGGAATGCGAATGATAGTTCTGAAGGCAAATTAAATATTGTACTGTCTTCAATATGTATGGAACGAAAAGCTTGTGAAGCTTGCGAGAGTTGTCTATGCTTGGATGATAGAGATTTCTCAAGTTCATCCGCAAGAACCATTTTTAACATATTCGTCGTTTTAGGGTTCATCCGTTCTTCGATAGCTTGTTTGCTGACCGATAAATGCGCGCTAAGAGATATTTCTTGTGCCCACGCTTCGTAGGTATTCATCTTTCTTGAAACCATAGTCATAAAACCAAGGATTAACCTTTTGGCGCTTATTTTACCCCTTTCCCGTTGTTTAAATCCGCTTAAACGGCTTATTTTTATTATCCTTTTACCTTCAAACCTTCGATAAATTTTACTTATTCTGTCTCGGGACTCGTTCCTACTGGGGCAGTTTGCTTTCATTAGTCGCGTTTTGAATAACAAATTGCCCCTTTTATATTTTAAAAAACCTATCTCATGTGCTTTGTTTTTAACATCTAATTGTTAACTACTGCAGTATTAGCTTGACGCGTATGCGGGAAACCGGGGCATTTTTTATGCTCGTACCCTCAAGAAGTAAGTGAAATGGTTTTTCAAAGCAAGAACTATAGGAATATTATGAGTTCAATTGCCTTTTATATTAGAATTTTGGTTTAATTTTACTGATGGAGGATCTGATAAGTAGTAAATATTTACAATTTGTAATAG
>Ga0209697_10008748_pt1 | contig 11412 bp, 5 predicted proteins | sample AliMusrvi5mmetaG_FD_184115 | JGI IMG/M metagenome (GOLD analysis project Ga0209697, IMG submission 184115) | Freshwater lake bacterial and archeal communities from Alinen Mustajarvi, Finland, to study Microbial Dark Matter (Phase II) - Alinen... | ecosystem: Environmental > Aquatic > Freshwater... | reverse complement strand
TTGGCATCAGCGAATACACTGTAAAGGCTCATATGAAAGCCATCTTCGCCAAGCTTGGTGCTGCCAACCGCTCCGAAGCTGTGACGCTCGGATTTGAACGTGGAATTTTGAGTTTTTAAGGGGTGCTGTGTTCGCTTGCCCCCCTCAAACGAGGTATTGCAGGGTTATCCGACTGCTGCGAGCATGCTCATGTATTGTCAAAACCGACGCTGCGCCAGCCACTAACCCGACTTCGCGGACTGGAGATATTTGCGGTGCTGGAAGCCTCCATTTTCCGACATAGCGGCAAAAAGGTCGGCACTACAAGATTTGCTCAATTTGATGGCTTCGAGGTGGCTTGGATCTTTGGTGGGGCTTGTTCGGGCAGGGTAAGCTGAAGTTGGTGGAGCAGGATTTGGAGCTCTTTTTCCGGCTGGGTATAACGGGTCAGAACTATTTCCCGACCGTCAGTGGTCGGAAAGTGGACGTCGAGCATTTGCACGGCGGCGAACTTTTCGATGACCGCACGGGGCGTCAGGCCGCTGGCACAGCGTTTGAGTCGGGCTTTGAGGGTGACTTGCAAGCAGTAGGATAGGAACGAGATGAAGATATGAGCCTTGATGCGCTCCTCAAGTTGGTGGTGGATCGGACGGATAGATAAGTCGCCTTTGAGTTCCTTGAAGGCTTGTTCGATCTCGGTGAGTTGGAGATAATACTCCCAAAGTTTGACCGGATTGGTGCCGGTGATGTTGGCACGCAACAGGTAACGGCCCTCGCGACGCCACGCCACGCGCAGGGTGGCGCGGTCGATTTGATAGGCCAGGGTGGCGGATTGGTTTTTCCCATCGCCATGGAGCGTGACTTGCACTTTGACGTGACGGGCATCAAGGCCCGCTTCCTTTTTTGCGGCGCCTAGGGCTTGGTGGAGTTCGTCGCGTTTGAGTTGGCGTTTGCGGGTGGTCAGATCAGCCAGGGCTTTGAGGTATTTGCGCAGACGGCGGCGGCGCATGGAGCGTTCCTTGGCGATACGGTCCTCGCTTTGGGCCAAGACATAGGTTTCGCCATCCAGGGGCAGCAGTTTGACTTTGACGCTGGGACGCGCAGTATGCCAAGGCATCTCTAATAAAGGTTTTTCCAAAGCGTTGAGCCGTCCTTTGGGGGTGCCCACCAGATAGGAAACGGGCGGGTTGCTTTGGCGCATTTGAAGCAGGGTTTCCTCGGTGGGGATGCCTCGGTCCATGATCCAGATGCGATCGGCTTTGCCATATTGGGTTTCGATTTTCTTGAGGAAGTCGGCAAGGGTGGTTTTGTCGGTGGTGTTGCCAGCGAGCACTTCGTAGGCGATGGGAAATCCGTCGGGCGTGACGATAAGGGCGATGACGACCTGAACGCAGTCGCCGCGTTTGTCGCGGGAGTAACCGAAGCGGCGGATGTCTTCGGGGTTTTCGGGAGGATTGCTCTCGAAGTAGGTGCTCGTTAGATCATAAAGCAGGACTTCAAATTTGGCGTCGAAGAGAGTGCGCCAACGTTCAGTGAGATGATCGAAAAGCGCGGTCTTGTGCTCAAGAAGTTGATCGTGGCACTGGTAAAGGCGATGGATTTCCACCAGTGAGAAGTCCGCTCCCAATAGGTCTGCCAGGGCGCTGTGATCAAACCAGTGGCGGTGCAGACGCCATTCGCTGCCGGGGTCGATCAGACGGTAGAGGACAAGGGTTTGCAGGATCTGATCCCAGCGGGCACCTTGCCGGCCCGACGGAAGTTTTTCCGCCCAGAATGTGTCGAGTCCGAATTGTTTCCAGAGTTTGCAGCCAAGCCAACAGGCTCCATTGGCGGGGCCGCTCCAGGCGCATTTTTGAAAGGCAGAGGCCGACACTCGCAATGGGCGAATCGTTGGCGGTGGGTAAATGCTCTTGCGGGAACAGTGATACTTGGCGGGGTGGAGACTCGTCATGGTCAAACAATTCCACCGTCCTGCGCCACGATGCTTCCTGGCAACCATTGAGTTCCCCCAGATAGAGCACGTGGCGTTGAAGAATGCGCCCGCCCATAACGCGGCGGTTTTCAACAATGCTCCAGTAAAGATGCTCCTTGCCATCCTTGCGGCGTTTCTTGCAGCGCAAAAACATGATCGCATTACACCATGGCAAACCGAAGGGGCGCAATGGGGCAGGTCGGCACTACAAGCACTTTTGTGAAGTGACCCTCGTGAAATCAAGGGTTCCAGCGCCTAACGACACCGAAAATAGCTGTTTTTCGCCGCGAGTCCGCCAAGTCGGGCTAACATTACCCAAATGACCACGATCCAAGAAAACCGTACGCTGATCGGCATGGTCGGCACCACGGCACGGGCTGGGGCGACCCCGGCCGCATCAGCGCAAGTTGCAGACTTTCTCTGCGATTTCAACTTGCTGGCCCTCGGTTCTTGTCCGGACAGGACGACTGGTGTTCTACCCCGCAGCTATTGGGGTGACGCGTCCATCGTGTCGGACACGGCTTCGGCGGGCATTTCTAACATGGTTCTGCAAACCGTCGGCGGACAGGGGAAAGCAGTCCCACCGGGGTGAATAAGGAATTCCGGGGTTATGGTTATCCCCGGACTAGCGGGGCTGTTGATTAGACAGACGGTCAACAGCCCCGCGCATTCATGCTTGAGCCTTGAATTTTGCATGCCGCGGCAAGTCTCCAAGCCGTAGCTGCCATCATTAGGTGTGGACGATGAGACATGTGGTGCGGTGACGGACTCCTGCAGATATGTGCCGGAATCCGCTGCCCCCTCCCCTCAAACGAGGGGGGGGCAGGTTGCTTGACTAAGGCGAATTTAACTATAATTTCATGTGGAAATGCTTCTTGCCGGGCCGGTCTCCATATTCAGATGTCCATTCCCTTCACTGCATTTGGACCCCAAAAGTGCAAAGCAGCCAATCCGATGACTCAGAACGCACACATTAGACCGATGCCCAAAAGAGATTGCCAATATAGGAATTCTCTTTTCCGCTCAGGGGCAGGAATTTCAATCTCTAACTGTCCAACCGCAGCAATAACTTTTTGCATTCGGTCTACTGACTCCAAGTGGGCTGGCCGTCTTGTTCAGCCAAAATGCTGGGCGGAACTTCCCCATTCATTTCGAGTGATCCATAGCTTGCTCCTTCCCCGACCGGCCACAGCCATCGCCATGCTGTTTGGGATGGTCACATCGGTGCTTACAGCGTCCACCTACTACGTGGATGCCACCAACGGGAGCGACAGCGATCGGACTCCCGCGCAAGCACAGAGCATCAACAGCCCTTGGAAGACGATTCAGAATGCCGCTAACCATATGACGGCCGGTGACACCTGTCTCATCCGCGCCGGAACCTACCGTGAGACCGTGGTAGTGCCGGTGTCTGGAACCGTCGCTGCACCCATCACCTTCCGGCCCTACGGCACCGAGGACGTCAATATCAGTGGGGCCGAGCCCATCACGGACTGGACCCTGGAAAGCACCAATATTTACCGTGCCACAAACATGCCGACGGGCTGGAGCTCCCTAGGTACTGGCAACCAGGTTTTTCAAGACGATGTGATGAAACCCGAGGCACGTTGGCCCAATGCCGGCGGCTCTTATCCCTGGCAAAACAGCACCATCTATCCATCGCCGGACTGGGGCTATGTGGATATCGCCGGATATGACGCCAACGGGCATAACGGCTGGTTCACGGATGCTGGACTCCCTGCACGGACGGGCGCGAACTACTGGGCTGGAGCCAGAGTACATGTGATGGCGGGCTTGGGGTGGACCATGACAAACTCAGTCGTCACGAGCTCTAGCAACCAGACCCTGGTCACCGATGATGCGAACGGGACCGCGATCAACAACTGGGCCGCCATCTCCACAGGAAACGCATACTACCTAAGCGGCATCAAGGGGGAAATGGATAGCGATGGCGAGTGGTTTTATGACACCACGACGAGCCGCTTGTGTTTCTACTCCACCACGGGCGCTCCCTCCAACGTGCAGGTCAAGACACGCCCTTATGATTTCAATCTCTCCGGACACACATTTATCACCCTCAAAAACCTGCGCTTCTCCGCCTGCAACATTCTAGCAGACGCCGCCTCGACCAGTTGTGTTTTTGACGGACTCGACATGAAATATCTCAACCACTCCTCCGCCACCTCGGGCTATTGCGGGCTGACCTTGCGGACTGGTTGCGTCTTGCGCAATAGTGAGTTGGAATTCGATTCCCGAGGCCTCGTTTCTCTGGACGGGACGGATATCCGCGTCATCAACAACACCCTGCACGACTCCGGCTATGAGCCATCATGGACCCGGATGCTTGAGGCAGTGAACGGTGACACCAACACCAATTGCGCACGCAATCTGGTCAGCCACAACACCCTGCGCGACTCCGGGCGATCACTTGTTGGTTTCACGGGCAGGGAATCGATCATTGAATACAATGACATGTCGTATGCCATGAAGCTGACCACCGATGGCGGCATTTATTACGCAACGAACCGGGCAGGTGGTAACACCGTGTTCCGCTACAACCTGCTGCATGATTCGATAGGACCGATAGGGCCCACAGGTCCTGTTAGTTCAATTATGGGCTTGTATCTGGACAACGTGCACAACGGCTGGATCATTCATCACAATATCATCTGGGGCATACCCGGTAACGCCATGCATTTCGGGAACCGGCAGAACTTCAACATGGTTTTCAATAATACCTGCTGGGACGCAGCCGGCGGAGCGCTGAGTACCTACCTCCTGACCGATGGTGAAACCGGCAGCAATATTTTTAACAATCTATTCACCGCGCCCCCCACCGGAGGTGAGGCCGTATGGGCCCAGACGAACCTGCGCTACAATCGCTACAGCGATCCCACATTCGCCTCCGGAAGTTTCCAACTCGCGGCTGGATCCCCCGCCATCAACAGCGGCAAGGATATCCCCGGCATTACCGACGGCTATCAAGGCAGTGCTCCCGATCTAGGAGCCTTGGAATACGGTGCGCCGGATTGGACCGGCAGCGTGGGATACAATGCAAGCGTGCCACCGAGTCCTGATCCCACATATGCATCATATCCAGTCATGGATTTTGCGAACAAGGTCATTGATGGCAGTTTCGAGAGTGGCAGCCTGTCGCCTAATTGGTCGTCATCTGGAAGCAATATTTCCCTGCTTGCCGGCAATGCCTGGAGCGACCCGTTGCTCCGCACCGGCAGTTATGTGTTGAAATTCGCTCCCTCATCGGCCACCTCCGAAGTTTGGCAGTCCCTCACCGGCCTGCTAGCCAACCGGAAATACAAACTCTATTGCGGAGCGAAACCCGAAGATGTGATTGGAAAAGTGCACGGGGCGCGGCAACTGCTCGCCGCCTCCGGCTATGCATCCAAACCGGTGTGGAATACAGAGGGAGCGGTGGCCAATGGCTACCCCGCCAATCCCCGTGCCTCCACCGCCCGTTGGCTGCTCCTCAACTGGGCCTTTGGCATGGGCAGCACCTCGTGGTATGCATGGGACATTCCCTGGAGCGCAGACGGTGGAGTGAACTTGTGCGTCGACCCCTTACAAGCGAATATGACATCTTCCGGAGTTGCTTACATGCTCACGACTTATTGGACCAGAGGTTGCAAACTGGTGAGCAAGAGTGTTGACGCTAACAACACATGGACACTCCACTATACCGCAACCACCGGGTGGTCTGCCTACGTGATTTGGAACGCCAATGAGGTGACCAGTAATTATATTATCCCCGCAGAATGGAATGTGACAAAGTATGGGGGATTGGGCGGTGACTGGGTTTCCCTCAACGGTAAAAAAACCGCGCCCATCAGCGGCGATCCAATTTGGTTGACCAACTGGTAAATGGCATACATGCAAGGTGCACCCGGAAACTTTATGAATATGAATACCATTGCTCGGGATTCCAAGAGGAAGAAATCCAAAAGCGTGAAGGTTCTGAGACATGCCCCACCCGCCAAACGGGGATTTGCCTTGGTCATCACTATCTCGCTGATGATCCTGTTGGTGCTTATCGGAGTGGGTATGCTGACCCTTTCAAGCATCACCCTGCGCACGACCAGCCAGGAAACCGCGATGGCCACCGCACGCGCCAACGCACGGATGGCACTGATGCTCGCCATTGGCGACCTCCAGCGGAACGCGGGCCCTGACCAGTATGTGACCGCACGGGCCGAGATTCTGGACGCCAGCCCGGCCGGGACAGTAGTGAGTGGTGTCAGCCAACCCTATTGGACAGGCACATGGAAAACCGGAGCTGCGGGTCTTGATGTCGCACATAGTGGTGATCCACATGGCCCACAGCGAGGCATCTCGTTTACATCCCCGTCGGGTGCCGCAGATAGGGCCAAGTCGGCCCATTGGCTAGTATCCGATCCTACCCCCGCCACCGCCACCACCCTATCCAGCTATTTGCCCACCACTGGTTTCACCCCAGTGACCACGGGTAATGGATCTAGCAGGAATGCGGTGAAGATAGCCACCAACCAAGGCACGAATTCGACCACTCAGGAAGTTGACGTTCCCTTGGTTAAGATCATGAACCCCAGTGCTTCGTCCACAAATCCCACAGGAGGATTCGGCTACTGGGTTGCCGACGAGGGACTCAAGGCGAAAGTGAACATGGTGGACCCGACGATGGCTACAGCGACTCCCGCACCCGACGCAGCCCAAAAACAAACCCACTTCCTAGCCTCTCAGGCCAACGCAATCCAGAAGGTCAGCAACACAAAAGGCAGTCTGGTCAAAGACAGTACGAAGGATTTCAGGACAGCTAACACTACGGATCAATTGGGAAAAACCGTCACATATGGAACCATCGGCCTCCTGCCGACGATATCTACCGGAGCGGATCTCAGAACCTTCATGCCCGATATCACCACCGAAAGCCGCGGTGTGATCGTAGATGTGAAGAATGGCGGACTGAAAAAGGATCTGACATCAGCGTTCGAGACTAGTGCCGCGAATACTGCCGCATACACCAATCTTGTGACCAATTACGGGTATGACAGCCAGAGTGCTTACCGGAATCATGCAAAACTCAGCTGCCCATCTGCCCCGGCGACAACCGGGTATGGGAACATGACCGATGGTTTGCCGTGGATTGCGTTGTACACGTATTACAACACCTACAGGAGCAAATTGGACGCGACTCTGCTTCCTCCTATTGCTGCCCAGGCCGTTGGCAATGTCACTGTGGTCGGATATACACCCACCACTACAGATGCGGGTGGCGGCACGCAGTTGGCGAGTAGTCTGCCGAGTTCCGTCTCTCCCCGCTTCGTGGTGTCTAATCTCAATCTTCCAAGTGGCAGCGCCTGTGGGAAATTCGGTGGCTTGGTTCCGGAAGTTATTGCCCAACGTATGGACATCGGAATGATGTCCTATAAGTCGATCGACAGCACAACAGGTGAAACCCTTTACAAGCTTCAGGTTTGCTACCACCCGCAGTTGGTCCTCTACAATCCATACAATTGCAGGCTACATCTCCCCACCGGGTTTTATTACACCAGACGATATAAGACAGGCACAGGTAATGGTGATCACTATATCAATGTGTGGGTGGATGGTAAGAAGGTGACCAGGAGCACTAATGCGTTTGCTGGTGTGTTGTTAAATCAAATGACCACGTGGTATGGAAACGCCTATGTCATGATAACAAAGGGTGGCGAATGCGACGACGGCCTGGCACCGGGGGAAACACGGGTGTTCGGTCTTGTACAAGATGTCCAGTGTGACAACCTGGCACGGGCGATCATCTGCGATAGTTTGATGGCGCATGGCAAGCTCTCGGCGGATCGTATGCACTACGCTGACTTGCCGACCTATACGGATGCACCATATAGTCCGGATCCTGCTAATGTTCCAGCTTGGTATCAGAATGGACCACCGTACGCGGGAACCAAGGATGGCAACGCAGATGTGGTGGTCTCCATTGACTCTCCAAATCAAGTCACATACACATACGAGACAAAATGCAACGATGGTGAAGTATTTATCGACCCCAACACAAAGTGGCCATGCTCTGACGGAGGTGGTTCCCAACATTGTTTCGTCGTCAATGGTCCTGATGAATCCTCTGCTGGGAAGGGATGGCCGCCGCACATGGCCATCAGTTCCATGCTGGGGCAAGAGTACATCTTGTGCAGTTATTTCATTCGCACCAAGGGCATGAATACCTCCGCTGCCACTCCAAACAGTAAAACCTATTTCGACGGCGACGATCTGATTCCCATCTTTCATGGAAATGCAGCTTATTTTTCCCCGTTTGAAACTTATTTTAGCCCATCCAGACATGAGCTGTTCATTAACGATTTTGGCAAAGCCTACTCCAGTGCCTCGGAGGTTGAAACTTACCAGAAATCCACTTCCGACGCGTGGGAAACGTATTACGGCAACTACAGCGCGGGCATCAACGATGGCACTACCCCGCCGGCCCGCCGGGTGCTGCGGGACGTCCCTGAGCAGCCTTTGCTTTCGATCGGGCAGTTCATGCATATGCCCACCCTTGTCTCTGGTGATTCAGGGGCGGCGGGGAATTCCCGTGATCCAGGATCGATGTATATCGGGGGCTCAATGTGCAGCCCTTTTATTTCCATCGATACAAATGCCATGGTGGACAACAATAGCGGGACACTTTTGTTGGATGATAGTTATATGGCCAATGATGCCTTGTTTGACCGCTTTTTCTTTTCCACCGTCCCGCCGGCCAGCCCTGACAAGAACGCACCGCAACAGTGGACGGATTTTAACACCTCGAACTCCGGGTCAACCGTGGTTTCCAATTCACCCCCGCTGCCCAATTCTCGGATCAAGCCATACGGTAGAAACGGATCACTGCCGCTTATGAGCGACCTCCGCGACTTCGACAAGGCGGCTGCCAACCTCATGTTGGATGGCGCATTCAATGTGAACTCCACTTCGGTCAACGCGTGGACGGCTTTCTTGTCCAGTCTATCGGGTAATAATCTGCACATCTGGGATGCGGTGGCTAGAGGGAGCGCCGATATCCAGTCTGGCACTCTCCAAAATTTCATCCCACGTTTCTGGTCGGGCGGCACGGGCAGCGTCAATCAGCCATGGAGTGCCGGCCGCGCGCTCTCGCCTAATGATGTCTCGCAATTGGCGGCCAATATTGTGCAACAAGTCAAGACCCGTGGACCCTTCCTCAGCATGTCGGATTTCCTGAATCACCGCTTGGGGAAAACTAACAGTGCTATTACCCGCGTCGGCTGTCTGCAAGCGGCTATCGATAAGTCACCCATCAACAACAACATCAAAGCCGCAGGGACTGCCGTCAATGCGAAGCCAAGCGGTATGTTGATGACTAATTTGGCCCCTAAGACTTTGCCAACTGTTAACACTGACAATCTGCATGACGGACAAGACGGGGCGGGTAGCCTGCTTACCACCGCTTTTGGCATGCCCGGATACCTTATGCAACAGGATATCGTGCAGGCATTTTCCCCGGCGATGACGGTGCGCTCGGACACCTTCCTGATTCGCGCTTATGGCGAGTGCGTTAATCCGCTTACTGGTGAGATTCAGGCCAAGGCATGGGCAGAGGCCGTGGTCCAGCGGGTACCCGATTTTGTGGATTCCACCACAGATCCCGATCCCTCGGTGGCCATTCAAACAGATCCATCAGGCAATGCTAATCCGGTCCCTACTGGCGTAGCCAAACTCAACTCGACTACCGTCAACCTTAACCTCGGCCGCCGTTTCAAAGTGGCGGGCTTCCGCTGGCTTTCCCAAAATGAACTCTAAAATTCCTTGTCTTGCGCTGTTCCTTCTGGCCGGTCTGTCTCACTTGTCTGCACAGGCACCGCCAGAGGAACATAAGGTACGTTTCCGCACCATCGGTTGGCAGGTGTCATTCGACGATTTGTATTATGAACTGAAAGGTCGTGATACCAACGTGTTTGTCACCGAATCAGCACGCTCCATTTTCTACGACGCCCCGAGGGAGAAAGAAATCGTATTCTATCGTCTGGTTCCCGGAACTGATGACAAGACCAAGAAGACACGCGAGGTGGCTGCCACGGTGGATATTACCAATGCCGGGCACATTGTCTTGTTGCTGTTCATGACGGACCCCGCTTCACCCAATCGCTACCGTGTAACTGCCTTCCCCGATGACCCGAAATCATTCCCATTTCCGAGCTGCCGTTTTATCAACCTCACCAAGGTTGATCTCCGTGCCACATACGGGGATCAGAATGTCGAAGTGAAGGGCAAGGGCATGGCTCTGGCATATCCTAAACTGAAAGCCGACGACGAAAGCGATACTCGTTATACCTCCGTGAGCATGGACACCCCGGAAGGTCCGCATCAGCTATACGGCAACAACTGGGTCGCGCGTCCTAACCGACGCACACTTGTGTTTATTTTCCCGCAGGACGATAGGATATGTGTGATGCGAGTATCGGATGACATAGGTATCTTCCTCCCGCCGCCGAAATAATGGTTGCCAAAAGAGATTACTTACATTGCCCGTCCTTGTTTTTCTTCTGGGAGCCAAGTTCCTCCTCAATCGAAATCCCACCAATTTCACCAGACTTTTCATGAAACAAATCCCCTCTGGGAGAACCTGCGCGCTTCTCCTCCTATCCATGTTCGTCTCCCATCAGGTTGCGCCTGGCGCCATGATTGCGGAGGATTTCGAGTCTTACAAGACCCAGACGCCTGTTGATGGACAGGGCGGGTGGTTCGCCTCCCTTTACGGCCAGCATCCGGCAGGCACTGTTGTCGCGGGTAATGATGATTCCAACCGAACACAATATCTCCAAGCGCCGGGAGGGTCGGATCACTACGACAATTGCAAGCTCACTCCCGAGCTTCAGGCCGATATCCGCAAGGCCCGGGTGATTTGGATTTCCGTGGCCCACAGAGGGCAATGCTCACTGAGTTTCGGCGATTTCCGGGTGGATTTCGACAGACGCATTTCTTGCAACCAAGCTAATGCATTCAGCATTACCGGCATGGAGAACGAGTGGAAAGCCAACACGTGGGAGGAATCGGTCTTCGTGCTCGAAAAGCAGGACGATGGCCAATACAAGGCCCGGGCCGGGAGACGTTTCCGTTCCGGAGCCAAAGACCAGACATTCCCAGGCGACGCGATGTTTGCGATCATGCCAGCTATTGCTCCCAAACTTTTGGCTTTGGACTCCTGGGCGTCGGTTATGTTGCGTTTGGATGGGAACAACGCCGTCGATGACCTGAAGATCGGAACATGCGACAGCCTGGATGAGCTTCCCTTCAAAATCGAGGCCCCGAAGAAGCTGAAACCCGAATTTTCTCCGATCCTGGACCATGTGATCCCCCCCCGTGAGGCGATGGATATGGATGGCATCTGGGAAGCGGTGCCGGTGTCGGCGGGCGAAAACGCCTCCCCGGAAAACGGGTGGAGACCCGTCCTTGTACCCGCC
>Ga0209697_10008744_pt1 | contig 11416 bp, 14 predicted proteins | sample AliMusrvi5mmetaG_FD_184115 | JGI IMG/M metagenome (GOLD analysis project Ga0209697, IMG submission 184115) | Freshwater lake bacterial and archeal communities from Alinen Mustajarvi, Finland, to study Microbial Dark Matter (Phase II) - Alinen... | ecosystem: Environmental > Aquatic > Freshwater... | reverse complement strand
TTTCATAGCTGGGTAGCCTCCAAATGCCAGGGTGAGAGAAAACAGAACTACCCACCATGCTACCCTACTCGTCAACCCTGCTTATCTCGGACGCTTACCCTTTGCCAAGGTCTTAGACGAATTTCAAGGAGAGATCGATGCCGGTGATTGGAAGTACGTTTTCTATCAGGCCAAGGTGGCCGTCTCTTCTTCTTGGGGCTGAGCAATATTCTCGTTCAACATCTTGGCGAGAAGATCTTTGTGCATGTGGTCGATCAGGGCCGGTCCGAAAGCATCGTCTGGATTCAACTTCTCGACATATTGACGATACTTGTCGAAAATTTGCTTAATAGCACTGGACAGACGAGTAGAAAATTCTCGCACCTGAGTGAGTTGCTTGGCCATGGCCGTACTCAAGTCGTCGGCTTCAGCCGTGATCTGGCTCTGCGGTTGGGTGAATTTCGGTTGTTCAGTCGCAAGCACCGGACGCATTCCGGTCAATTGCCCCCGAGAATCGTAGGTGGTGCCCAGGGGATCGGATACTCGCTGGATTTCGGTCTGCTGGGCTACCAGTACATCCCGTGTGTAACTCATCTTCAGAGAGAGCCCAGAGATGTTATCGAGCTGGGGCAGCCCGTTGGCTTTGGTCATCATCGGCTCAAGATGGCCTTGAACGAAATTAGTCATCATCTTGTCGATGGTTTTTAAGACCTTATCGATGTCTTTACGCTCCTGCTCATTGAGATTGCCTTCCACGGTCATCGTGAAGTTCTGTTCAGAATTAGTGGAAAACATCTGCAACTGACGGGCATAACTCCCCTCCTTATCTTGTCCGGTCTCAAGGTATTTCAAGTAGTCCGACTGGGTGCGGGCGGCTAGGGAGATGCTTATCTTGTCCCCCTCATTGGTGGTGAGGTTTAGCACCACTTCCTGGTTCGTCGAGACCAGTGTCACTTGGGTATTGGCGACTTGCACTGCTTGGGAGGTCGGTTTGGAGATTTGTCCATTCCAGGGAGGCACCATGCTCGGATAATTGCATTGAATCTGATACATGGCATGCTCCTTTTCAACATGGATTTACCAAAACAACAGTTGGCTCTTTATAACTAATCGGGTCGTTGGCTTCACATGATGAGATTCACCAGATGGGGAGATAGCGGTCTTTGCCGTCAGTTCTTGCCAAAACCGCCGAAATGGTGCTGAACTGATGGTGAAATTGGACTTATTGCCTTCTCGCCACCCCTGCCCAGTTGAACAATCCTTCCCACGGCGGTAAACTATCCCCTTGGGTTTCCAGTCGCGATTGCAACGCACTTGGGATGAAATCGAGTCGGTAGGCTGCTGTGTCTTACCTTTCAGCAGTGGCTCACCGACCCGGCCCATTTCCCCACTTCCTTTGCGCAATAACGATCCCGAATGGCCGACACCAATCTCTCCTCCTTCATCTGGTCCGTCGCCGATCTCCTGCGCGGCGACTACAAGCAGTCCGAATACGGCAAGGTCATCCTCCCGTTCACCGTCCTGCGCCGTCTCGATTGCGTGTTGGAGCCTACCAAGATACCAGCGACAGAAGTCGGACGGGCTGAAAGCGACTACAATAGGTTGTAGTTCGTGGTGCTGTCAACCTACTATGGGTTGTGGTTTAGTTTTCTTGCCGGGACTTCTGTCGCTGGTATCTACCAAGGCAGCCGTACTCGCTGAACTGGCCAAGCGTGAGAAAGCCGGACTAAACCCCGAGCCGTTCCTCCTGCGAAAGTCTGGCCAGTTCTTCTACAACACCTCGCCGCTCGACCTGAAGAAGCTCATGGGCGATCAGGACCATATCGGCGAAAACCTCCGCGCCTACATGCAAGCCTTCTCACCCGCCGTGCGAGATATCTTCGAGAGCTTCGATTTCCACACCCAGATTGACCGTCTCGCCAAAACCGGACTGCTCTACCTCGTCACGGAAAAGTTTGCCAACATCGACCTTCACCCCACCACAGTTAGTAATGCCCAGATGGGCACCGTTTTTGAGGAACTCCTCCGTAAGTTCGCCGAGCTTTCCAATGAAACCGCTGGAGAACATTTTACCCCCCGCGACGCCATCCGTTTGATGGTGAATCTGCTGTTTATTGAGGATGACGATGCCTTGGCCAAGCCCGGCGTCGTGCGTTCACTCTACGATCCCACTGCGGGCACCGGCGGCATGCTGAGCGTGGCCGACGAGCACCTCGCCAGCCTGAATCCCGACGCCCGGCTCGTCATGTATGGGCAGGAGCTGAATCCCGAGTCCTATGCCATCTGCAAGGCCGACATGCTTATCAAGGGGCAGGACATTGCCAATGTTATCTTCGGCAACACCCTCTCCGCCGATGGCCTGCTGGGGAAATTCTTCGACTACATGCCCTCAAACCCCCCGTTTGGCGTGGAGTGGAAGAAGATCGAAGCCATCATTCGCAAAGAAGCCGAGTAGATGGGGTTCAATGGCCGCTTCGGTCCTGGCCTGCCGCGAGTCAGCGACGGTTCGCCGGACACCAAACCTAACGGGGGTGTTAAGCAATCCGGCCGCAGTGCCCCGAGAGGCAAAGAGTACAGGTAAATCGCCGTTCGATGCCCGCCCTGCGTGGGGGAATCGCATTCTCTGTTTTTGGCAAATTCGCAGAAGAGAATAGTTCAGGCAATTAATCCGACCAAGGCATAGCCCGAGGCTTTCCAGGCATCGACGCCCCCCTGGAGAATCTGCGCGTTGACAAAATCTTCGTGGAAATATTTCTGTGCCTGTTTTGTCGCCGCTACTTCAAGCGAACTGGCACAGTAGAAAATCACATCCTCGTCTTTGGGCAAGGAGATCACTCGCCTGCGGAACTCGTTGAGCGAGATGGCTCCCTCCAAGTCGTACTTTCGGAACTGCTCATCCTTATCGTAGGCGCACACGAGCAGGACGCTTGGATCTTTGGCCAGCATGTCGTGTGCCTGTTGTGCAGCGATAGTCCTGGGATGCTTCGTGGACATCATTGTTCTCCTGTAGCTGTGCCTCAAACCGACTTCCCCCATTCACCATAGGAGCGAGGTTTGATGGCGTGGTTGATAAAAGTGGTTCCAGATTCGCGTCAGTCGGTTTGCGAAGAATCTCCATATATCTATATCACCGAAGATTGTGATGATGGTGTGGCCGAGGCGCGTAATAGGGGCGATTGACATAATACGGCCAACTCTGGGCTGCATAAAAGTTTTGCAAAGCCCACTGTCCCTGTTGAGCGGCAAGTGCTGAACCGTATGCCGTAATCCGCTGTTCCTGCTGGCGGGTGGCGATTTTCCAGTCAAGTTCCCGCTTCAGACTGTCACGGTAGGCTTCCAAACGACGAAGATTGGTCTCAGCCTGTGCCTTCTGCCACGCCTCGGCTTGGACTTTGCGCAGTTGGTAATACTGAACCAAGACACCTAATTGGCTGGCACTTACGTTGTTCAGCATGGATTCGATTTCGCGGTACTTCTGGGCGTCGTAATTGCCCTGCGACTGCATATCCACGATGAGGTGTGCCAGGAACCATTCACGCCGACCCTGGACGTCAGCGGGCGGTTGGTCGGAAGAATACTGCTGCCCAGGCGAGTATTCAGGGGATGGTGGAGGCGGCACTTGACCGACCAGCAGACCAGTAACGAGAAGAGCGACGTGGAACATGGCAATTCTCCTTTCGCCGGAGGGACTTTCTCACGGCAATAGAATTATTCGCGTTCAAGTCGTGTGTGGCAAGAGCCACCACCCCCCCGATTCGCTGGAATTCCCCACAGACGAACACGGAGGTCGCCATCTCGGAATTCAATCCGCCGTAAAGCCGTTAGAAATGAGGCTTCCAACAACGAAGGCACCGGACACCTTTTAGGGGGCGTTTTCGGCCGTCGCCGCCGATCTTGCCTATGGCCGGAATTCTCTCATCCAAAGGCAACTATCAGTCTTCGACGAAGAGGAAGGTAGTCACGTAGATCGGAGCCAACACACTCCACGCCATCCCCCTCAATTGCTCGAACAGGGTCCGTTCCGCGGGTGTGGCGTCGGCCGGAAGGTGGACCGTGCCGTTGGCGTCGGGAGCCAGACGGGCATAGTTGGTATCAGGTGTGTCGCAACGGCTCAAAGCTGCCAGGATCCGTGCGATGCGGTTTTTGACGTTCATGATTGGTCCCTTTCCTTCAATCGCTCTTCGATCTGGCGGAGTTGCTCGTCGATGTCAAACGGCAGCGGCTCGCCAAGCAGATACGAAAAGAGCAGCTTCACTGCCCAAGCCTGGCCACTTTTGGCTTCAGTGACAAGCTGCCTGACGACCTCTGTGAAGTCCTGCAGTGAAATGGTCGCAAACAGCTTGGCTCGGCATTGTGCTGCTTTGCGAGCGCAGACGTTGCCCTTACTGGCCTTGTTGCCGGGCAAGAATCGACCCCTTGGGCTGCGTCCGTCAGAAACGGTAGTTGGCGGTTGTTCTTCCATTTTTTAACTCCTAATCTTGCGTGATGATGATTGATACCATTGTTTTTTTGGGAGGCACTGATCTCTCACGGGTGATACTTGCATCCCATGACGCCAGCTAGAGCGAGTCTCTATTTCGGTGTCCTAGGAGGCATTCCTCGGCGAACAATGCGGCGACGGTTTCAAGAATGTCGCTGTTCTTTCTTAGTAATGCGACGACGCGTGACGGGGTCTTGTCGTGTACTTCAGTACCGACGGCAACTTCTCTCAATCGCGCCGCCGTTTGCCTCATGGCTTTAAGCACGACATCTCGCGTCTTTCGTGAAAGTTTGCAGCTTTTTCTGGTCTTCATGTTTGTCCTCAATCTTTGTTCCTCTGCCTGGCCTTGCGACCTGGCATTCCTTCTCGCCCCGAGTTTGAATCCGCCCACGCCGTCGAGGCACCGACAGGGGCGGTGGTAATTTCACTATGGCGTTGCACTCGTTGCCGATACGCACCCGGCTACGGTTTCGGTCACGGAGTTGATTGAAAAGGTTGGTGTTTCGTCGGACGGAGTGTTGAATGCCATGGTCGGGGGGCAGGTGGCGGTGACATTGCCAACTAATGGCAACGACCACCCACCTCGCTCACCGTGCTTGACTACCAACTTCCTCGCCAGCAGTCGGTTTAGAATTCTGATGGTTGTGCGGGGACAAATTCCGACTTTTTCAGCGATGGCTGAGGACGGAATCGGGGATCCGAAGGTACAAGAGCTAAATGACGTTCCCGCTATAATATATATAGGAAGAATGTCATTTAGCTCTTGCTTTTCTCCACCATCAAACCCTGTAGGAGAAATGTCATTTAGCTCACGGAGGGCGGAAAGTACCTGGAAGTCAGAATCATTGGCTATTCCGGCGTCGATTTCTAATTCCAGAATCGGAAATCCTAAATTTTCGTTCGTCAGAACGGCTACAGGAATGCCGTTTTCGCAGATTGCTCGCCCGCGCCCTACGGTCTGCATCAGTTCTGCGTGTACAAGAGCATGGTGTGCGGAAACCCAATCGATATTGGCATACCCTGGAGCCGTGACGTTGCATGGTTGGCCAGCCTCGGTGGTGCCGGTCCACGTCTGCCTGGTCCAGCCCTGAGCGTCTATATCGAGGGCGGCGGCTTCGTGCCTACCGATCCGTAGCAGGTGAGTACGGACGACGGACGGCGGTACACGCGGGGTGCCAGCCACAATCAGAAAATCGCACTCCTCCGTCCAATGGTTTGACGCGCGATTTTCTCCCCCACGGAAATACTCGACTTTTGAGATGCGCCGTCGCTGCGATTCATCAAGAACGGGGCCGTGTTTGGCCGTGCCATTGATAATTGCAGTGTGTCGGCGGTGGCATACAACACCAATCCGGTTGAATTTCGGAAACGCCTGCATGACGGCCTGGAACACCACCAGCAACCGGCGGGCACCCGTGGATTGTGTAATGTCCATCGGTATTTGTACGACACGGTGCCGCCGGGCGATTGTTCCGCCGGGAGTTCGGTCAATGACTGGTCTGCCGATAATCTCTTCAATGTCTTGTCGGCTGCCCGTCGCGTCGTTAATCCAAATAACGGAATTATTAGGGAGCTTGGTCTTCCAGATCGCAAGAATCGCCTTGTGGGTCTGTTTCTCTCGACCTGGGGCGAAAACCTGATCGACGCGGATCGCAACTTCGTGCAAGTCACCGGCAGCCATGGCCTTGATAATTCGCATGGCGTCGGCACTAGGATAGATATTGAGGTCAACAATGGATGCCCAAAGATCAGAATCGACGGAGAACAGCTTGCCAGCCGGGATAGGCAAGACAAGGTTCTCCGTAGCAGTGGCATGCTCCAACTGGCCAGCCAGCCAGTAACAACATTCCTCCATTTTCCAATAATGATGGCGTGCTGTATTGTTGCCACGGTCTGCGGCTCGGTGGCTCGCGTGCTGCGAGACGGTTGCCACCATATCTAAGCCGGAGCGGATTTCCGCCGTTGGCCGGAGCATATTGGTGGGATCTTCGTGTAGCGTGACGTACGCGCGGCCTTTTGCCAGCGATCCAAAGGACAACTCAGTCCGTTTATGGGTCGCTATTCGATGACTTGCGCCTTCTGCCTGCTGCATTACCTCCTGGTACTCGCACGCTTTGCGGAATTGACAACTCAAGCAAACGGAAGATGACGCGCTAAGCCCGCACGCCAATGCCTTTGTAGCTTCGTCCAGGTTCTGACAGGTGTCGCGGTTCAGTGGGGGATAGGCCACGGCGTCGATCCCCGCTTGATTGTAGGTCGTTTCCACCTCCTCGGCGTTCCTATGCGTTGGTATTACGGTAAGACTGCTACCGGCCATTTTCACCGCAGGGATGTCAGCTGTCGTTTTTCCGGCACCGGTGGGGCTTCCATCGAAATTGATCGTACCGGGCAACAGAACCGAATCCATGCGGGCCTGCACCATGTCCTTACGGTAATCGTCAAGGTTGCGAGTGGGCTCATCTGGCTGCGTGGTCCTGTCCGCATGGCCATTGGAAAAGCCATTAACGAAATGTGGCATCGTCGGCAATGGCCTGTTTGCCTTGCCACGCTCGGCCCTCTTGTTGGCATCACGCAGTTTTTGGGCGAAATCGCTGTCGGTCCACGGATAGGGTAGCGGATCCGCTACCAACCACCTCCGCAAAACCTCCATCGCCTCGCCGTCGGTAAGGTCATACTCCACGCACCTGCAGGCACCTGCAAAAAGTCGAGTAAATCCGGTCTCGCTAATTTGCGTTTCCAATCGCAGCAAAGCATTGAAACATCGGTCTAAATGATCCTGGGGATTGACGTAGTTCGGCCTGGGTGGCGGAGGCAACCTGGGCGGCGGTGGCGATGGTTCTACCTTCGGCATGTAATCCACGTTTGCCAAGACGGCGGGGTCATCGCCGGCGTGACTCAACAGAGCCTTAACCGCTTCTATACCTTCAAGCCATACTCCCTCATGCGAGTAAATCTTAGTCCAGTGGTTCCGCTTATGGTGCTTGCCATACACACGGACCCACCCACCCCCGAAACCCTTTTCGGTGTTTCGATCAGGCCGCTTGGGATAGACTTCGATTCCGCCTGTTTTGTTCGGATTGTAGCCACGAGCAAGCCATATTCCGAAGTGATAAGCGTCCTTGGCGGGGATTGGATTGGCGAAGATGATCTCAAAGTGAAAACCGCCCTTGCCGTTACTGTCACTGAGAATTGGATTTAGGCCGAGTTCATCGGCACGGCGGAACAACACTAAGGCGATTTCCAGATTTCTGGCCGCCAACTCCGTGGTGTCGCCTTCGCCATGCGCGTCGATGTCGATCTTGATCGTCTTGCAAGTGTTCTCCCGCGAAATCAGGTGAACGCCGATGATCGCATGGTTCCTGAAGTGCAGTTCGAGCCGATGCTTGCTCAGTACCCCGTGACCGGTGGAACGGGTGCCATCCGCATTATTGATTCCGTAAGCGTCAGTTCGGTTGACAAGATGGTCGAGGGTCCATTGGGCTAAATCTCCCGCCTTCAATTTCCAGGCCAGTTCCTCGGCAGTCGCAGGTTTGACAAAGGCTTCGTCGAGTGCCTGAGCGAAGGACTGAGTGTTTTCGCTGCTCATCTCACCATCTCCTTTACCAGTCGCGGGAGCGACGTTCGCCACTTTGGCCACGCCGGACCTTGTCGTAGCTCATGTAACCAGCCGAGGTCACCGATCGGTTCGGGACTGACCGTGCGGGAGCAGATTGCGGCAGAGGGGTTGGTCAAGCTGCTGACAAGGCAACCGGCTCGGTGGCAGACCGGGCAGGGGTGGCCGACGGTAAGCGTCCAGGGGCTGGATCTCATCGCGAATCCTCCCGCAAGTTCCCGACCGCTTCCCGGGCCAAAGCGTGTATCTCGTGGTCGATATTCATCACGCGACCCTCGACGAGTGAATGCACACGGTTTTTCCAATGTTCTGGAGCGAGCTCCTTGGCCCACTTCTTCAACTCGCCGGGGATGTCGCGAACCGGCAACTTGATCTTGTTGACCACGGCAGTGGCTATCGCGTTGATGTCGAGGATCTCGAGGATGTGCTGCGTAGCGGCGGCCAGCAACTCCGCGTCGCGGCGGTGGTCCACGACCTGCCCGATGATGGATGGTGCTGGAAGTAGTTTCTTGGCCAGCCCCAGGCCCTGTAATTTGCCTTCGATCCATGCAATGAAACGATCGGGATCTGCGGATAGCGCGTTCAACTCGATTCGCCGGGCCTTCCATGATCGCCTGCCGTTGAGTGGAGCGGCCTCCTCGCCGGTGAAGTATTCTCGCTCCGTTTGGCTCAACTTGATCGCGGATGGAATGGCGTTTTTACGATAGAAGAACTCCGTCTGCAGGCCCATCTCGAGGGCCTCCTGCAATTGCAGGCCGATGTCGATCACATCGACCTGATGGTTGGGGCAAGTCACCGTGGCCTCGCAGAGCGTGCGGGCGATGTTATACCCTGCCGGATCGGCGTCGTGCATCGACAGGAGCGTCATGCCTTGCTGCTCCTTGGCGGCCGACAACAAGGCCTTGGCCGCACGTACGGCGTAGCCCTCAGCGCAAATAATCGCCAAGTCGTATTTCTCGGCAAGCTTGGCCGCGCGGAAGATCGGCTCCATGCCCTTCTTTTCGACGTACATAATTTTGTTGTACAGAAACTCGGGCATTTTGTAGTCATCGACCTCGCGGGTGCCGAGCGGAATGGTCTTGCCGGTGTGGGGTTCGAGGAGATAACCGCGTGGGTCGCGATAGAGGTTGGGGATTTCGCCGCGCTCCTGTTCGTATTTGGTCAGAATCCCCTTGAACCAGCTCTTTTTCAGTTCCTGGGCAGTGATGCTCTGCGTCATTGGGCGCGTGGCGTAAAACAAGTTCCGCTCGGGAAACTTAAAGCGGCCATTCCCCGATGCGGTTTCAATGGCCGCGGGGAGCACGCTGAAGACGGCCTCTTGCAAGGATGCTTTCTTGCTCTTCAGCGCCCGGCCGAGGAGTTCCTTGCGCTGCCAGCGTTTGCGGTCTTGGCGTTCTTCCGCCTTGCGAATTTTGCACCACTTGGCCGTGACCTTGAGCACGCAATCGCGGATGACCACGGCCATCTTGTAGCTGATGGCCACCGACGACTTGCCGCGGTCCTTGTGTTGTATCCCAGGCCGCGCGACATGCACGAAGACCACCACCGGTTCGCCGCCACCGGCCTTCTGGGATTCCAGCAGGGAGTCGAGCGAACCATAATTCAGCGTCCGGAACGGATTGACGATCCCCGGCGACCAGTTCACGCCGGTAATCAGTCGCCGCCTCGCCAACTCGTCCGACCGGCCGGCGAAGGCCACCTCCACCACCACCGGCAGACCGTCTTGATCCATGGTTGCAACCTTGCGGTAGACGAACGATTCCATCGCACAGCCGAACTCCTCCATGTGGGTGCGGATGTGCGTCTCGCCGATCATGCCGAGCATGGCCGGCTTGACCGGCTTGCCGTGGTTCTGAACCGCCGTCAGTAGCGAGGCCATTAGATCGCCCTTGAGGCCGTGCCCGTTGACGAGCGCAGAAAGGTTGGTCCTGGTCAGCCCGGTATCCTCGAGGACCGCCTTCTGCTTGGCCGTGCCGCTCAGGCCGCGGAACTCCTTAACCAGTTCCCGGACCGATCGATCCAGGCCGCGGGCGCGGTCGTGCGCGATATAGGCGGAGGTCAGGCGATCGAACGCAGCGGGGCTGTACCAATGTGGGGGTGTCGGATCGCTCGGCCGCCACTTGTCCCAGATCGTGGTCGTGGCCAAGGTCGCGGCCGTCTCTCCGAACCATTCGACGGTGAGCGAAAGATGGGGGTTCAGCCACGTGTAGGCGTCGGCGAGTTGTAAAAAATCGTACTCCGCGGCGGTGAGAGTTTCCATGCATTTCGCGGGCCACCAGATCTTGATCGTCGTCCCAGTTTTTACATTTTCGCGGTGGATGGCGTGCGTGATGGCCGGACGTTGCTCAATCTGGTCCACCCGGAAGCTGATCTCGTGGCGCTGGCCGTGGGCACTGATGTCGACCCGGCCGTGATCGCCATCGAGAGCGAAGGGCATGGCAAGGATCGTCTGCAAGGCGTTGCCCTGCGCGCCGCGGGTGGGGCTGACGTAGGCTTCGCGACTGGAGGTGCGGGACGAATAATTGAGCAAGCCCTCCACCGTGCTGGCGGGGATGCCGGGGCCGTTGTCCGAGATTGCGATCCCGGTGTCGTCGACGACGATCTTAATCACCGCCGCCACGCCGACCTCTTCGCAGGCATCCAAGGCGTTGTCGACGAGCTCCTTGACGACCATCTGGGGCCACTGGCTGCGCTCATATCCGCTCTGGGCCGTCAACTCTTTCTCGGAGCAGAAGTCCAAAAGCCGAGAGGTTTCAAAAGTGGTGCGTTCAAAGGCCGAGGATTGCTTCGGCCGTGGAATTCCGGTACCATCATCCATGTGCTGAATCTCCTTTTAGGCCGGTGTCTTTTGCGGGGACCGGCCGAAAAAATGCGCTAGGTGCCAGCCCGTGCCAGCCGACGTTCGGCAGCTTCGATGGCCTTCTGACGGGATTTGCTGACCGGTGGGGGAGTGATCGCAGCGGAGTGCGCCGCGTCGGCGGCGGCAGTGAGAGCGTCGAAGAACCGCTGCAACGCTTGTACGCTGGTGCAGCGCGTGCCCCCGACCATGATGCTCTCCAGGCGAATGCCTTTAACTCCCGCGAGCATCCACCGGTAGACAGTAGCGACGTTGGGGCGGACGCCGCGACGTCGCTCGGGGCAGAGGTGGCTGGCCCTGGCCGGGGTGATGACCTGTTCGGTCTGAATGTCGATCGCCATTTCGTTTTCTCGCTTGTGTGTGAGTGGATTTGCTAGTCACCACACGCAATTTTAAAACGATGACATCGACTGTCACGATCAAGTCTGCCGCTTTGATGCCTTCTTCGAGAAAGTTTTGTCCGTACGCGTCCTTTCGTGTCCTTTCG
>Ga0209697_10008741_pt1 | contig 11418 bp, 5 predicted proteins | sample AliMusrvi5mmetaG_FD_184115 | JGI IMG/M metagenome (GOLD analysis project Ga0209697, IMG submission 184115) | Freshwater lake bacterial and archeal communities from Alinen Mustajarvi, Finland, to study Microbial Dark Matter (Phase II) - Alinen... | ecosystem: Environmental > Aquatic > Freshwater... | reverse complement strand
CCCCTGCTGCTCCTCCGTCAGCTCGGTTTCCATTAATAGACTGGTCATACCGATAACACCATTCATCGGAGTACGAATTTCATGGCTCATACTGGCCAAAAAGGCACTCTTGGCGGTATTGGCCGATTCGGCAGCCAACCGGGCCTGAATCAATTCATTTTCGACCTGCTTACGCCCGGTGATATCACACACCGTGGCCAGGAGAACCGTTTTACCATCCAGTTCCATGGCGCTGAGTAGCACTTCGGCGGGAAAGTCCTTACCATTACCGGCACACCTGTGGACCCATTCGAAACGATGGCTGATATTTTCCATCGCTGTAGCGATGTGGCGATTGGCGAGAATCCGGGAATCCGTACCGCAGGGTTGCACTGCCGGCGAAAAAAAAGCGGGGTGCCTGGCGCAGAACTCCTCCTGAGTAGCACACCCGAACATTTTCAATGTTACCTCGTTGCAATCAAAGAAGCCTCGATGATCCAGCAGCATTACCGCCTCACTGGTGGAAGCGTACAGAGTGCGGAACTTCATCTCCGAATGCGCAAGATCCAACTCAGCCAGTTTGCGCTCCGTTATATCCTCTCCCACCGCCTGGTATTCCATCAGGGTTTTGTCAACCGAATAAATCCCCCGTTGAGACCAGCGTTGCCAGCGCTGCTCACCGGATGGTTTTAGAATTCGGTGCGTGTACGTTACCACCGGATTATCGCTGGTGATTTCGGATAGCATCCCGATAATCTGTGACAGATCAGGCTCGGGGATATTCGGCACAAAATTTGTGCCAATCAGTTCGTCAGGATTCATGCCGTAGTACCGTGAATATGCTCCATTAACGAAGGAGAGCCTGCCTCCCGGCATATAGCGGCAAATCAGTTCGGTCTGATCTTCGATAATGGCACGATAGCGCTCCTCACTTCTTCGTAGAGCCTCTTCCTGGATAGCCAGCTGATTACGCTGCTCCTTCACAAGATCATTGTGCTTCTTCAATGCGACATGGTTGCGAACCATCAACTTAAGCAGGTCTACATCAACCGGCTTTTTCAGATAGTCTGTCCCGCCGATATCAAAACCCTGGCGAACAGATTCGGGTGTATCCAAAGCGGTCAGGAAGATAACCGGGATATCCTCTGTCGCAGTATTGGCCTTGATGATTTTACAAACCTCAAACCCGCTGATACCCGGCATCATTACATCAAGGATAATCAAATCGGGCTTGTGGTCATTGAGGAGAGTCAATGCGGCGGAGCCATCCGGAGCAGAAAACACGACGTACTCGCCTTTAAGTGCCGCTGTGATAAGAAGAAGATTAACCGGTTCATCATCTACTACCAGTATTTCGGGTCTCTGATTCATTTTATATCAATCCGGCGATATTTATTTAGAATTACGCCAAGTTCATGCCTGTTTACCGGTTTGGACAGATAGTCGTCCATTCCGGCTTCAAGACATTTCTCGCGGTCCCCCTTCATGGCATTGGCCGTCATGGCAATGATCGGCACCGAGTGATTCAACGCCTTCAAATCAGGATCCCGGATCATGCCGGTTGCTTCAAAACCGTCCACCACAGGCATCATGCAATCCATCAGGACCAGATCGTAATCGATCATCTCCAGGGCATGTACCGCTTCCTGCCCATTCGCTACGACATCTGCCTTATAGCCCAGTTTGTTCAGAATATTCTGTGCAACTTTTTGATTTATGATGTTGTCTTCGGCCAAAAGAATGTGCATTTCACTGTCGACATGATTGCTGTCGCTGCTGTGGCTGTCCAATTGATCCTGTTTCTCTAATGCTATCTGTCTCTGCACTTCTGCTGCGGAACATTTTGTGAAGCGGGTGGTAAACCAGAAGGTAGAACCTTGCCCCACTTTGCTGATTACGCCGATCTCACCACCCATCAGTTCAGCCAGTTGTCTGCAGATGGTCAGACCGAGGCCGGTACCGCCATATTTGCGGGTAGTAGTCCCGTCAGCCTGGGTAAAGGGAGAAAAGATAACCGATAACCGTTCTTCCGGTATTCCTATGCCGGTATCGCTGATTTCAAAGAGAATAATTGCGCTGCCGTCTTCTTCCGAGGCAAGCGAAGCACGAATGGCAACTACACCCTGGCTTGTGAATTTGAGTGCGTTGCCTACCAGATTGGTAACAATCTGCCGTACTCTGCCCGGGTCCCCTTTCAGATAAAGCGGCACGGCAGGTTCTATCCGGATGCCCACTTTAATTTGCGCATCCGCGGCTCGCTGAATAAACATCTGAGTAGTATCTTCCAGTAGAAGTTTCAGATCAAAGTCAAGCAGTTCCAGATCAAGTTTGCCAGACTCGATTTTTGAGTAATCCAGGATATCGTTAACCAAAACCACGAGGTTATCTCCGCTTCGGTTGACTATTTCGGTATACTCGCGCTGTTTGTCACTCAAGTCGGTATCCAGCAACAACCCGGTCATACCGATAATGCCGTTCATGGGAGTGCGGATTTCGTGGCTCATATTGGCAAGAAAAGTGCTCTTGGCTCTCGTGGCCGTTTCGGCTTCATCTGTGCGTGTTAAGAGCTCGACATTCTGTTGTTCCAGTCTGGCTTGCATCTGTAGTAACCTGGCAGTATCCACCACCCTTTGGATTTGGTGCTTGATACGCAATGTCAGTTCAAGCAGGTCATACGGTTTGGTAATAAAATCATCAGCGCCATTTATGAGCGAGTGTATGGCGTCTTCCCGGTTACCGGCTGCAACAATTACCCCGATAGATTGCAGGTGAGGAGCGTTCCTGACAGCAGACAGCATCGCTCTCCCGTCCATAACCGGCATTTCCAGATCCAACAGAATTATATCGACTCTGTTTTTTTCGAGTATTTCAAGCCCCTCTTCCCCATTACTCGCCAGTAGTATGTTATCGAAATGATCAGAGAGCGAGTACTGCAGCATCTCGCGGCTCATTGCGTCGTCATCGACGATCAGGATACTGCTATACCGATGCATAGTCGTACCTCCAAGTAGTTTTGTCGCAAACCCTGCATCCATGATAGTGCCTCGGTTCTCATGCCGTAATACGTACCGGTGTGTTTAAAAAGATACGCAGCGCGTCGACTGCCTGGTCGAAGTCCTGATCGAGCAGCAGCAATAATTCTGTTGCGTTGCCAATAGTACCGCTTGCTGCAATGGCCTCTATTTTTCCGGCCGTTTCGCTGAGCTGGGGCAGAGCCAGACTGCTTGCGGCGCCTTTTAGTTTGTGAGCCTTCTGCCGCAGTTCTTGCACATCCGCAGAGGTAATGGCGCGTCGTATCGCACGTTCGTACTCCTCTCGGTCGTCGAGTAAAATAAGCGCCACTTCATGCGCCACGTCCAGGTTGTTCTGACATCGTTTCAGTAACGTCTCAACATCGAAAACAGCCACGCTATTATCTGTATTGGTCTCCTGGTGAAGTTCTTCCCTGGGTGAAAGCCAACGGCTGAGGACGTTCTGCAGCTCTTCAATTTCAAACGGCTTACGAAGATAATCACTCATTCCGGCAGCCAGGTATTTTTCCCGGTCACTCTTGAATGCACTGGCAGTCAAGGCGACCACCGGAATATTATGATTGCGTACCGCCGAAAGCGGATTGCGAATGAGTACGGTTGCTTCGACACCCCCCATCACCGGCATCATGCAATCCATCAGGACAAGGTCGTACTCCCTTCCCGTTAATGCATCAATGGCCTGAGAACCGTTTTCAACGATATCAACATTACACCCGAGTTTCGCCAGAATTGCCCCGGTCACTTTTTGGTTGATCAGGTCATCCTCTGCGAGAAGGATTCTACCGTTTGCATGCCGAAGAGCGTGACCTCCGGTCGGAGTACCTTTTATTTCCTCAAATTGACGCTCTTCCGTTTCGGTCGCTTTCGATACAACAGCGGTAAAGAAAAATTCAGAGCCTTTTCCCACCTCGCTCGTTACATGAATGGCGCCCCCCATCATCTCCACAAGCTGTTTGCATATCGACAGACCGAGACCGGTACCGCCGAAGCGTCTGGTTGTCGAACCGTCAGCCTGAATAAATGGTTTAAAAATCATCCCCAGCGCTTCTTCCGCAATCCCGATACCGCTGTCGCTGACGGTAACGTGCAACGTGCATTTCTGCCTATTATCGTTCTCGTTTCGCACTCGCAGCTGTACGGTTCCGGAGGGGGAAAACTTAATGGCGTTGCCTACCAGATTGGTAATGATCTGGCGAAGACGTACCGGGTCACCTTTCAGCAGTTTCGGCAGATCGTCTGCAATAGAGAAACTCAGATCGACCCCTTTTTCCCTGGCGGAAAGGGAGAGCAGATCCATCGTATCGGAAACAAGAACGTGCAGATTGAACACAGTGGACTCAAGTTCAATCTTGTGTGCCTCAATCTTGGCAATATCCAGAATGTCGTTGATCAGGCTCAGTAGCGCTTTCCCGCTGGAACGTATGGTCTGGGCATATTCCCGCTGCGTATCGTCAAGATCGGTAGTAAGGAGAAGGGTTGTCATGCCGATAACCCCATTCATCGGGGTGCGGATTTCATGACTCATATTGGCCAAAAACTGGCTCTTGGCAACATTGGCAGATTCAGCCTGCTTTCGTGCCTCCGTGAGCATTCGATTGCTGTCCAGAATACGTTGCCCTGCCAGGACACGTTCGCTTATGTCTCGTACAACCGCCTGTACAAACAATTCACCACCAAGGATTATGCTGTTGAGACCAACTTCGGCATCAAAAAGAACCCCGTCATAGTGTGAGTGCCGCCACTCAAAGAACTGTGACACACCGGCTATCGCGGCGCTTATTTTTTCGAGAGCCTTTGTCCTTGAGCTTTGTCCGTCAGGTTGAAGGTGCGGTGAAAATCGGTACGGAGAGTGCCCTATAATCTGTTCTTTCAAACAGCAATACATTTGCAGGGTCTTGTTATTGCAATCAACAATCACATCGCCTTTCATAATGAATATGGCGTCATTGGCATTTTCGAACATGGCTCTGAATTTAGCTTCACTTTCCAGTAGCGTTTCATGAACCCTGGCTGTCAGAATCACCTGTGAAGTGTAGTTGGCAAGGTCCGCGAGAAGCCCCGCTTCGAGATCGCTGATAGCATGTTGACTGAACAACGCCAGCACCCCTATCGGCTCCCCCCCGGCCGCGACAATCTTGAATCCGGCACAGGAAACGAGCCCGTGCGATTTTGCCCACTCATGGTCATGAACTCTGGGATCGAGGGCAACATCGTTTGTGACAAACTGGGATTCCGTTCCGGATGCAATCTGACCTATTTTATAGCAGCCAAACGGAACTCTGCGATGAGTACCGTCAACAGTGGTGTAACGACCTGAGCTGGCTTCGAGGTGAAGGCAGCGTGTTCTGTCATGGCACCTGTCAGGTCCTTCTTTTATCACCGCATTCATGCATCCCTGCTCACACAGGTCACCCTCTTTAATCTGCCAGATTCTGGCAAAATCGGCGCCGAAGATAGCCACGATGCCATCAGTGATCATGGCAAGCTTCTCCGTAAGGTTTACAGTGACGATGAGGCGCTCCTTGAGAGAACCTAACTCCATGATCTGCGACTCAAAGCGTTTCCGTTCCGAGATATCGCGGTTGCTCCCTCTGGTGCCAAGAAAAATCCCCTTCACATCGAAGACAGGCCTGCAGACGTGGCCTATCCAGCGGACTTCGCCATCAGCTCTGATGATACGAAAATCTACTTCCGCATTACTGCGGACTTCGCCATCAGCTCTGATGATGCGAAAATCTACTTCCGCATTCCTGCGAATTTCTGAAGCCTCTTCCCTGTGGTGAAAATAGATTCCCTGGTCATCCGGATGAATGATCCGAAGCATAAGCCCCGGGTCGCCCATAAACGTGTCAGAACCATAGCCGGTCACTTTGCGACAGGAGGGAGAGTTATAGATAAATGCGCCACCCGGCGCCAACCAGAATTCCCAGTCAGAGGTGTTGTCCGCAATAATGCGGAACTTTTGTTCTTCAAGCCGGAGTTCCGTAATATCAGTAAGCGATACCAGGCACTCCTGCTCCGATCCATTCATATGAGCTTCCAACCGGGCAAAAAAAGGTGGACGCCCTACCCTTGTCAGACTCAGTTCACAGATCTGTTTTGCACATTCATTTGAAAAAACGTCCGTTAGAAAATCGAGAAATTTCGTTTTGTTCTCTTCAGCCACCCACTGGATAAACGGCATTTTGTGCACTCTGGAGCGGACCTTGCCGAGTATGCCCGCTCCGCCTAAATTACATTTAAGGATATGGCCGACCCGATCAAGGGTGAAGTAGCCGACCGGAGCAAAGTCATAGAGCAACGTGTACTGTTCCAGCAGCAGATTCTGATCATGGAAGGATTTCTGCAGTTCATCATTCTGCATCTGAAGCTCAACCTGATGAACCTGAAGTTCATGCAGCAGTTTAAGTACATTCAGCTGTTCAGAACGAGGGTCTGCCGCAGCATGTAGTCCGGCAACCTTCTCCTCTGCTCTCCTGCGCAATTCCTGATCTGCCGTACCAGACTGCCGTATTATGCTCATTAACACCCCCATACCGCGCTGATCGTTACTTCAAGGCAGCTTCCATTCCCAGATCAAGGAGATTGATTTGCGCCACAAGTTGTTCATACTCGACAGGCTTGATCAGATAGGCTTCACACTGGTTGGAAAATGACCCCAGAATATTTTCCGAATCGGATAACGCACTGGTCATGATAACTTTGGCGGCGCGGGGAGGGAAAATGCCGTTCTCTTCTTCGATGGCGCGGATCGCTTTCAGAACATCATGACCACTGACTCCGGGCATCATGATATCCAGGCAGACCAAATCAAACAGAGACAACTTCTCCATTTCAGCCCGAAATAGTTCAATTGCCTCATCACCATTTGCGGCAAGGGCACACTCTCCGAATGGGGCAAGCATGGCCTGCATGATTTTGCGACTGGTGATGTCATCATCAACAATAAGTGTTTTCACAATGTTTATTCCTTTCTTTACCTGTCTGCGTATGCTCTTTCACGAAGAGATGTAGCAACTTGCATGCCTACAAATCCTGCGGGTACAACTAATGAGTCAACAGTCCGATAATCAAAGGAAAAGTATGAGATACGAGAGTGTATGCATGGGGAGTGCGTCGGCAAAATCCGCCATACTTAGTATTACCGTCATATATGGTCGAGTGGGGATATAATTATTTTTGCTTGTCACCGGCGCCATCCTACCCGGCAGGATGCAATCAAGGAGGGTGCTGTTTTCCCTTCGCCATGGTACACGTTCAGCAATCACCGGTAATAATCCACTTGTCTTTACTGAAGGCGCATGGTTAATATGACGGACGGAGTGCATTAAACTATGATAGATTCTGCAAAATACCGCATTCTGCTTGTCGATGATGAAGAGGGGATTCGTATTGTTCTTGGTACTCTATTAATAAAAGAGGGGTACCAGGTAGACGTTGCTTCTTGTCATGGCGATGCTTTGCTTCTTGCACAAAATTCCCCGTATGACCTTGTTTTTATTGATATAATGCTTGCCGGAGAGTGCGGCATTGATCTCTTGAGTGATATTAAGGCGTTGTCCCCGGCAACCGAGGTTGTGATGTTCACTGGTAGCCCGGAAATAAAAACCGCTGCAGATGCAGTTCGCCTGGGCGCTTATGACTACATCCTCAAACCGGTACAACACAAGGATCTTTTGTTAATATGTCGCAAGGCCCTGAGTGAAAAAAGGATCAAGGATGAGCAAGAGCGACACCGTATCTGCCTTGAAGCCATTTTCAGCACGGTCTCCGATGCGATCATACTTGTTGACAAGAAAGGATGCCTGGAACACTTCAATGCAGCTGCCGGCAATGTCTGCGGATACAGCAGCGATCTGTTGGGCTCTGCAGTAGACAAAATCGATTTTGGGTGTGGTGGCAAGTGTCGTGCTGCGTTGCTGGAAACTTTGCACTCAAATACTCCAAGAGAACTGCGGCGCTTTGAATGCCGTATGCCGGGGGGGGCTGTTCGCATTGTAAGTATCAAGACAACTCCGCTTGTTGCGGGTGAGAACATAGTCAGCGGTGTGGTGGCGGTCATCAGGGATGAAACATCCATGGTGGAGCTTGAGCGTTCACTAAAAAAACGAGGCCAGTTTCACAAGATTATTGGTGTTTCGGAACCAATGCAACGTATCTATTCGCTGGTGGAGGCTCTGGCAGATGTGCCGACAACGGTGTTGATACATGGTGAAAGTGGTACAGGGAAGGAGTTGGTTGCCTCCGCCCTGCATTACACAGGAGGACGGGCAAAGGAACCGTTTGTCAAGGTCAACTGTTCAGCCCTTTCGGAATCGCTGTTGGAAAGTGAACTGTTCGGGCACGTGCGGGGCGCATTCACCGGAGCAATTACCAACAAAATCGGCCGTTTTCAAAAAGCACACGGCGGCACACTTTTTTTGGACGAGATAGCAGACATCTCTCCCACCGTACAGAAGCGTCTTTTGCGTGTACTGCAAGAGAGCGAATTCGAGCAGGTGGGCGATTCAACACCTATCAAGGTTGATGTGCGAATTATAGCGGCAACAAATCAAAATCTGAGCGAAATGGTCAGTCAAGGTACTTTCAGGCAGGATCTCTACTACCGCTTGAACGTGGTCAGTTTGTCACTGCCTTCATTAAAAGAGCGAAAAGCTGATATAGGATTATTGGTTACTCATTTCTTGAAAAAATATAATGATCGATTGAAACGGAATATTTATGGCGTAACGACAGACGTCATGGATCTTTTTCTCCTCTACCCCTGGCCGGGCAATGTCAGAGAGCTTGAGCATGCCATGGAGCATGCCATGGTTCTCTGTAGAAGTGACCTTATTTCATTGGAGAATCTGCCGCAGGAACTACTTGTTGCCATGCCTGGAAGTATCAAACGGGCATCCGTCACTGCTATGCCCCCTCATAATAATTTGACCCTCGAAGAAGCTCTCTCCATGGCTAATGGCAACAAAACCAGAGCAGCTCGTCTGCTCGGCATCAGTCGCCGGACGGTTTATCGACAATTGGGCGAATAACCGTATCCACCTCCATTCGCTCAACCTGGGCGAGCTGAACCCACACTGTGCCATGTCACAATTCGTACGTGTAGCATGGCACATAAAAGTGTGACATTCCCCCGCATTATTTTACCAAACGGCAATGCAACTACCCCTCACAACTTAGTAAATAGAGCTAGTTACCGTATCCACTCTCCCTGTATTTTTGCATGGCACGCATGTTGTAATAACCAACGCCAAATCCATTTCTACAATTTAGCAGGAGAGGAGGTACCTATGACAGAAGAATTGGAAACAACTCAGTATTTGACTTTTACACTGAGCGAAGAGCTGTTTGCCGTGGATGTTGCCAGAGTGCGGGAGATCCTGGAAATATCAACCATCACCAGAGTACCACAGATGCCGGACTTCATGCGGGGTGTTATCAACTTACGCGGTAGCGTGGTACCGGTCATAGACCTGCGGCTGAAGTTCGGCATGGAAGAGACCAACCAGACTGTCAACACATGCATCATTGTGGTTGAGGTAGATATGGATGGCGAAAGCATCGTTCTTGGGGCGTTGGCCGACAGTGTGCAGGAGGTAATCGAAATTGAACCGTCGCAGATCGAAGCCGCACCGCATATCGGTACTCATTTGAGAACCGAGTTTCTAAAAGGTATGGGCAAACATAATGAGCGATTTGTCATGATTCTAAATATTGACAGGGTCTTTTCCTGCATTGAGCTGGTTGAGATGCAGGGACAGTAATTAAAAGCACATTTATTCCAAGGAGGATTCTATGTTCAAAAACATGAAAATTGGCGGAAGACTTACGTTCGGGTTCAGCATTATGGTTCTCCTTATAGCAATTATGTTTGGTCTCTCACTGGTTCGACTGGGAGTGCTCAGCCATGAGATCGATGATCTCATTCACGACAAGATCGTCAAAGCGGATCTGGTGAATAATATTCAGGAGCAGGTTGGCATTACGGTTGCATCGCTTCGCAATGCTATCATATTGGACAGCAGCCAGGAGATAGAGAAGGAGCTGGCAGTTGCTGGAGAGGCCAGAAAAAAAACAACAGAAGACTTTGGTAAACTGGAAAAAATCGTAACATCTACAGAAGGAAAGGCTTTATTGAAGTCGGCAACGGATGCCCGCGTTAGCTATAGACAGTATGGAGAACAGGTGGAAAAACTTGCCTCTGAAGGCAAGAAAACTGAAGCCAAATCTTTACTCTTTACCAAGGTTCAACCGGCTCAGGCCGCGTACGTTGCATCCTTGAGCAAAATGTCTGAATTACAGGACAAACTGGTCCAGGATGTTGGCAAGGACGCTTTTGCCGTCTATGCTTCAACCCGCACTATTCTGATCGTTCTTGGCATATTTTCTCTGATACTGGCATTTATTGTGTCCCGCTTCATCACTCGATCAATCACTCGACCGGTAGAGGCTTGCATTGATGCGGCCAATAAGATTGCGGCAGGAGATACAAACATCATTCTTGATACTACCGCAAAGGATGAAACCGGTCTTTTACAGAGTGCCATGAGGAAAATAGTCGATGCTATAAGCGGTATCGTTGTAGAGACGGACAAGCTGGTCACTGCTACGGTGGCAGGTCAGCTTGCGACTCGCGGTGATACCACCAAATTTACCGGCGGCTGGAGTAAACTGGTTGGTGGTGTCAATAATCTTTGCGACGCGTTTGTCGGCCCGATCAACGTTACCGCTGAATATGTGGACCGCATCAGCAAAGGCGACATTCCGCCGAAGATAACTGATACCTATAATGGTGATTTTAATGAGATCAAGAATAACCTGAATGCCTGCATTGATACGATGAGTGGTCTGTTGGCAGAAACGGACAGGCTGGTAAATGCTACGGTGGCAGGTCAGCTTGCGACTCGCGGTGATACCACCAAATTTACCGGCGGCTGGAGTAAACTGGTTGGTGGCGTCAATAATCTTTGTGACGCGTTTGTCGGCCCGATCAACGTTACCGCTGAATATGTGGACCGTATCAGCAAAGGCGACATTCCGCCGAAGATAACTGATACCTATAATGGTGATTTTAATGAGATCAAGAATAACCTGAACAACGTTGTCCAGATGATGAGCGACCTCCTGGCCCAAACGGATATTCTCATTCAAGGTGCGGCAGATGGCGAATTGGATAAACGAGCAAATGCTGAAATGTTTGTCGGCGGTTGGAAGAAACTGGTCAGCGGCGTTAACGATACCGTTGTCAACATTGTTAACCCGCTCCGCGTAACTGCCGACTACGTCGACAAGGTAGCTAAAGGCGTCATCCCGCCGACCATCACAACCGAATACAAGGGTGAATATAACGTCATAAAAGGCAACTTGAATAACATGGTCAAGATGATGAACGACCTGTTGGCCCAGA
>Ga0209697_10008740_pt1 | contig 11419 bp, 12 predicted proteins | sample AliMusrvi5mmetaG_FD_184115 | JGI IMG/M metagenome (GOLD analysis project Ga0209697, IMG submission 184115) | Freshwater lake bacterial and archeal communities from Alinen Mustajarvi, Finland, to study Microbial Dark Matter (Phase II) - Alinen... | ecosystem: Environmental > Aquatic > Freshwater... | reverse complement strand
GTGGAGTGTACCCGAACGAACTGGTATCAATAGGCATTAAGGAATATCGCGAAATATTTTTTAAACCGTACCGGATCATCTACCGGATTATAGAGAAAAATGTCTTTGTGCTTCTGATCGTTGATGGTCGTCGTAATATGCAAGAGCTATTGCAACGGCGATTATTGCAGGCGTAAGTTATGAGGGTGGCAGCATGACTATCTATAGTTTTTTTAGAAAATGGGTTAATGACAAGATGTATTTTTTAAAGCCGAAAAAGCCTTGTCATCCTCAATCGAAAGAATCTCTTTGGGTACCTCAGTGGACAAAGCCGGTGAAGTTTAATGACAATGCAAGGACGGTGGAGCTTAATAACAATGATTGTGTCTATGACCCTGCGTACTCTTCTTTAAAGATTAATATCTTCCATACAAAAAATGATGATTAGCTCATTTTTACAGGCCATTGTGCACTCATTTTTTCAGAAGAGTGTTAATCTTTTTTAATATTTTATTTAGGTTGTCTCTTGTCGAGTGAAAACTCATTAAATTCCGTTTCATGTTTCTCTCGAAGAGCTTCCGCATCTTTAAGGGTTGGATTGTCTTTTTCTTGTGGAGTTACCAAAGGATCATGATTATCACCAGGGTGGCCACTAAAACCACCTGAATTAATACTATCCGTTCGGCTACCGGCTACAGTTGCCCCTGGTGCTACCTGCCCTTGAACATTTGCCATTTCTCCGCCGACCTCACTTCTGGTAGCATTAATAGTATCATTTGCCTGAGCTTGTCCGTCACCCCAAGTATAGTTGCCACTATTTAGGAATCTTTGTTGATGGTCTTGTAATTGATTCATGCCGGCCGCCCCGCCTGTTGCCATGTGATTAAGGGCCGCACCTGCTTTGTCGATATTTTCAGGGCTACTTGAACCGTAGCGATCATTTGCATACCAGCCAACAAAGGCAGTTGTAGCATCGGCCCCCGTAGTTTCTGTTGTCCGGGTCATATTGCTGGCCTCTTTCATATATGAAACTGCTTCACTTGCACCAATCTTATTTGCCAAATTTGTAGCAAATTGAAGTCCTTTGCTATCCCCGAAGGTTTCAGCGATAGCTCTTTCACGAATATTGCTTTCAGCCTCTTTTATCGAATTAGCAGTGGATTGATCGACCGTAAAAGACAGTGTTTTACCATCGCTTCCAGCCGCTGTTACATTATATTTTCCACCCCCTTCTGCATTTATTCCAATAGCCCGTAGAGCGCCTGAGCCAAGACCTCCTCCTGCAAAGACATGTATTTGCTCTTGTTGGTCTTGACTTAATTGATTAACGAACCCGGATTTATCGTTTATTGCCCGTCCCCACTCCGAGCCTATAACGTTGTTTAGCTTATCACTATAGGCACGGGACTCGGCACTGGTATGACCATCAGTTTGCAGCTGGCTCCTCATCTTGTCCCAACCCTCATTCGTACCAAGGGCATGAGATGCTTTTTCTGTATTGATATGTGCGTTCTGTTCTGCAAGAGCCATTGGAGACATCCCATTTACACTGGCAGAGGTGAGATTGGTGCCACCATGACCGTCCGAAGTAAAACTACCTTTACCCCATGCGCCGTTAAGATTCTGCACACCAGCCCCGCCAGCCCCAAAGGTTGTTCCTGCCATTGTAGAACCACTTGGCATAACAGCATTCGTTTTGCCCTGGGTCGCTTGTCCGTCAGGGCCAAGAGAAACCGATGCTTGACCGGCAGCTGTTCCTGCCTGTTGGTTAAAGCTATGCTTCATCTCTGCATAGTCAGCATCCGAAGTCCCTTTTGGGATTTGCCCTGCTTGTGCCAAGGCGTTCCTGGCGTTCATAGAGGAATTGTACCCACCAACCGGACTATGGACACTATTGAAAGCCTCTGCCGAGGCCATGTTTGAAAACCTATGCTGTGGCATACCTTCCAAATTCCCTGATGCTTTAAGCTGCTGGCTCATGGCCGCTGAGGTGCCTTCCGGAGTCATCAAGGCTCCGGCTGCTCCACCTGCACCGCTTACCGCACCACTCAAGCTCCCGGCCATCATTGCCAGGGCATGACCACCGAATTTAATCAGCATCATGGTGAAGAGACTTGCCAACATGATACCCGACGAGCGGATAATGCCGAACATGCTCAGCATCTTTTCAGATAATGAAGGAAAGGCAGCCATCGAATAAACGCCTAAAGATGACTGGCGCATCTCTTCAAAGGCGTATTGCGCGTAATCCATTGCCGCAGTATGAACCACTGCATCAGTGATGCCCCAGATAGTGAGGAAACAGAAAAAGCCGAACATGGCTGAAAGGGCCTTGCCGACCACGGGTGTCGGCAAGAATAAAGCCAGGAACGGAATCATGCCAATGGCAATGGCAGTCATGATCGCCTTGATAATCGGTATCCATTCGTTCATGGTAATACCAATACCCACACCTTGCGAGGTGATCTTCCGGTTGGCCTCCATGAGCATTGCAGTTTCTACATCATCCTGATAGTAGAAAGTATAAAGAATTTCTGAGATTTGTCTTTGCTGGATGAGCTTTTCCGGTACGACAGTATTACCCGTTGTGAATCTCAAGGTGCTGGTTATGAGGTCTTTACAGGTAGTATATTCAAGAGCATTGCCCGAATCAAAAGAAGCCTTGCCGCATGTCTTCCTGAGTGCTTCCGCATAATTAGTGGTATTTTGGAAAATTGGCCGGATAAGGTTCCATGCTTCGGTACAGGTTTTTGTTACACCTGCCGGTTCAGTCGAATCATAATAAACTGTATAGATTGCAGGGTGTACAGCCTTGCCAAGTTCAGTCAAGAAATCGGTGGTGTCATTGCGGAGAGTATCAAGAGATAAGGTCGTTCCAGGCCGCATCAGTTCAAAAGTCACACAATCCTTGGTGTAGCGTATCAGACTTGTTCTGAGGTGGTTATCTTTGATGTATGAGTTTCTAACCGACTCCAAGGTTTTGAAGCCTATGCCACCAGCACCTCTGGAGTATTCTGAATCGGGAGCGGAGGCTGTATCAATAATCTCAACCAGCCCTCTTTCGATTTTGTTCAGCACACCGGCAGTAAAGACAACAGCATCAGGGATTCCACCAATAGTCTGAAATCTATTGAGCGTTGGGTCATAAACCGTGATATTCCCCTTGGGAACAAACAAACCAAAATAGAGAATTATCCCGAAGAAAACAGGTACTGTCCAGATTAAAGGGGTGGCTTTCCCGCCACTAGACACCTGGACTAGCCAAGATATGGCCCCTGCAAGAAAACCCATAACCGTCACTACTGCAAATAAACCAATGTATCCGGCATCACTGAAGATCAAGGCCAGTCGGGTAAAGGCTTGCGTAATCGGGTTAAAACCGCCGTAAGTATAGTATTCCATGTCCATAGCAAAGGCCGGAGTGACATAGAATATGGTTGCAGCCAGAGATACCAGACACAAAATAACTGGGAATTTGACAGGAATTTCTTTCATTGGTTTCAACTATTGTAATGGCCAGATACTTTTTTAAGAGTGGTCATTATTCACCGTAATTACGGTTGTAGTAGGCCCTGACATCCTCCTCATTGCTAATTGCTCCTCCCTTTTCATCTTTCATATTTCTTGCACCAACGATATCAACCTTCTCTTCCAACACCTGATTTTCAGCAAAAATGTACGCCTTGGCGAGTTCGGCGGTATTATCGTGAAAAGTTGGTTGCTGGCCCACAACTGGCCTTGTCCCTGCCCGGTCTTGTCGGTATTCGGCATATTCTGCGGCTTGTCCGAGCATCTGGTTTTGCATGTCAGTCACTGTTTGCCGACATGCCTGTTGCTCCGCGGGGTCTGTGTATTGTGAGCACTCCTGGGATTTTTGATTTATTGCAGCTTGCTGGCTTGCCTGAGTTTGTTGTTGTGCCCGATCTTCTTGATTTTTTTGGCTGTCCCACGCTCGTTGATCTGCAATCGCTTGATTGTATGCCGCTAAATCGGCCAGGTATTGATTATATTCAGCTTTTCGACCTTCAAAATACTGCCGCATCTGTGGGGTTGTAGTTTGCCCTTCCTGAAAATTCGGATTTTCTCCAAAACTAAGGATGGGAACTGTGGATGCTAAAATTAAAAATACAAAAATTGTTTTTTTCATATTTCTATTCTCCTTTGATTTCCAGGGCATTTATACCCCTCAAGGGGGTACTGAACTGAGCACCCGACAAGCGAGCATTATAAAAAATCCCGCTTGTGTCGGGGTTCAATTCTATTGAAACCTTGCGAGCACATTATTCCCAAACCTCTGGGTGACTTCTTTGTTCATCCGGCTTTCAAGGTCTTGCATGTGGTCCAGATAGCTTAAAATGGCATTCATTTCTGATGTCGAGGCGATATAACTGGCTTTGGCCCCTTCTTTTAACTGTTGGATTTTCCCCAACATGAGGGAAAGGTCCTGACTGGCATTTTCCGCAAAAATAACAGCGGCACATGTGTCTGGGCTACCAGACGACCCCGAAGCCTTTTTTTCCAAAACTTCTCTGGCTTTTCTGGCAATCATTTCCGCCCGAATATACAAATCCGAGATCATTTGCAGGCTGTAAGCAGAAGCGGTTATGTCGGCCAAGCCGCTTATGGTTGCACCTTCCGTCCTGGTGCCAACGGCACTTTTGAGAATAGGCAATGGAGACAACGGATTAGAGTCCATAAAAGCTATCTCTGTCGCTGAGTATGTGCCTTTGGTGCGTAATTTGTCGGCTAAACTAGTCAACTGAGTTCTTACATACGCTCCCATATCCTTATTGCCATCAGTAACCTGCGAACATTGGCCGGTTGAGCTTTTGAGGTAAATATCACCATTGGCAATGGATTTGATCGAATCAGTATTGTTTTCTGAACATGGCGGCATGTAAGAAATTTTATATGCCTCAGCCGCTCCCGACAATTTGAGATCACCAACCAGACCACGAATGAGATCAATATGAGACCCCGGTATAGACATTTTGGCTCCGACATTAGCGAGCATCGAATCGCCGCTTAAAAACAAATCTAGTACATCTGCATTACATCCCGCGGTTACAGCGGATACATCACCAGATGAAACAGCACCTCCGCTTGCTTTTTCTGCTGTTGTCAGGTCTGTCCACATTTTAGATACACCGCTGACTAATTTGTTTTCTTTGACCGTAGTACCGAGTCGTTCCTTCATCTCTTCACCGGAATGAAAACCATTCTCGTCAGCTACAATTCCAACCAATGACTTACCTGCTGCACATTCGTCTATCTGCATCTGGTTGAGTGAGTCAGATAGAGCTTCAAAGTTTTTAATCGTGTTGGCGCATTGTTCACAGAGAGTTTTAAGTCCCAGATCAAAAGCCACCCCTGCGGCATTTGACAAGATGGCCTGGAGCTTATCCACCAGATAATCGGAATCCATAAACGAGAAACCGCCCATAAACACATCAATACCACCGCAGCCGCTCTTAACTTTTGGCATTTCGAGAGTAACCGGATAATCGGCGGTACTTTTCCAGCGACCGGAAAAACTGCCGGCGGAATAATATCCCCGCTGTTGCCCCTGAAAATAGCCGGACTGAGTTGAATTGCTCTGTTGCAACCAATCATCCACCCAACCAGCCTCTGCAACTTGGCCTGATATTGGACATAGCAAACTCACGAATAAAGCAAAGATCATCTTTTTCATCATCTTTCCCTCCAAGGCTGTTCTTCTGTCTCTAAAATTGCACCTGGGTCAAGTGCACCGCCTTTTTGATAATCATACGTCTGGAAGGTATCTATGTTCGTTTCCCCGCCCATATAGCGGATGGCCTGATACAGTTTCCGCTCCATTTCCGAGAGGGCCACAACCCCGACTGATATCGGCATGGATTGTTCTGTTCCGTTTTTGATGAGAACCAAGGTTGGAGTGGTAGTGATGTTAAACCGTGCCGCCAAAGTGCTGTGCTGGCCGATATCAATGGGTTTGATCTGCCAGCCGTATTTTTCTACAAAATAAGTAAGAATTGCCGCTTGCTTATCACAGAATCCGCAGCCCTGGCCTACAAAAAACAGCAAGGCATGATTTTCACGAGCAGCCTGAATGGTGCCCGATATTTCCTTTTGTTGCTCCTGTACCCTGGCCGATATACCGGGTGTCGTTGTTGGATAAACCTGATTGATATTGAATTTATCGCTGTATTTTTGAGTGACGAATTTTGTGGCATTGGCATACGCCAGAGCCTTCCGGCGAGCCACATCCTGCATGATAAGATATTCCAGAATGTTCTGCTCATTCGGGGTTTGTACCGCTTTTTTCTGCACTCCATTCAACAGCCCTTGAAATTCGTCTGGATGTAAATTCCAGATTTCTTTGATGGTGTACTTGTCCATCGACGGATTTTTCTTCTCAAATGCCTTTGGTCCGGCCTCTCGTGTTATGGTTGATTTGTTATGGCTATCAGATTTCTCCGGTACTCCTGGAGGCGGGTTGTGATACCAGAACCAACCTTCTTTTGCGGTGTTATAGAAAGCTGGCTCCGGCGAAAGAACCTCTTCGGCCAGGACCTTTGTCGTCATGGTGATGACCATAAGCCAGCAACATAGCCAACTACCAATAATCCTGTTACCAAAGCCGGTTACCAAAGCGGTAAAGCCTTATGAAGAATTTTGCCTGCATCAACAAATCCAAAATATTTGCTGTCGTAACTGCGGGGGTTCGTGCCGATCATGAAGAAGTTTTTTTCTGGTACAATCCCTGAATATTGAAATTGAGGCAAAGGACGCTTGAGGCTATCAGCTTCCAACGCCTTGCCGATAAAAACACCCTGGCAGAAAAATTGCCCTTGGGCATCACGGGTAAGCATTTCACCTGGAGCGCAGCCAACTTTTTTTATCAGCTTATCGAGTTTTTTGTTCAACATAGGCTTGGCATGTTTTTCCACTTCTTCTTTGTCTCCTAGAAAAACGAGATAATCCCCATTTTGGATTTTATCCCGATTGAATCCTGTCATGAAAAAAAGCCGATGGTCGAGTGAATCGCTGAGTGCGACAATGAGCCGTCCAGGGATGAATGACCCCAGTAACATGGCAACCAGAAAAACTATTGCCACCGTTTTTTCCCAGCGAGTCAAACCAAAGGAAAAGCCAGCCAACCGGCTACTCATGAGAAATCTCATTACCATTTCGCATCACCACATCTTTCAAAAGTATGACGTGCCGGCTCTTTTCCGCTTCTGCACCCAGAAGAGCTTCTGTCCTGTCCAAGTTTGATTTGAATTGCTCTTCTGTCATTTGACCTGCTTTTATCAAAGCCGTTTGCTCCCGCAGATAGCCACCCAGGTCAAAGGTCAAAATCTTCTGGGCAAAGAACTGGTCATATCCCCAGATCGCACTACCAACGATCAGAATCGTGATGACAATTATTTCCAGATAGCCGGGAGTTGTTTTTGGGGTTTCTGCTCCTGGTGCTTTTGCTGTGAGTGTTTTTTCTTCACCAGGAGTTTTTGTTGTTTTTTCTGTCATGCTTTCTTCTTTTCTTTTTAATAATCTTTTAAGAACTTTTGCTGACTTTAACTTCACAAAATATCATATTGTTTTAGCGCTTTTTTATGATGGTGAAAAAAACAAGATTGCGAGCGCTATGCCATACTCGTGCGACCGTTATGCCATACTCATTGCGACCGCTATGCCATACCTTGCGACCGCTATGCCATGCCTTTACGACCGCTATGCCATACCTTTGCGACCGCTATGCCATACCTTTACGACCGCTATGCCATGCCTTTGCGACCGCTATGCCATGCCTTTGCGGCCACTATCCCATGCCTTTGCTACCGCTATGCCATACCCATTACGACCGCTATGCCATACCCATTACGACCGCTATGCCATACCCTTTGCGACCGCTATGCCATGCCCATTACGACCGCTATGCCATACCCATTACGACCGTTATGCCATACTCATTGCGACCGTTATGCCATACTCACTGCTACCGCTATGCCATACCTTTGCTACCGCTATGCCATACCCTTAAACCGGTTTTTCTATGACTTTTTTGGTCTGCAAACGAACGATATGAATCTTGTCTTCGTTATCTATTGTCCAGGATTTTAGAGCTCCAACTTCTACAAGATTATCCAGTGAACGGCGCAAGGCTCTTCTGAAATCACTTAATCTACCGCAACTTGAACCACTCAATTCTAATAATTTAGACACCTGCATAGGGAAAATGGTTCGCATGCTATTGTAAAAACCATGCAACCATTTTGATAAATTATTGGATAACGATACCCGCTGTTCCCATTGCACAGATGTCCACCCTCGCTCAAACAGTGCGCCTAAACTACCGTTTAAGCGAAGTGAATATGTTTCTGTTTTGTAATCGTAGTAAAAATCGTGTATTAACGAGCCGCCGTACATTTGCCGCTTTCCCGTATATGAATCAGGGACTTCGATATACACCATATTTGCCGCTAAACGATCAATGACACCCATCAACCATTTTTCACCGGAACCACCAACGGTCTTTCCGGTAGCCGCCAAAAAACCATTCATCGAAAAGCGCACGGCATTTCCCGGCTGGATATTTTTTTTGTCAGTCGTTAAATGAATAGCGTGAAGAAAAACATCAAGATCACTCTGGTCGAGTTGCTCGCCGGTGTACCAAATTTCTATTCCATTTAGCGATGCAACTTTCTGTTGTTTTACGTATTTTCGCGTTCCTTTTTCTATCAAACCAAACAGGGCCGATTGCAGACAACTGTTTGGTGCCACATGCTCAATATTGGCATGAACAGGCAAAGTCGGGAGTTGCTGGTCTTCGAGATTATCAGGTAGCATTTGAAGAGATTTACTTTGGGTCATAGCTGTTCTTCTTAGCATCCGGAAGATGCGCTAAATGACTCAAAATTGATTTTCATTGGTTAGCCGTTACATTCTCGCCTGCAGGAAAAACCGAATAGTCCTGGGCCTGTGACTCAGCGGTTTCCCCTGACCTTGGCTATAAAAGCAGTTAGACTTCTGCTTTTTGCTTCCTGATTAACTTTTTCCAAGAGGGTAACAATGCCCACATCGCCTTGAATTTGAAAAATCTCATCGCCTCGGTCATAGACCAGGGCTGGAACTTCGGTGATGCTGTACTGATTAAAGAGTGCGGGTTTGATCGAAATGGCCGGTTTAATCAGGTCACATGGCTCCTCCGGTGTCTTTTCGCAGGTGGTATCTTTTTTCAGAACCTTGCTCCACCATTTTACTCTCTCTTTTTTGTTCTCTTTACCCAGACCGCCTACCATTCCCTTCATGACCGGCACGATCTCAGGCAGTCCATCGAGATAGGCCATGTACCCCTGAAACGATGCCTCTGGGATGGAGCTGGATAGGAAGAGATAAACTTTTTCAGTCTCGGCAAGGATGCCTTGTGCTTCCTGTTCCTTTTGTTTGTTTTTCCCGCTTTCAGGTATAAACAAATTTACCTGCCTGTTGAACTCATCTGCTATTTTCTGCTGAAATTCGGCTTTCCTGAAATCAGCATTGGTCTTTTGGGCTGCTTTTATTCCTGCCTCTTTATGGATATTTTCAAGGATCGTCATGGTCTTAGCCAGCTCTCTTGCCTTATCCATAGCATTCCTGGTTGCTTTGTCGTCAATTACAGCCTGTGCCCTGGCCTTTTCCAAGAGATCAGGTGGCAAAGCAGGGACTCTCTTGGCAGAACAAGAGTTTTCAGCGCCTTGCAACGCTAAAGCCGATAAGGACGATAAGCCGACAACCAATCCGGCCAGCATGATGATACTTATTTGTCTTCGCATATCATTCGCAGCAAGTGCAACAGAGTACCTTCCTGAATACAACCCAGAGAAATTCATCATTTGACCCCTTTGCTCCCTGATAGGGCGGATTGAGACCGGAATCATACATCTTGGCTGCTTTGCCAATAGGGTAGGTGGACCGAAGATCGGGCCTGGCGGTGTGCATCTTGTAATGGCTCTTTGTCCAGATCGGCGTGTACTCGCAGCCACAAAGTAAATACGGATCGCAAAGCATGAACAGACGGTTCAGCTTGAAGATCAGCCGTGACGCTGCCGTATTACTGGCCTGAACAATATTGTCGTTGTCCACATGGCCGCTTACGGGATAGGTTGACCCGCTACTCCCAATACACCAGGGCATGTAATCGAGAGGGTATCCCAAATTTACTGCCGCCGCATCTGTCATACAAAGCAACTGCATGGCTTTATTGGCAAATAATGCAACTTCAGGAGTGATAGTGGCTGCAAGTTCATCACTTTGCCACATTGAATCAAATTCAGTCCACCAACCTCCGGTATCGCTATTTTCACAAGGGTTTCCATCCATCATCGAATAAATAAATGCATGTGCCTGGAAGAAGGTTGATTCATCGGCAATAGATACAGCATCCGAAGATTTGTTCTTTCCGCCTAATTCGTCAGCAATCGTACCCTCGGCATCACCACCAGAACCTGTAAACGGAGAATAATTAGCAACTGTTACCGTATCTATGAATAAAGATGGGTCCCAATATTCATAAATTTCACCTTCCTCGTAAAAAATTGGTGGTGGTCTGGGACAGATACAAATACCTAAAAACTTAAATTCCATATCATCCCAGTTGATATCCGAACCAGCGTTGAATGAATCGCCTTTTTTAATGATGCCGGCAAAGGATGGAAACGCAGAAAACAAGAGTACTAAGACCAGCAGGTATTTATTTGTAAATCGATCCATCGATCTTTATCTCCTGCACCATCATTTTTTTACCATTTTGGGTAATCACGCAAGGAACAGCGGCCAATTGCAGACGGTCAGCTATGGTTTTTGTCAGATAAAAGACGGGTCTGTTTAATTGTTTTACCAAGGGGGCGGCAAATCCTGCGGAAATCAGCAATTTCTGTTGACGATTCTTGTTATAGGGTGACTTCACAAACCACTCCACTTGCTTTACGTCCTCGCTATTAATGACCACCAATCCTCCAGGGAGAGAGACATAATCCAAAGGGTTCCAGGTAAGCCCTCGCTGGTACATGATCTCACCATTTTCACCTGGGATGTCGTGATCCAGGGTGTAGGTCATATCGACGAAAAACGTCCGATCTCTGCCTGCTGTAGGCAGGGCATAGATGTCTTTTGCTTTGTAGTTTTGCCTATTCTCCTCCATGACCTTTGCCAGCTTTTCATAGTCAATACTGGCCTTGATCTCTTCAACCAGGTCAGGCTCCACTATGGGATAGGTCATCCCGATGGTGCCAAGATTTTTTCCATAGGCGGGATAGACCGGCAGAAGGCCAAAAATGAGAATGAAAATAAAAAACTTACAGTTTCCCATTTTTCCGCAACTCGACCATTTCCAGGATGGCCTCATGATAGGTCATGCCGGACTTAACTCTCTCTTCGATCATGGCGATTTCAGAAGCCTTTGAGGTGTAAATAAAATAGG
>Ga0209697_10008732_pt1 | contig 11431 bp, 13 predicted proteins | sample AliMusrvi5mmetaG_FD_184115 | JGI IMG/M metagenome (GOLD analysis project Ga0209697, IMG submission 184115) | Freshwater lake bacterial and archeal communities from Alinen Mustajarvi, Finland, to study Microbial Dark Matter (Phase II) - Alinen... | ecosystem: Environmental > Aquatic > Freshwater... | reverse complement strand
TGATATTTTGTGAAGTTAAAGTCAGCAAAAGTTCTTAAAAGATTATTAAAAAGAAAAGAAGAAAGCATGACAGAAAAAACAACAAAAACTCCTGGTGAAGAAAAAACACTCACAGCAAAAGCACCAGTAGCAGAAACTCCAAAAACAACTCCCGGCTATCTGGAAATAATTGTCATCACGATTCTGATCGTTGGTAGTGCGATCTGGGGATATGACCACTTCCTTGCCCAGAAGATTTTGACCTTTGACCTCAATGGCTATCTGCGGGAGCAAACGGCTTTGATAAAAGCAGGTCAAATGACAGAAGAGCAATTCAAATCAAACTTGGACAGGACAGAAGCTCTTCTGGGTGCAAAAGCGGAAAAGAGCCGGCACGTCATACTTTTGAAAGATGTGGTGATGCGAAATGGTAATGAGATTTCTCATGAGTAGCCGGTTGGCCGGCTTTTCCTTTGGTTTGACTCACTGGGAAAAGACCGTGGCAATGGTTTTTCTCGCTGCCATGTTGCTGGGGTCATTCCTGCCTGGACGGCTCATTGTTGCACTCAGCGATTCACTCGACCATCGGCTTTTTTTCATGACAGGGTTCAATCAGGAAAAAATCAAAAATGGGGATTATCTCGTTTTTCTAGGAAACAAAGAAGAAGTGGAAAAACATGCCAAGCCTATGTTGAACAAAAAACTCGATAAGCTGATAAAAAAAGTTGGCTGCGCTCCAGGTGAAGTGCTTACCCGAGATGCCCAAGGGCAATTCTTCTGCCAGGGTGTTTTTATCGGTAAGGCGTTGGAAGCCGATAGCCTCAAGCGTCCTTTGCCTCAATTTCAATATTCAGGGATTGTACCGGAAAAAAACTTCTTCATGATCGGCACGAACCCTCGCAGTTACGACAGCAAATATTTTGGATTTGTTGATGCAGGCAAAATTCTTCACAAGGCTTTACCGCTTTGGTAACCGGCTTTGGTAACGGGAATATTGGTAGCTGGCTGTGTTGCTTACTTCTGGTCATCACCATGACGATAAAGGTCCTGGCCGAAGAGGTTCCTTCGTCGGAACCAGCTTTCTATAACGCCGCCAAAGAAGGTTGGTTCTGGTATCACGACCCGCCTCTAGAAGTACCGGAGGAATCTGATAGCCATAACAAATCAACCATAACACGAGAGGCCGGACCAAAGGCATTTGAGAAGAAAAATCCGTCGATGGACAAGTACACCATCAAAGAAATTTGGAATTTACATCCAGACGAATTTCAAGGGCTGTTGAATGGAGTGCAGAAAAAAGCGGTACAAACCCCGAATGAACAGAACATTCTGGAATATCTTATCATGCAGGATGTGGCTCGCCGGAAGGCTCTGGCTTATGCCAATGCCACAAAATTCGTCACTCAAAAATACAGCGATAAATTCAATATCAATCAGGTTTACCCGATAACGACACCCGGTATATCGGCCAGGGTACAGGAACAACAAAAGGAAATATCGGGCACCATTCTGGCTGCTCGTGAAAATCATGCCTTGCTGTTTTTTGTAGGCCAGGGCTGCGGATTCTGTGATAAGCAAGCGGCAATTCTTACTTATTTTGTAGAAAAATACGGTTGGCAGATCAAACCCATAGATATCGGCCAGCACAGCACTTTGGCGGCACGGTTTAACATCACTACCACTCCAACCTTGGTTCTCATCAAAAACGGAACAGAACAATCCATGCCGATATCAGTCGGGGTTGTGGCCCTATCGGAAATGGAGCGGAAACTGTATCAGGCCATCCGCTATATGGGTGGGGAAACGAACATAGATACCTTCCAGACGTATGATTATCAAAAAGGCGGCGCACTTGACCCGGGTGCAATTTTAGAGACAGAAGAACAGCCCTGGAGGGAAAGATGATGAAAAAGATGATCTTTGCTTTATTCGTGAGTTTGCTATGTCCAATATCAGGCCAAGTTGCAGAGGCTGGTTGGGTGGATGATTGGTTGCAACAGAGCAATTCAACTCAATCCGGCTATTTTCAGGGGCAACAGCGGGGATATTATTCCGCCGGCAGTTTTTCCGGTCGCTGGAAAAGTACCGCCGATTATCCGGTTACTCTCGAAATGCCAAAAGTAAAGAGTGGCTGTGGTGGTATTGATGTGTTTATGGGCGGTTTCTCGTTTATGGATTCCGATTATCTGGTGGATAAGCTCCAGGCCATCTTGTCAAATGCCGCAGGGGTGGCTTTTGATCTGGGACTTAAAACTCTCTGTGAACAATGCGCCAACACGATTAAAAACTTTGAAGCTCTATCTGACTCACTCAACCAGATGCAGATAGACGAATGTGCAGCAGGTAAGTCATTGGTTGGAATTGTAGCTGACGAGAATGGTTTTCATTCCGGTGAAGAGATGAAGGAACGACTCGGTACTACGGTCAAAGAAAACAAATTAGTCAGCGGTGTATCTAAAATGTGGACAGACCTGACAACAGCAGAAAAAGCAAGCGGAGGTGCTGTTTCATCTGGTGATGTATCCGCTGTAACCGCGGGATGTAATGCAGATGTACTAGATTTGTTTTTAAGCGGCGATTCGATGCTCGCTAATGTCGGAGCCAAAATGTCTATACCGGGGTCTCATATTGATCTCATTCGTGGTCTGGTTGGTGATCTCAAATTGTCGGGAGCGGCTGAGGCATATAAAATTTCTTACATGCCGCCATGTTCAGAAAACAATACTGATTCGATCAAATCCATTGCCAATGGTGATATTTACCTCAAAAGCTCAACCGGCCAATGTTCGCAGGTTACTGATGGCAATAAGGATATGGGAGCGTATGTAAGAACTCAGTTGACTAGTTTAGCCGACAAATTACGCACCAAAGGCACATACTCAGCGACAGAGATAGCTTTTATGGACTCTAATCCGTTGTCTCCATTGCCTATTCTCAAAAGTGCCGTTGGCACCAGGACGGAAGGTGCAACCATAAGCGGCTTGGCCGACATAACCGCTTCTGCTTACAGCCTGCAAATGATCTCGGATTTGTATATTCGGGCGGAAATGATTGCCAGAAAAGCCAGAGAAGTTTTGGAAAAAAAGGCTTCGGGGTCGTCTGGTAGCCCAGACACATGTGCCGCTGTTATTTTTGCGGAAAATGCCAGTCAGGACCTTTCACTCATGTTGGGGAAAATCCAACAGTTAAAAGAAGGGGCCAAAGCCAGTTATATCGCCTCGACATCAGAAATGAATGCCATTTTAAGCTATCTGGAACACATGCAAGACCTAGAAAGCCGGATGAACAAAGAAGTCACCCAGAGGTTTGGGAATAATGTGCTCGCAAGATTTCAATAGAATTGAACCCCGACACAAACGGGATTCCTTATAATGCTCGCTTGTCGGGTGCTCAGTTCAGTACCCCCATGAGGGGTATAAATGCCTTGGAAATCAAAGGAGAATGGAAATATGAAAAAACCAATTTTTCTATTTTTAATTTTAGCATCCACAGTTCCCATCCTTAGTTTTGGAGAAAATCCGAATTTTCAGGAAGGGCAAACTACAACTCCACAGATGCGGCAGTATTTTGAAGGTCGAAAAGCTGAATATAATCAATACCTGGCCGATTTAGCGGCATACAATCAAGCGATTGCAGATCAACGAGCGTGGGACAACCAAAAAAATCAAGAAGATCTGGCACAGCAACAAACTCAGTCAAGCCAGCAAGCTGCTATAAATCAAAAATCTCAGGAGTGCTCACAATACACAGACCCCGCGGAGCAACAGGCATGTCAGCAAACAGTGACTGACATGCAAAACCAGATGTTCGGACAAGCCGCAGAATATGCAGAATACCGACAAGACCGGGCAGGGACAAGGCCAGTTGTGGGCCAGCAACCAACTTTTCACGATAATACCGCTGAACTCGACAAGGCGTACATTTTTGATGAAAATCAGGTGTTGGAAGAGAAGGTTAGTATCGTTGGTGCAAGAAATATGAAAGATGAAAAGGGAGGAGTAATTAGCAATGAGGAGGATGTCAGGGCCTACTATAACCGTAATTACGGAGAAAAATGACCACTCTTAGAAAAGTATCTGGCCATTACAATAGTTGAAACCAATGAAAGAAACTACTGTCAAATTCCCAGTCATTTTGTGTCTGGTATTTCTGGTTGCAACCATATTCTATGTCACTCCGGCCTTTGCTATGGACATGGAATACTATACCTACGGCGGTTTTGGCCCGATTACGCAAGCTTTTACCCGACTGGCCTTGATCTTCAGTGATGCCGGATACATTGGTTTATTTGCAGTAGTGACGGTTATGGGCTTTCTTGCAGGAGCCATATCTTGGCTTGTCCAGGTGTCCAATGGCGGGAAAGTCACCCCTTTAATCTGGACAGTACCTATTTTCTTCGGGATAATTCTCTATTTTGGCCTGTTTGTTCCCAAGGGGAATATCACGGTTTATGACCCAACGCTCAATAGATTTCAGACTATTGGTGGAATCCCTGATGCTGTTGTCTTTACTGCCGGTGTACTGAACAAAATCGAAAGAGGCCTGGTTGAGATTATTGATACAGCTTCCGCTCCCGATTCAGAATACTCCAGAGGTGCTGGTGGCATAGGTTTCAAAACCTTGGAGTCGGTTAGAAACTCATACATCAAAGATAATCACCTCAGAACAAGTCTGATACGCTATACCAAGGATTGTGTGACTTTTGAACTGATGCGGCCTGGAACAACTTTATCTCTTGATACTCTCCGCAATGCCACCACCGATTTCTTGACTGAACTTGGCAAGGCTGTACACCCTGCAATCTATACAGTTTATTATGATTCGACTGAACCGGCAGGTGTAACAAAAACCTGTACCGAAGCATGGAACCTTATCCGGCCAATTTTTCAAAATACCACTAATTATTCGGAAGCACTCAGGAAGACATGCGGCAAGGCTTCCTTTGATTCGAGCAATGCTCTTGAATATACTACCTGTAAAGACCTCATAACCAGCACCTTGAGATTCACAACGGGTAATACTGTCGTACCGGAGAAGCTCATCCAGCAACGACAAATCTCAGAAATTCTTTATACTTTCTACTATCAGGATGATGTAGAAACTGCAATGCTCATGGAGGCAAATCGGAAGATCACCTCGCAAGGTGTTGGTATTGGTATTGCCATGAACGAATGGATACCGATTATCAAGGCGATCATGACTGCCATTGCCATTGGCATGATTCCGTTCCTGGCCTTATTCCTGCCGACACCCGTAGTTGGCAAGGCCCTTTCGGCCATGTTCGGCTTTTTCTGTTTCCTGACCATCTGGGGCATCACTGATGCAGTGGTTCATACTGCGGCAATGGATTACGCACAATACGCCTTTGAAGAGATGCGCCAGTCATCATTAGGCGTTTATTCGATGGCAGCCTTTCCTTCATTATCTGAAAAGATGCTGAGCATGTTCGGCATTATCCGCTCGTCGGGTATCATGCTGGCAAGTCTCTTCACCATGATGCTGATTAAATTTGGTGGTCATGCCCTGGCAATGATGGCCGGGAGCTTGAGCGGTGCGGTAAGCGGTGCAGGTGGAGCCGCCGGCGCCTTGATGACTCCGGAAGGTACCTCAGCGGCCATGAGCCAGCAACTTAAAGCATCTGGGAATTTGGAAGGTATGCCACAGCATAGGTTTTCAAACATGGCCTCGGCAGAGGCTTTCAATAGTGTCCATAGTCCGGTTGGTGGGAACAATTCCTCTATGAACGCCAGGAACGCCTTGACACAAGCAGGGCAAATCCCACAAGGGACTTCGGATGCCGACTATGCAGAGATGAAGCATAGCTTTAACCAACAGGCAGGAACAGCTGCCGGTCAAGCATCGGTTTCTCTTGGCCCTGACGGACAAGCGACCCAGGGCAAAACGAATTCTGTCATGCCAAGTGGTTCTACTATGGCAGGCACAACCTTCGGGGCTGGTGGGGCTGGTGTACAGAATCTTAACGGCGCATGGGGTAAAGGTAGTTTTACTTCGGACGGTCATGGCGGCACCAATCTCACCTCTGCCAGTGTAAATGGGATGTCTCCAATGGCTCTTGCAGAACAGAATGCACATATCAATACAGAAAAGGCATCTCATGCTCTTGGCGCGAATGAGAGTTGGGACAAGATGAAAAGTCAGCTGCAATCCGATAGTCGCACCAGTAACGTGTCCCGTGCCTATAGTGATAAACTGGCTAACGTTGCCGGGTCGGAATGGGGAAGGGTACTCAATGATAAATCCAGTTTCGTTAATAATTTGACTCAAGGTCAACAAGAGCAATTACAAACTTTTCTTGGTGGAGGCGCTGGATTACCAAATATAGGAATAAAAGCAGACGGAGGAGGGAGATATATTGTAACAGCAACAGGTGACGAAGGTAAAACATTGTCTTTTTCAGTTGATGAATCCACAGCTAATTCAATAAAAGAGGCTGAAAGCAATATTCGTGAAAGAGCTATCACAGAAACCTTTGGGGATAGCAAAGGGCTTCAATTTGCAACAAATTTAGCCAACAAGATTGGTGCGACCAAAGCAGCTTCATATATGAAAGAGGCCAGCAATATGACCCGTACAACTGAAACTACAGGGGCCGATGCTACAACAGCCTTTGTTGGTTGGTATGCAAATGATCGCTACGGGTCCGACAGCCCTGAAAATATCGACAAAGCAGGTGCTTCCCTTAATCACATGGCAACAGGCGGGTCGGCTGGCATGAATCAATTACAAGACCATCAACAAAGATTCCTTAAAAGTGGAAATTATACGTGGGGTGACGGACAAGCTCAGGCAAATGATATTATTAGTGCTACCAGAAGTGAGGTCGGCGGAGGAATGGCAAATGTTCAAGGTCAGGTAGGGCCAGGGGCAACTGTCGCCGGTATCCGAACGGATAGTATTAATCCGGGTGGTTTCGGTGGCCACCCTGGCGATAATCATGATCCTTTAGTAGCTCCACAAGAAGAAGGTAATGTAACTCTTAAAAAAGCGGATGATCTTCGAGATTCACGTAATAAAGATTTTGAAGAATTCAGAATGATGAAGAAATAGTCTTTTGACAAAGAGATAACGAAATAGCCCGTAACGATGCGCTAATCATCATATTTTTTGCAACGGTAATTGAGATTACCTGCCAATTCAGAGTACATTATATCATAATGCCAGTCGGGGTCATAAACACGGTCGGGATTATCATGTTTAACCGGCTTTGTCCACTGAGGTATCCAAAGAGGTTCTTTCGATTGAGGATGACAAGGCTTTTTCAGCTTTAAAGAATACATCTTGTCATTAACCCATTTTCTAAAAAAACTATAGATAGTCATGCTGCCACCCTCATAACTTACGCCTGCAATAATCGCCGTTGCAATAGCTCTTGCATATTACGACGGCCATCAACGATCAGAAGCACAAAGACATTTTTCTCTATAATCCGGTAGATGATCCGGTACGGTTTAAAAAATATTTCGCGATATTCCTTAATGCCTATTGATACCAGTTCGTTCGGGTACACTCCACGTCGAGGATTCTCGGATAGGCTGCTGAACACCTTCTCAATTTGTTCCAGAACATAATCAGCTTTACCAGGAACATCATGGTGGTCAATGTAGTCGTAAAGTTCTTCAAGATCTCGAACGGCATCATCGGTCAAGAGCACGGAGAAGGACATCAGCGAGATTCCCGGCGTTCACGCAACTTTTTAATGACCGCGGTTGCTGGCTGGGTTTTCCCTTTTTCTATTTGGCGAGAACCAAGCGCTAGAATTTTTAGCAGGGCCATGGTCTCCTGTGTCTGCTCGTAACTTTCAATGTCTTGCAGGACCAATTTGGCTTCGCCGTTCTGTGTAATGATCATAGGCTCCCGTTCCTTTCCCATGTTGCGAACGATTTCGGCTGCATGAGCTTTGAGGTAGCTGATTGGCTTTATACGGGTGGATAATTTCATGTTTGCCTCCGTTGAGTGTAGACTAAATATAGTCCTAAAACAGGTCTATTGTCAAGGGTGGGCGTGCTTGAAGTCTGGTATTCTCGCTCCAATTTTGGACAATGCGTTTCATTCCGCGTTACTTCCGAAGCAGAAAATCCCGGATAAGACATAAAATATTACAGGGCATCTCAAAGATATCTTTCAGAATATTTCGATGTTGCACTTTTTGTGTGATACCACTCAGCTTAAAATCTGAGTTGATTTTTTTACCGCATGAAGGGCAAACCATGAGTACCCCTCCAATGTTTTTTGGGATCCGTAACTGCTGGCCACATTTGGGGCAACGTTTTTCGATGTGATCGTTCATTGTATGATTGCTAACTATTGCAGTTCACCTTTTATGGGGTGAGACTCGAGATTCTGGGGCATTGTTATTGTGAACAGCCAATAGCTCAAACTCCAGTCAGCTGACTGCCTTCTTGAGCAACCATTTTTTCAACTCCTTTGCAGAGATCACATGAAATTGCCGGATCTGAACTCTGGTCGATCAGTTTCAATTTCCCCGTCAAGATGGCATCCATTTGGCCCTTCTTACAGCTTGCACAAATCCAAATTTTCTGATGATCTTTATTCGATGTTTGGTATTTGAATTTGTTCATAAGCCCCTGCTGTTTATCGTTTCCGGAAATGATATTGAACAAACTACTCTTCGTTGCATGAGAAATTGTAACAAAAATTTCATCTCCCCAAATGGCATCTATCTCAATAAACTATGGGATGCTTGTTACTAAGGCATGGCATGGGGCAATGTAACACAGATAACGTCTGGCCATTAGAATTACAACTCCCACAAAAGTTCATAGCCTATAAAGACTTCTTATCTCATCAATAGTCTTCTCATTTTCCTCCACGAAACTCTTCGGTCCCAATACCTCTGCCATACTCCCCCAGGACAGTATCCACCGCTTCAACTCGAGTAGGTGCTTCACTGCCAGTAACAAGATCACAGAGCCATCCTGGTTCTCTTCAATCTTCTGGGAAGGATGCCATTTTCGCTCTTTGAGGATCAGCTTTCGTTGGCAGAGGTGGCTCAGTTTTGATTAGCGTTGAAGTTATGGTGTAGTTTTTCAGGATACCATGTAAAATTTTCCCCGACGTTTTCACCGACGTTTTCACCGACACTGTCGGTAAAACTATACCATCAAACCACGTCCGGTCGTTGGTCTCCAATCGTCGAGACACAATACAATGGGAGGAATTGAAGTTTCTGGTCAGATAATTTATTGCTTGTTCCGCTATAAAGCACCAAGCCTTGCGGGCAATTCTGATATTTTTCAAGCATAAGGTGCAGACTTCGCAAACTCCCACTTGCTCCCGATTTAACCTCTACCGGGTAAATCTTTCCTTGCCGAACAACGAGAAAATCTACCTCGGCACTACTGCCACGACTCTCCCTTGCCCAATAAAATAACTCTGAACTATGCCAGGCCAGGAGTTCCTGGGCAACAAATTGTTCCGCAAGTTTTCCACGGTACATTGCCAGAAGATTTCCCTGCTGCAATTCCAGTTCAACCGGCACCTGGCAGAGTCTCTGCATAAGACCTATGTCGAGCATTGATGCCTTGAATTTTTTGGGATTGGCAGTTGCGCCTAAAGGCAAACCACTTGGGTCACAGGCCGGAATTTTATGAATGACCTTCGCCTTGGCCAGCAGATCAAACGCCTTGCGATTCATCTGGCTTGAATACCCATCATTCAAACGTGTATATTTTAATTGCTCTCCAATACTTTTAGCCACGCTCAAAAAAACTGCGTCCAGGCAGATCGTATTGATATGGGGGGTGTATTTAGAAAAATCATCGCGATACGAGTCCAGAATTTCTGATTGGACTTGAAAGGTTTCAACCATGGAACCAGAGTCACGATAGGTCTTGACACATTCAGGCATGCCGCCAACAAAGAAATAGGTCCGCAATTCCTTGAGAATGATTTCCTGGATAGACCCTGCAACGTCATCCGGCTGATTCAAAGTGTATTCAGCCATCTGCTCTTTACCCATTGCCAGAAGATATTCGTAAAATGTCATCGGATGCATATGCAGATACTGAACGCGACCGACAGGAATGGATATTTCTCCGAAGGCAAACTCCAACAATGAACCGGCTGCTATAACATGGAGTTCCGGCATCTCTTCATGAAAGTAGCGTAATGCCATTAATGCTCGCGGACAAGCCTGGATCTCATCAAAGAAAAGAAGCGTCTGGCCGGGTATGATTCGACCAGTTGTCAATTCCAGATGGTTCAGTATCGATTGAGGCTCAAGATTCTCAGTGAAAAGAGGGCGAAGATCGCGACGTTTTTCCAGATCTATTTTGACAAAGCTTTTAAATTGTTTTGCCAGAACATTCTCAACAAGCCATGTTTTCCCAACCTGACGTGCCCCACGAATGATAAGCGGCTTACGACGCGGAGAATCTTTCCAGCCTGCAATCTGCTTTTCTGCCAATCGTTGCATGCAATATTCTACCTTTTTTCAGATGTGTGATTACAGAGTGTACAGCAAACCACAACTGTATATTACCTCCATTTAAGGAATAAAGTCAAGGGTATTCAGACTATTTAAAAGTAATAAATCAAGGGTATTTGATTTCTTATTGCCAAGTAACCACCATCAACTGTCTAGATTGCCAATACACAAAACCATCGCTGTTTGGAGGTTGATGACAAGTTGAGCTCCTAGAGAGCTAATCTTATCTGACAGACAATCTTGTGATATTGGTTTGAGTAATCAATTGTAATAACAGGCAATAGGTGGTATCGGTATAGCGACAAGTAATCACATGGGACACTGCCATGTCGTGGTGGTAGCATTATTATTACGGTCATGTCATCTACCCATCAGTGCATATTTTGTAATCGATGGGTGACGATGGTTCAGATATAATTTGGAATTAGTGTGCCACGAGGCTACTCGAAAGATGAGGGTAGGTCCCTCGGAGTCGGCTTTCAGGAGCAGGCTTCAAACCACCTTAAGCTGCTGTGGTAAAGAGCCATGGTGGTGAGCGTTAAGGAAAAGGCCCGGCAAGATCGGGTCAGGTATGGATTATGGAGACGAGTAAAACCGAACCACTGATGAGGTGTCGAAAAATTAAGATGTCGTCAAAACTGGGACCTATTTCCATCTCAGGACAAGTTCGGGGGAAACCTGTTTACTGCCCGAACGGCGGCCGGCATAAAGGTGGCGTGAACATGATCTTGGCTTTCGAGTGGAACGTGGGAACCTGTCGCTCTGATGTTAAGGAAGAAATCCAATTGGAAGCCCCATAAGGATGAGAGTACCGATGCGGAGCACAGGGGCGGATTACCCCGTAGTAGTGATGAATCGTGTCCTTTCGGCAAGCCTGCCTATCTTGCCAGAACAATAGCTGGTAAAGTCCGGTGGGGGAGTAGGTGCTGGATCTCGTTCAACAAGCGGGAGATGTGAAGTTTTCCTTATAATTCCAGGGCAACC
>Ga0209697_10008722_pt1 | contig 11441 bp, 9 predicted proteins | sample AliMusrvi5mmetaG_FD_184115 | JGI IMG/M metagenome (GOLD analysis project Ga0209697, IMG submission 184115) | Freshwater lake bacterial and archeal communities from Alinen Mustajarvi, Finland, to study Microbial Dark Matter (Phase II) - Alinen... | ecosystem: Environmental > Aquatic > Freshwater... | reverse complement strand
GATCTCTATCCAGGAATCAGCCCCGCAGATGACGGCGAGGATGGAGATGACGACGATGTCGAGGAGCTCGTGACGGAGCTTGTTGTGATCCTTCCGGCGGGGATCTGGAAGTGGACGGAAGTACTCAATGAGTGCGATCTTTTCCGAGGAGTCCATGGTTTTTGTTTTACCCTGGTTACTCTCTCAGTATACAATGGTGAAGTTAAGCTTTATTCAATGGGATATTCCCATGCGATGACCTTGAGTGGGCGAGATACTTGACAAAGTTTTGTAATATGCGATAGTATATTCATTCATAAATGGGCATCGGAACTATCCCTTGGAGACGGCTTTTCCTGGGTTTCGGGAAAGGGCGCATCCGGGCGGTACTTCCGGGGATTAATCGATATCGACTATGGCAACTGTGAAATCCGACAAGCTGAAGAGAGGGAGACCTCTTCCGGCGGTTTCCTCGAAAGAGGCCGAAGGGGGATTGTTTTCCGACGCGCTGAAATCGTTTTCAGGGGTGTTCCTTCCGAGGACGAACGATATCGTTCGGGCGAGGTTCGGGCTGTCGGGCGCGAGACCGAAGACGCTCGAGGAGATCGGCAAGACGTATGGAATCACCCGGGAACGGGTCCGACAGATCCTGTCAGGTGCGTTCGCGGCCGTGAAGCAGCGTCGCGAGGATCCGGTATTCGTCGCGTTGTCCGAAAAGATAGTGGCGACCGTTGCGGAGCGCTCCGGAATCGTTCCTGTGGACGGACTGTTTTTGGCGCTTGCCACGGACTCGAAGACGGAAGCGGGTGCGGTATCCTTTTTCCTCGAGTGCGTGAAGAGCGTGAAGGAGGAACGGGAGACGACCGACCGTATCCGGTCGTATACCGTCGTCGGATTTCCGTTTTCGGATTGGGATTCGGTCCAGGCGATTGCGGTCGACGTCGCGCGGTCGGTCGGACATGCGCTGACCGAGGATGAACTCTTCGCGAAGGCGAAGAAAAAAGGGCTTGCCGTCGATCGGAAGACTTTTTTCGGATACCTCGCGGTCTCTTCCCGTATCCGCCGGAACTCGTTCGGGCGGTGGGGACTCGCCGAATCGAGCGAGATTACGCCACGGGGAACACGTGAAAAGGCGTACCTTGTCCTGAAGATGAACGGCTCCCCGATGCACTTCAAGGCCATCGCGAAAAGGATCGACGAAAGCGGACTGCAGAAACGCGGACGTGCCACGCATCCGCAGACGGTTCACAACGAGCTGATCAAGGACAAGAACTTCGTGCTGGTCGGCCGTGGCCTGTATGCGCTCTCCGAATGGGGCTTCGAGAAGGGGACCGTTCGGGACGTGATCGATTCGATACTGCGCGCGAGCGATACGCCGATGTCGCGCGAGGATATCATCGGGGCAGTGCTCCGGGTCCGCACGGTGAAACGCTCCACTATCGTCATCAATCTCAACTCTTTTTTTGGCAAGGTCGGGAAAGACTTGTATACTGTGAAGTAGATTCGCCTCCGCTTTCCGGAGGCCCTCTCCCGGGCGCGTCCGTGTCCGGGGAGATAAAACGGAATAGGAACGGATGACGCGCAACGTCGCGGTCCGGCTCCCCGACGACCATGAACATCTTTCTTCTTTCATTGCAGGGTCTGTTCCATAATGTCGTCGCCTCGTTTTCCCTGCTCGGGAACGTCTGGTTCTTCGTGTTTCCGCCGATCCTCTATTACCTGTTCCTTGAACTCTGGCTCGATCATGTCCAGGGGCGGTACGCCTCGGGGGTGAAATATATCCTCCTCGAGATCATCGCCCCGCGCGAGGTCGAGAAAAGCCCGAAACTCATGGAATCGGTCTTTTCCGGCATGGCGGGTATCGCGAAGAACTACAACACCTACGAGGAGTTCGTCGAGGGGATGTTCATGCCACCCTTCAGTCTCGAGATCGCGAGCGGGTCCGGTTCCGTGCACTTCTATGTGCGGACGCCGGCGGTGTTCCGCAATCTCGTCGAGGCGAACTTTTTCGCGCAGTATCCGGATATGGAGATCACCGAGGTACCCGATTACGTAAATGACGCCCCTGCGACGATCCCGAACGACAAGTACGAGCTGTGGGGCTCGGATTTCGAGCTGACGAAGCCGGACCTGTATCCTATAAAGACCTACAAGTTCTTCGAGGAGGACGTGACCGGCAAGATGATCGATCCTTTGGCGGGCGTGATTGAGGTCGTCGGGAAACTGCCGCCGGGACAGACGATGTGGATCCAGTGGATCATCGTCCCGGAAAAGGATGCCTGGTACAAGAAGGGGATGGAGACGGTCGACGCCTTTCTCGGCAAGGAGAAGAAGGTGAAGAAGGGCGCGTTGTCCGGGTTGTGGGCCGACCTCGCCGATATTTTCAGGAATCTCGTCAAGGCATTTCTCACGGCGCCGGAATTCGAGAAGGCGAAGAAGGACGAGAAGCAGGAACAGCCGCTCGAATTCCGTCTGTCACCCGGACAGAAGGAGGTGCTCAAGGCGCTCGAGAGCAATCTTGGCAAGCAGATGTATCGGGTGAAGATGCGTATCGTGTATTTCGGACTCCGCGAGGGGTTCACGAAGACGTTCGTTTCCATGATCACCGGCGCGCTCAAACAGTTTTCCGACAACAACCTGAACGGGTTCAAGCCCGAGGGCGCCTCGAAGACACAGGCGGACTTCCTGTTCGTGACCGAGCGTCTCCGGTTTTTGCAACGGCGGATCTATGCGCGCTACGTTTCCCGCGACCGCACGCCTTCCGGAAAACAGTTCCTGCTCTCCGTGGAGGAGTTGGCGACGATCTTTCATCCGCCGGACCTCTCTGTCATGGCGCCGGCCCTGACCCGCGTCACCGCCAAGCGTGGCACGGCTCCCTTTAACCTGCCCATCCTTGAAGACTAAACTATGCCTACGTCCGAGCCAAACGAGATCAGTTTCTTCGCCAAGACGAACTTCCGGAATCAGGAACGGATGTTCGGTATCAAGACCGACGATCGTCGCCGGCACATGTACGTGATCGGCAAGACCGGCATGGGCAAGACGAACCTGCTGGAGAACCTCGCGATCCAGGACATCAAGCACGGCAAGGGTGTCGCGTTCATCGATCCGCACGGCGACACGGCCGAGAAGCTCATCAAGGCGATTCCGGCGGACCGTATCAACGACGTCATCTATTTCAATCCGGCCGATCAGGGATTCCCGATCGCGTTCAACGTGATGGAAAGCGTCGATCCGGAATACAAGCATCTCGTGGCGTCCGGTCTGATCGGGGTCTTCAAGAAACTCTGGGCCGACTCGTGGGGTCCGCGACTCGAGTACATCCTGCGCAATGCCATCCTGGCGCTGCTCGAGTATCCGGGGTCGACTTTGCTCGGCGTGACGCGGATCCTCGTTGACAAGGACTTCCGCGAGCGGGTCGTGGCCAAGGTGACCGATCCGGTGGTGCGCGCGTTCTGGGTGGACGAGTTCTCGAAATGGAACGACCGCGTACTGCAGGAAGTCATCTCGCCTATCCAGAACAAGGTCGGACAGTTCCTCTCGACATCGCTCATCCGCAACATCGTCGGCCAGACGGTGTCTTCGTTCGACGTGCGCGATATCATGGACAACCGCAAGATTCTCATCATGAACCTGTCCAAGGGCCGCGTTGGCGAGGATGCGAGCGCGCTTATCGGCGCGATGATGATCACCAAGATACAACTCGCCGCGATGGAGCGCGTGGACATGCCCGAGGAGGAACGCAACGACTTTTATCTCTACGTCGACGAGTTCCAGAACTTCGCCACCGAATCGTTCGCGAACATCCTGTCCGAAGCGCGGAAGTACCACCTGAACCTGATCCTCGCGAACCAGTACATCACCCAGCTCGACGAGAAGGTTGCCGACGCGATCTTCGGCAACGCCGGGACGATCATCTCGTTCCGGGTGGGCGCGGCCGACGCCGAGGTGCTCGAGAAGGAATTCGAGCCGGTCTTTATGATGAACGACATCGTGAACCTCCCGAAGTACAACGTGTATCTCAAGCTCATGATCGACGGCATCGCCGGGGACGCGTTCTCCGCGACGGTGCTCCCGCCGATCTCGCTTACGGGGACGATCGACAACGAGGAAAAAGTCATCCGTGTCTCGCGTGAGCGGTACGCGTCCTCGAAGAAGGAAGTCGAGGACAAGATACGGCGGTGGAGTGGCATGCTGACCGAGGAGGAACGTGCCGAACTGCTACAAAAAAAGAACGGGACATCCCAGGGTCGGCCGGACACGTCCGCCCCGGCGCAGCCCGAGCGGTTTCCCGCCGTCCCCCCCCTGGCTCCGAGCAATCCCGCCCCACGGGTCGTCGATGCTCCGGTGCCGACGCCGTCACGGCCTGAGGAGCGTTCCCAGCCCGTCCACTCTCGTTTTTCGTCGATCCGGCCGATGCGTCGCGACGAGTCGGTTCCGGCACAACATCTTCCGTCCGCGGCCACATATCACGCGGAGCCCGAGAAACGACCGGTCTCTTCCATTGCGACCGATCCCGATCCTGTCGCTGTATCGCAAGATGCCGTTCCCTCCCCTGAACGGGCGGAAATGGTGGTCGTGGCAGCCCTGGAGCCACGGACCGTGGCCGAGGAGCGACTTCGACCGATCGTTTCGGACGAGGACGAGGAACTACTCTTCGCGGCCGCGAGCAAACCGGTGCGGCTGCCGAAGGAATCTTCCGAGGACCGACCGATGTATCCGGCGATCTGCGACAGTTGCGGGACCGAGATCCGCGTCCCGTTCCAGCCGGACGGGAAACGACCCACGTTCTGTAAGGAATGTTTCAAGAATCATCAGCGCCTCGTCGTAAAAGCACGACCGGCCTCGGCTCCGCAGGAACAGGGAAACGTGCCCGTCCGTCGACAATCGGAACCGGAGCGGAAGCATGAGTCGCCCCGAACTGAACGGACCACGAGCTCCCGGACCTATGTTCCGGACGAGGCACCGATTTCCCTTTCCCGGGCGTCTTTGGTGGCACCGAAAAAATTCCGCCCGTTGCGCGAGCGTCCCATGCCGGATCTCGGGGCCGTACGGAATATTCTCGGGAATACGAGACCACACGAGGATTCGTAACCGGCCGTCAAAAACGCATCGCTTCCGCCTACCGTCGATTTCTGGTATCATAAGGGAAAAGAGCCTATGGAATTCCGCAAACGTCACAAAAAACTGTATTTTTTCTGGATGATTTCCTCGATGCTCGTCGCCCTCTCGATGGTGGCGTTCCTTTTGGCACCGGTATTCTATTCCAAATGAACGGAAAGAACGCTCGCGTATGAAGATCCCGTTGTTCGCGAAACTGATGTTGTCGGTGCTGGTCATCGGTACGGGAGCCGTCCTTTCTTCTGGGTGGAAGGAGATGGAACGGTCCAAGCGGATCGAGGCCGAGGTGGAGGCGCTCCGCCAGGAAGCCGATGCGATCCGTGGCGAGAACCGGAATATCGGCGAGAAGATTTCGTTCTTCTCGACCCAGTCGTTCGAGGAGCGTGAGGCGAAGGCGAAACTCGGCATGAAGAAAAACGATGAGGAGGCGGTCGCCCTGGATACGGGCGCGGTGCTCGGGGCGGATACGTCGGTTTCGGAATCGGGTGGGAAAAAGCCATCCGACGGTTCCGCAGATGCGCCGAACTATCGGAAATGGGCGACTTATTTTGGCGTGCCGACGAACATAAAGGAATAACGGAAAACACTATGAGCCAAGTCGAGACCATGAAAAGAATCTGGCAGGAATGGCATGCCGGCTCCTGGTTGCTCGGTATCGGGAGCGCATTGTTGGTCGTAATCGCGTTCGGTCTGGTCTTCGCCTATGTTGCTCCGGCCTCCTGGACTGTCACGGAAAAGGTGCGGAGCGAGCTTCCGTTTCCGGCCGTCACGACCGGATGGTCCGGTGTCGCCTCGTTTCGCGATATCGCCCTTGATCTCGCTTCGGTCCGTCATTTCTACGAGAACCAGGATTTCTCCTCGGTCGGTCTGCGTGTCGATTTCACGACGGAGGGCGGCAAGAAGCGTCTGAAAATCCGCGAGCGCGAGATCATCAACCGGATGCTGGAGAACGATGCTATCAAAGACGCCGCCGTGCGCGACGGGATCACGGTGACGGACGCGGAAGCGCAACAGGCGGTCTCGGACCAGCTGAACATGCAGGGGAACGACGCGACCGCCGCGAAGGACCGGCTTTTGAAACTGTACGGATGGACCATTCCGGAATTCACCGAAACGGTCGTCCGGCCGGCACTGCTCGAGGAGGCGCTTACGAAACGGTTCGAGGCCGATGCATCCAATTTCGCCGATGCGAAAAAGAAGGCCGAAGATGCCCGGAAACTCCTTGATGATGGCCGGTCGTTTTCGGATGCCACCGTGCGGTTTTCCGAAGGGAAAACCGCGGACAAAGGTGGCGATATCGGTTGGTTTTCGTACGCGGATCTGGCACCGGCGCTTCAGGATACCGCGAAGAATCAGAAGATCGGCGTTCCGAGCGGTGTCATCGAGAGCGACCTCGGCTTCCATATCCTTCTCGTCAATGACCGGAAGACCGAGAACGGAAAAGATCTCGTCGAGTTGAGTCAGATCTTCGTGAAAAAGCGGACCTTCGGCGATTGGCTGACGACGCGGTTGCAAGGCATGAACGTCCATGTGCTGGCGCCGGAATACGAATGGAATCAGGATACGGCCCGAGTGGAATTCCGTGATCCGGCCCTGCGACAGTTCGAAGCCGAACTCCCGCAGAATTCCGAAGGAGACGCCTCGGTCGTTTTCTAGCGTCCTTCCTTCCGTTCTTTCGTCGAACGGGTATCATGAAAACTTTTTTCAGATGTCCGCGTACCTTTTCCTGAGAGTCGCTTTCGGTAGCGTGGTCGTTTTTCGGCACGATATAAACAGTAAAAGCATTCTATGGAACACGAGATCATTTCTCCGTCGGAGGACGCGGGGAGGTCTGAGACCAAGCCTCTCTTGTCCGCTCCGCACCGCCCGAGCACAGCCGATTCTTCACTGAAAGCGGTCTTTTTGGTCGTGGTCATCGTTCTCTCGTTCATTGCCGGCATCGCCGGATCGATGTTCGAACGGCGGCTTCCGGAATATGCCGCAAAGGTCTCGTTCCTCGCATCCATTTTGAAACAGAAACAGACGGTCGTCACGGATTCCGGGATAAAAACAGGAACCGATACCGCAACCCCGACCGACCCGAGCGATGCCGCCTTGGTCGGTATCGTCGAACGGTCCTCGTCCTCGGTCGTTTCCGTGGTCGCTTCCAAGGATGTCGCACAGGTGGGAAATCCTTCGGACCTTCCGGCGATCCTGAGACAGTTCGGGTTCGATGTCGGGAATGGCGGAACCGATGGCCAGGCACAGAAGAGCGACGGAACGCCACAGAAACAGAAGATCGGCAGCGGGACAGGTTTCTTCGTTTCCGCCGATGGACTCGTCGTCACGAACAAGCACGTCGTGTCCGACGAGACGGCGGACTATACGGTGGTCATCCCCGGAGGGAAGGAATATCCGGCCAAGGTGCTCGCCCGTTCGCCGAATCAGGACATCGCCGTGCTCAGGATAGACGGGACTGGTTTCACGCCGATTCCACTCGGGGATTCCACGTCGCTTCGGGTCGGACAGACGGCGGTCGCCATCGGAAATCCGCTCGGGGAATTCCCAAACTCCGTTTCCCGCGGGATCATTTCGGGCCTCAACCGCAATCTGACGGCCGGAAGCGAGCTTGGCGACTCCGAGACATTGTCCGATATCATACAGACGGACGCGGCGATCAACCCCGGTAATTCCGGTGGGCCACTTCTCGATCTTTCCGGAAGCGTGATTGGCATCAATGTCGCTATGGCGCAGAATGCCGAAGGTATCGGCTTCGCGATTCCGATCAACCAGGTGAAGCGCGTCATCGATGATGTGAAGACGACCGGGAAGATCTCGACCCCGTACCTCGGCGTGCGCTACGCGGTCGTCGACGAGACCGTGCAGAAGGCAAACAACCTTCCGTATCCCTACGGTGCGATTGTGGTCCGCGGTGCCAAACAGACCGATCTGGCCGTCATACCCGGATCGCCGGCGGACAAGGCCGGTATCGTGGAAAACGATATCATCCTCGAGGCTGACGGGATCAAGATCGATACGGATCATCCGCTCGGAAATATCATCGCGGATCACCGCGTCGGCGACACGCTCTCGCTCAAGGTCTGGCACAAGGGGGCGGAAGTGGCGCTTTCGGTGGCGCTTGCAGAACGGAAATAGCCCAGGTATCGGATTTCGACAGTAGTGGAATTACTCGCAATTGACAGGGGACGGTTCCGGCGATAGTATCCGATCGGAAGAGTCTTAACAAAAAAGGAGGGGCTCATGACGGTACGTTCGCGATATAGGACGCTTTCACGGTATGAGGAATTGATAATTTCGGACATCGTGACCCGCTTCGGGTTGACGGGATCGGCATCCGGTTGGGTCAGGATCCTCTTTGAACGTGAAGAGACGGAAATAAAGCGGAGTTCTTTTATCGGAAGGATTTTTAATTTGATGGCTTGGTTTTCGGCGTGGTCCGTGTCGCTCATGCTTGCGACGGTCCTTGTGAATCCGGGGCTCGGTGTACGGATGCTTGCGAGATGCGGGCTTCATCCGGAATCGGGTGAAAGGCCGGTGCTTGTCGCAGCCAGTCTGGTCTGGATCCTTTTCGTCTCTTCCCTGTTTCTTTCCGCTCTCGAATGTCGGTTGGAAACGCGCGAAGAAAAGTTGGAGAGGGATACGATACTTTCCGCACATACCTATTTTCTGGATTCGTATAGTACGTCATCGTATTTTGCGTGCGTCCCTTTATTGGTCGCGTTTTGGCGTATGCGGGATGGTTCGTGACCGTCTTCGGATTGACGATTTCTTCCGGTATGTATCATATGGAGGAGCGGCGACTCGCGTACAAGGTCCGCGATACCCTGAGGGCGATCGGAAGGTGAGAGAGGGTTTTGGCTCGGAATCATCGATTCCGGGCCTTTTCTTTTCCGTCGGTTCCAATACTGGTCGGGTGTCTCTCTCGAATCTCATGTCGTGATTGTATCCGGCAAGTGGGATTTTGCGGTTTATTCTCTTTTAGGGTCAATACCCCGCAGCTCTGTTGCGGGGTAGTTGATTGTCGCGGTGAGATTTGAGATAGATACTTTAGTCTGCTACCATTGACCCATGACACAGGATCAGGCTTTAGCCATATTACGGACCGGCGCGTCCGTCTTCCTGACTGGGGAGGCGGGCGCAGGTAAGACGCATGTCGTGAACCGATATGCGGACTATCTGCGCGGGCGTGGCATCCCGTATGCCATGACGGCCTCGACCGGGATTGCCGCGACGCACCTCCGGGGAACGACGATCCATTCATGGAGCGGGGTCGGCGTGCGCCGGGATATCGACGACGAGGGATTTCGTCACCTCCTGAAGAACCGTGTCGCGGTCCGGCGGATCCGTGAGACAAAGGTGCTCGTGATCGACGAGGTCTCGATGCTCGACGCGCGGACGTTCGCACTCGTGGAGCGGATGTGCCGGGCGGCCAAGGGCGGGACGACGCTGCCGTTCGGCGGGATGCAGGTGGTCCTGGTGGGCGACTTCTTCCAGTTGCCGCCGGTCTCGCGAGACCAAGACTCCGGCGCGGCCCGCTTCGCGTTCGAGTCGTCCGCGTGGAATGTGCTTCATCCGGTCGTCTGCTACCTGTCCGAGCAGCACCGGCAGGAGGACACGGCGTTCCTCGAGATCCTTTCGGCGATACGGCGCGACGAAGTGACGGAAGAACACCTGCGGACCGTCCGCTCGCGGTTGCTCGGCGAGGACGATGTTCCTGACGAGGATTTGCCGCGACTCTTCACCCACAATGCCGACGTGGACACAATCAATACGGCCGCGCTCGGCCGGCTTCCCGGCAAGGCGCGCGTGTTCCGTATGGCCACGCGCGGTGCCGAGAAGCCGCTCGCGTCGCTCATCCGCGGGTGCCTTTCCCCGGAGACGCTTGAGCTTCGGGAGGGCGCGGCGGTCATGTTCACGAAGAACAATCCCGACGAAGGCTATGTGAACGGGACGATCGGGACGGTCACGGGGTTCGATTCCTCAACCAAGTTTCCGATCGTGCATACCCGCGACGGCGAATCGATCATCGTCGAGCCGGCCGACTGGGCGCTTGAGGAAGGGGAAGAGATCGTCGCGCGGATCCGGCAGATTCCCCTGCGGCTCGCGTGGGCGATGACCATCCACAAGAGCCAGGGCGTGAGTCTCGACGCGGCGGTCATGGATTTGTCTCGCGTGTTCGAGTTCGGACAGGGGTATGTGGCGCTCTCGCGGGTGCGCACGCTATCTGGCATCTCGCTTCTTGGCATTTCGGATCAGGCATTCATGACCCATCCAGGCGTGCGTGAGCAGGACCGGCTGTTTCGTGAGGAGAGCGCGGCTGCGGAAGTGTCGTATGGGTCGCGAAGCAAAGAGGAGATCAAAAAGGATGAGGAAGGGTTTTTGATCATCTGCGGGGCACGAGATAAACGGGAACAAAAGGGTGAAATGGGAGAAGGGGGCAAAAAGGGAGTCCGACTCCCCAGTGGGAGTCGGACTCCTAAAGGGGCATCATCTGATCGTTACGCAGAAATCAGAAAAAAATATCCCCACGCATACATGCCGTGGAAGGAGGATGAGGACAAGTGGCTGAAGCGGCTCGTCTCGGGCGGGTCGGATATCGACTCGATGTCCAAAGCGCTCGGTCGCCAGCCGGGCAGTATCCGTACGCGCATCGAGAAGCTCGGGTTGGGGGAATAAGAAAAGGAGCTCCGGTTGGATGGAGCTCCTATATATGGGAATCTCTATTGTTTTTCTCTGGCCTTTTCGTTACGGCAGAGTCTTCACATAATGTTTGAGCCCGTCTGCTTCCGTGAGAAGCCGCATGCCTTCCCGTTCCTTCTTGGAGATACAGCTTTGAAATTCTTCAACAAACGCATTTTTGTTGGAGTGATAATAATTGAATCCGCCATTAGGCCTCATGCAACGAGCAAAATTTTCAAGCGGCCCCATTTCCTCTGTTGCCGTAGCGGCATTCATGTTGGTCATCACTCCTTTCGAAATGTCTGTAACAAAGAAGTGGTGAAGGTCGCTGGAACTTCCCATGGGTGAATAGTATCTGAAACTATAATACCCGCCCGCTTTGAATTCCTCGACATTTTTAACCGGTTTATTGATCGGTAGAGTTTTTTCCATTTTTCTAACCCGTTTCCGGGCCCTGTTTGATTGTTGATGGTAAGGCACTGATAACGGTACATTATAGCAAAATTCATCCTCTTCGTCAATTATCCAAGAAAGGCAAGGCCATCGCATGGGATTTTCACTTCCCTCCTTCCAAAACCCTGAGAAGGTACTCCTCGCTCCACCCTGCCTGCAACCGTCTGGCCTTGATGCCGCTCCGGGAGGTTTTCTCGTTTCGCAACAGG
>Ga0209697_10008717_pt1 | contig 11449 bp, 8 predicted proteins | sample AliMusrvi5mmetaG_FD_184115 | JGI IMG/M metagenome (GOLD analysis project Ga0209697, IMG submission 184115) | Freshwater lake bacterial and archeal communities from Alinen Mustajarvi, Finland, to study Microbial Dark Matter (Phase II) - Alinen... | ecosystem: Environmental > Aquatic > Freshwater... | reverse complement strand
GATCGTCATCATGCCTGGCGGAGGAATTAAAGAATATAACATCAAGGAGGTGATTGAAGCCACCGGTGCCCGTGAATATCATCTCTATCTCCCGAAAAGCCTTCCTTCACGAATGAAATTCATCAATAAAAACATCCATCTGGGGAAAAAGGATTCGCCTGAGTTTGAGTCTGTGATCGTGGATGCGGAAAAGATCAGGAAAGTGAAAGAAATTATGAAGACAAATGGCTAATCTATGTATGTTTGCAAACAAATTTTTACCAACACCATGCAACACATGAAGGATAAAATAGTGATCATTCTGCTTGCCCTCTTTTGTTCATTTTCAGCCGGAGCTATTGGAAATCCAATTCTCAATGTCGTCCCGAAACCTGTAAAGACTAAGATTTTGCAGGGATCATTTGAATTCAGGAAGTCCTTGGAAATTGCCTGTCCATCGGGGAATCATGAGTTGATCCAGGTTGCACGCCTCTTTGCCGACCGCGTTCACAATGCCGGCGGACCTTCACTGGAAATCTCCGGTCAGACGAATGATTCCAAAAAGAAACCTGGAATTATCCTGGCAGTCTCAGAAGGTCAGCTTCCGGCCGAAGGATATCACTTATCAGTGAAGCCTGACCACATCCTGATCACAGGAGGCAGCAGTGCAGGTGTATTTTACGGAATCCAGACCTTGCTGCAGCTAATGCCTCCCGAGGTTTTTGGTGATGGAACCAAAGCAGGAAATGTTAAATGGGTAATTCCCTGTGTCGATATCAAAGACCAGCCACGCTATGCTTACCGGGGCATGCACCTGGATGTTTCGCGGCATTTCTTTCCGAAAGAATTTGTCAAGCGATACATCGATATGCTCTCAATGTACAAGTTGAATACGTTCCACTGGCACCTGACTGATGATAACGGGTGGAGAATTGAGATCAAAAAATATCCAAAGCTTATGCAGATCGGTGCCTGGCATGTGGATCATGAGGATCTGCCATGGACTGAACGCCCTGCCCAGAAACCCGGTGAACGCGCCAATTATGGCGGATATTACACCCAGGATGAGATAAAAGAAATTGTTGCCTATGCTAAAGAACGTTATGTCACGATCATCCCGGAAATAGAGATGCCGGCGCATTCGGTGGAAGTCCTTGCCGCTTATCCCCAGCTCTCCTGCACCGGCGGGCCATTCACAGTTCCTCCCGGAACCTACTGGCCAAACAGTGATATCCTGTGTGCAGGCAATGACTCCACATTCACATTTATCCAGGATGTATTATCGGAAGTCATCGATCTTTTCCCTTCACAGTATATTCACATTGGCGGTGATGAAGCTGACAAGACACAATGGAAAGCTTGTCCCAAGTGCCAGGCAAGGATCAAGGCGGAAGGATTGAAAGATGAGAAGGAATTGCAGAGTTATTTTATCAAGCGGATTGAAAAATTCCTGGTCTCGAAAAACAGGAAGATGCTCGGATGGGACGAGATCCTTGAAGGCGGGCTTGCACCGGAAGCTACCGTAATGTCGTGGAGAGGTGTTGACGGAGGAATTTCAGCTGCCAAACTTGGCCACGATGTGGTGATGACACCAACATCATTCTGTTATTTTGACTATTACCAGGCAAACCCGAAGACGGAACCAAAGGCCATCGGTGGTATGACCACGCTGAAAAAAGTCTATTCATTTGAACCAACACCAAAGGAATTAACCCGTGACCAGGCAAAACACATCCTTGGGGCACAGGCAAATCTATGGTCTGAGTACATTCCAACAACATCCCACGCCGAGCACATGCTTATGCCACGCATGCTGGCACTTGCAGAGGTTGTGTGGACACCGAAATCAATGAAGGACTGGAAGGACTTCCGTGCAAGGATAACCGGTCAGTTTAAGATACTTGAAAACATGCATGTCAATTATTCCAAAGGATCGTTTAAAGTCAGCGTCAGCACATCGTTTGACAGGAAGCTCAATTCCCTTCAGTGCAATTTGGAATCTGAACAACCCGATTACCCGATTCATTATACACTCGACGGCAATAATCCGGTTCCGCAATCTCCCGTTTACTCCGGACCATTCCCAATCAATAACAATTGTTATATAAAAGCCGGGATCTTCATTGATGATAAGGCTGAAGATTCTTTCACCGAAAGCCCGGTCATTTATCATCATGCCATCGGGAAAAAAATCAAATACCTGCAGCCGTACAGTTACCGCTACACAGGCGGAGGTGAGGATGCGCTTATCAATGGTTTACGCGGTTCGTCGGATCACCGGGATGGCTGCTGGCAGGGATTCCTGGGCAATGACATGGAAGTTGTGATCGACCTTGGAAAGACAGAACCTATACGATCGGTTAACCTTACATTCCTGCAGAACAGCGCCAGTTGGATCTTCCTGCCTGATTCCGTGATTTACTCGTTATCTTCGAACGGAAAAAAATATCATTCCATCAACGAGAACGGGAATAAAGTAACAAAGAAAACCGATCATCCGATCATACAGGAGTTCTCACAGATCTTCCCTGAAACACCTGCACGATTTATCAGGATACGCGCAAAGAATGCAGGTGTTTGCCCGCCATGGCACGAAGGCGCGGGACAGGCCTGTTGGATGTTTGCTGATGAGATTGTGGTGTATTGAGAATTATACGGTAAGGATATCTTTTTCCTTGACATCAATGATTTTATCTACATCCTTGATGTGATCATCCGTGATCTTCTGGATATCAAGTTCCAGCTTTTCCACTTCATCCTCCGGTATTCCGTCTTTTTTCAGCTGTTTGGCTGTTTCATTGGCGATCCGGCGGACGTTGCGGATGCTGATCTTTGCAGTCTCAGCTTCAGCGCGGGCACGCTTCACAAGGTCTTTTCTTCTTTCTTCAGTCAATGCAGGAACAACAATGCGAAGAATCTCACCTTCATTTTTCGGATTGAAGCCAAGGTTCGCGGCGAGAATGGCTTTCTCGATCAAACCAAGAACGCTCTTGTCCCAGGGTTGAACAATGATCTGCCTTGCATCCGGTGAAGACACATTGGCAGCCTGGTCGATGGGTGTCATTGCTCCGTAATAGTCAATCTTAACACCTTCAAGCATCATTGGACTGGCTTTCCCGGCCCTGACTTTCTGCAATTCACGTTCAAGATGCAGGATCGCCTGGGTCATTCCTTCCTTTGCCTCCTCAAGGCATAATAAAGTGTCGTCGTTCATGATTTTCCAGTATAATTAGAATACAAAAATAGCAAATCTTACAAATCACCGGAGAATTGGACAAACAAAGGTCATTTCACAAGAGTGCCGATCTTTTCCCCGTTCAGGATTTTGAGAAGATTCCCCTTCTTGTTCATATCAAAGACCACGATGGGCATATTGTTTTCCTTACAAAGCGTAAAGGCTGTAAGATCCATGATCTTCAATCCTTTTTCATAAGCCTCATCAAAACTGAGGTTGTCATACTTGACGGCGTTCGGGTCTTTCTCGGGATCGGAAGTATAAACGCCATCCACGCGTGTTCCCTTGAAGATGACATCCGCCCTGATCTCGAGCGCCCGCAGAGCGGAAGCGGAATCAGTTGTAAAATACGGATTCCCCGTGCCTCCTGCGATGATCACAACATAGCCCTGCTCCAGGTAGTCAATCGCCCTTCTCCTGCTCATCGCTTCACATACCGGATCGACTGCAATTCCAGAAAGGACCTTCGATTTCACATGCTGGTTCTCCAGTTCACCCTGGATCGCCATGCTGTTGATCAGCGTTGCCATCATGCCCATGTAATCACCCTGCACACGGTCCATTCCCTGCGCGGTTCCCTGCATGCCCCTGAAGATATTGCCTCCGCCGATAACGATCGCAACCTGTATCTTTTTTTCTGTAGCCGACTTGATTTCTGATGCATAATCGGCCAGCCGGTCAGCGTCAATTCCATATTGCTGCCTGCCCATCAGGGCTTCGCCACTAAGCTTTAACAGGATCCGTTGATAACCCATCTGATTTTTTTTATATTAAACTCCACTCATCTTCAAATCACCAAATTTTCAAATCTTCAAATCAACTCATCTTCAAATCAACCCTGCTCCCCCGTCCCATGACAGTTCTTATATTTCTTCCCACTACCGCACGGGCAGGGATCATTCCTTCCAACCCGTTTTTCTACTTTCACCGGCTGAGGTTTTGATTTATCCTGGGTATTGGAATTTGACTGTGAAAGCAGGTCTGAACGTTCTTCCTTCAACCGGCTGCGGTCGATGCTCTTGGGAACATGGGCTTCATGCACATTTTGCACCTGTATCGGGACATCGGCCTTGACCAGGAATGAGGTGATCTCCTTGTTTGTCCGCTGAACCATGGTCTTGAACAATTCGAACGATTCGAATTTATAGATCAGCAACGGGTCCTTCTGTTCGTAGGCAGCATTCTGCACGGATTGCTTTAACTCATCCATCTCACGGAGATGCTCTTTCCATGCATTGTCGATCATCGAGAGGACAACTCCTTTTTCAATGGATAACGGAACTTCCTTTCCCTTGTCGTCGAAGGCTTTCTTCAGGTTGGTAATCACCTGCATGCTCTTGATCCCGTCAGTTACCGGGATCCCGATATTCTCGTATTGTGTATTGTTCTCCAGGACATCCTTGATGATCGGGAACGTCTTCTTAGCAATGGCTTCATTCTTGGCTTTGTATCTTTTGTAGACATGCGCATACAGCTGGTCGGAAACCTCATCAGCACTCAGTGAATAAAAATCATTTTCACTGAACGGGGGATCTGTCACAAATTCCTTCACCAGCTCCATCCTGAAGCCTTTAAAATCGCGCCGTTCCTGGTAATCCAGGACGACAGTCTCGCAGACATCATAGATCATATTGCTGATATCCACCGCGAGCCGCTCTCCAAATAAAGCATGATGACGCTTTTTGTAAATGGCTTCACGCTGGATGTTCATCACATCGTCATATTCCAGCAATCTTTTCCGGATGCCGAAGTTGTTTTCTTCAACTTTCTTCTGTGCACGTTCGATTGAATTGGAGATCATCGAATGCTGGATGACCTCACCTTCGCCGATTCCCATCCGGTCCATGATCTTCGCGATCCGGTCTGAACCAAACATCCGCATCAGGTCGTCTTCCAGTGATACAAAGAACTGCGAACTTCCCGGGTCTCCCTGCCTTCCTGCACGACCACGCAACTGGCGGTCAACGCGTCGGGATTCATGTCTTTCGGTACCGATGATTGCAAGACCACCGGCTTCCTTCACGCCTTTCCCAAGCTTGATATCTGTACCACGACCGGCCATGTTCGTAGCTATGGTAACGGTACCCGGCTGACCTGCTTCAAGGACGATTTCAGCCTCGCGCTGGTGAAGTTTTGCATTGAGAACATTGTGTTTAATATTGCTCCGTTTGAGCATACGGCTCAGCAATTCGGAAGTTTCAACTGAAGTTGTTCCAACCAGCGAAGGCCGGCCTATCGAAACCAGGTGTTCAATCTCTGCAATGACTGCGTTGAACTTCTCGCGCTTTGTCTTATAGACAAGATCCTGCCGGTCATCACGGATTACCTTGCGGTTAGTAGGAATTACGACAACATCAAGTTTGTAAATGTCCCACAACTCACCTGCTTCAGTTTCCGCAGTACCGGTCATACCGGCAAGTTTCTTGTACATACGGAAATAATTCTGCAGGGTGATGGTGGCATAAGTCTGCGTTGCGGCCTCAACCTTTACACTTTCCTTGGCTTCGATCGCCTGGTGCAGACCATCGGAATAGCGCCGGCCTTCAAGGATACGGCCGGTGGATTCATCAACGATCTTGACCTTGTTATCCATGACGACATATTCGACATCCTTTTCAAAAAGAGCGTACGCTTTGAGCAGTTGGTTTACTGTATGAACCCTTTCTGATTTCACAGAATAATCGATCATCATCTGGTTCTTTTTCTCCAGGCTCTCCTCTTCGGAAAGCTTCAGGCGTTCGAGTTCTGCCATCTCATTGCCGATATCGGGAAGGATGAACAGTGAAGCATCACCGAATGATTCGGCCAGGAGGTCAAGACCTTTATCCGTGAGTTCGATGGTGTTATTTTTTTCATCAATGACAAAGAACAACTGGTCATCGATGACGTGCATGTTCTTCGATTGCTCTGCCATGTAGAAGTTCTCTGTCTTCTGGAGCAGGGCTTTCATTCCCTGTTCCGAAAGGAACTTGATTGTGGGCTTGTTCTTCGGAAGACCGCGATGTGCACGCAGGATCTGTTCCCCGGCTTTCCTGTAGTTCTCTGAATTATCAGGATCTTCAACCAGTGATTTGGCATCAGCTAGCAGTTTGGTGACAAGGTTTCGTTGTGCATTGTATAACTTGACAACTTCCGGTTTCAGTGATTCAAATGCCTGGTTGTCGCCTTTTGGCGTAGGACCGGAGATGATCAACGGAGTCCGGGCATCATCGATCAGAACAGAGTCAACCTCATCGACGATGGTATAATTGTGTGGCCGCTGAACAAGTTCCTCAGGATTGCTGGTCATGTTGTCGCGGAGATAATCGAATCCGAATTCATTGTTGGTACCGAAGGTAATATCGGCATTGTATGCATTCCTCCGGGCATCCGAATTGGGCTCATGCCGGTCAATGCAATCCACACGCAATCCGTGGAATTCGTAAAGCACGCCCATCCATTCAGAGTCACGTTTGGCAAGATAATCATTGACCGTAACGATATGAACGCCTTTACCAGGCAATGCATTCAGGTATACCGGGAGTGTGGCAACGAGCGTCTTTCCTTCACCGGTCGCCATTTCAGCAACTTTTCCCTGGTGAAGCACCACGCCCCCGATAAGCTGGACGTCATAATGGATCATATCCCAGCGGATCATATTTCCACCGGCAAGCCAGCTGGTCTTATACCGGGCAATATCACCCTCGATGTCAATGTTGGCTTTCTTTGCCGCCATATCACGGTCCATCTGGGTTGCAGTGACTTCTATGAATTCATTTTCAACGAATCGCCTGGCAGTCTCTTTCATCACGGCAAAGGCTTCAGGAAGGATCACATTGAGAATATCCTGTGTGAGTTCATAGGATTCCTTCTCCAGCTTATCAAGTGTCGTATACAGGTTCTCCTTTTCCTCGATGTCGATTTCATCTGACTCCAGCCTGCCTTTCAGTTCCGTGATCTCAGCTTCCTTTTCCGCGATATGTTCGCTGATGCGCCGTTTGAATTCTATCGTCTTTGCCCGGAGTTCATCATTGCTCAGGCTTTTCAATCCCTCTTCGAATTTAAGTGCGTCATGAACAACAGGCATGATTACTTTTATATCTCTTTGGGATTTATCTCCCAGGAAATGTTTCAGAATATTCCTCATGTCAATAAAATAAAACTAAATGCTTAACAAAATTAATTAAAATCCCTGAACCACCTAAATGCATGAAATTGCTAGGGGTTCTGCAATTTCTCGATGGCAGTCTCCAGCCCTTTGCCTGGAAAATCGGCCGGGTAGCTATAAATGTCGCCATCTTTGTCGATCAGCACAAACAGCGGGTACGACCGTACATCGTAATCTTTCAGCAGTTCAAGCTGATCCCCGATATGCAGGAAGGTCCAGGTAAAATCCTTCTTCATGTCAATAAAGAATAACATCTTCATGAATTCCCTGTCGGCACAAATGCTTACAAAATGCATCTTACTGCCATTTTTTGCGTAGAGTGTCTTCATGGTCTCCATCTCGCTCAGGCAGCCCTGGCAATAGGTTGTCCAGAAACAGATAAGTACCGGCTTCCCCTTCAGACTCTTCATGGTCACTGTATTCCTGTTCCGGTCCTGCAAGGCAAATTCAGGTGCAGGTGTCCCGGTTTTCAGGTGCGTCAGGGATTTGATGATGTCCTCAGCGATCAGCCGGTGTTCGGGGAATTTGCTCTGGTTTGCAACTGTATGTAAAAGCGCAATAATGTTATCCTGGTTGTAGGACGGAAGATAGTACATCTCCTTCAGGCCCTTGAGCATCACAAGTTCGCGGAGTTCCGTTTTCCTGAGCAGGGTATCCGCTTCCATGGCTTTCATCAGGGCATCATAGCTCGATGGCCCTTTGAGAATGGAAGGGTAATCTATGAATTTCAGGCTCCTTGATGTAGCGGTCATGTACTTTGTGAAATACTGGTTAAAGAAGTCCATGTATTCCACGTTGTCATAATAAATCGGCGGATCAGAAAAGTACAGTTTCCCCAGTTTGATCGGGTTAAGCGCTTTTGCAACCTGGATCAGGGCAGCCATTTTATATTTTATGTAAATGCCAAAATAGGTATTCTGGGTTGAAACAAAACTCCTGACGATCTCAAATTTGAAGGTATCAAGCAAGGCAACGTTGCGGTCGCGGTAAAGATCGTTGAAATGGAGAAGCAGGAAATTACTGTGAAGAACATTGAACTGCTGCACCAGGGCATTCAGTTCTTCCGGATCTTCATTCCTGAAATCGACATGGAGATTCTCCGACTGAATAAACGGATTGATCTCGATGGTTGAATTGTAATTCATCGGGGCAATCTCAAGCTGGTATGATTTTCCCGGCTCCAGGAACATCTCTACGCGGTGAAAGTCGATGGACAGATTGGCCGACATGACATGTGAAACATCCACCGATAAAGAGAAATGACCGGATGAATCAATCCTGGCCTTGGCGATTTCTTCTTCGAGAGATGTGATGAAATCTTTCGTAACGAACAGGTGAACCCATTTACCCTCGGCACCGGAAGCCGTTCCGGTAATTTTGACAGGTTGGGCAATCCCGATAAAGGGTAAAATCACTAGAAGAGAAACGAGAAGTCGGCGCATAGATGACTTTTTGTTTTGAAATATATTTATTCTAACCGCAGAGGCGCTGGAAGAATCTTTACTGATGAATACTTTGCATCTTTGCGTCTTTGCGGTTAAAAGTGGTGATTAACCTCAAATATCAGGCCAGCGGGATTTCATAATAAAACCGGCCATTTTATCACTGAATTTTGATCCCTTCGGGGACAAACTGGCTGACATCTCCGCCGTGTTTAAGAACTTCCCTGACAATGGATGAACTGATTGCCGCATATTCATTTGAACACAGAAGAAAGATAGTCTCAACTTCAGGATTCAGGGCTTTATTCATGAGGCCAATTGAACGTTCAAATTCAAAATCTGCTGATGTCCGCAACCCACGCAGAATATACCCGGCATTCATCTTCCTGCAGAAATCGACCGTCAGGCCGCTATATTGCCGGATCATGACCCTGGGCTCATGGTTAAAAACCTGCTCCAGCCAGCCGAGCCGCTGATCCAGCGGAAAGAAGGATTGTTTACCTGAATTCTCACCAACGGCCACAATAATCTTATCGAAAACCGGCAAGGCCCTGAGGATAATTGATTCGTGTCCCCGTGTGAGGGGATCGAAAGAACCGGGGAAAACAGCAATTTTATCCATGCGGAGATACTTTGTTTTTCACAAAATCTTTTCTCCCACAAACATACACAGAAACAGCGAGTATTTCAACCCAATCCGCAGAAAAACACCCCCATGATATCAACAGGAAACAGATTCAATCCTTTGCGTTTCCAAGTTGGATAATTCCCTGGTTGATCCGAAGAATAATTCATATTAACCACAAAGGTCAAGATGTTCTGCTTTGTGAACATTGTGCTTTCTTTCTTTGTGTACATTGTGGTTAATGAAAAGAGCCAGCTATTCGAACGTCAGTGAAATCTGGAAAATCTTGGATTTCATGGATTCAATTCCTTCGGTGTAAATGTTGCTTTCGTGTTTGAGAACATCCATTAATCCATACAACATCTTGAATTCAATCCCGAACTTAAACCATTCATTATAAAAATCGAATCCTACGCCTGTCTCGGCATATACATCATTCTGGTTGAATTTCACAATCTTCTGATCCGCACTTTTTTGCTCTCTCTTTTTTGCCTGTGATGCAAGATCAAGCGTGTACTGCGCTCCACCCATCAGGTAGGCCCTGAAGTTGTTATAGCGTTTCGATTTGAATTTTACTTCGAGCGGAAAATTGATATAGGTTGATGGAACACTCTTTGAAATGTTGCCGGTCAGGGTGGCTTTACCGTTTTTGTATGTTTCGATGGTGTAAATCAGCGTCCTGTCACCGAAAGAGAGTGAAGGGATAAACCGCAGGTCAAAATTATCACCCAGATGCATGTTGCAAACGATGCTGATGACAAATCCGGGTGTTGGTGTTGATGTGACGGACAAAACCCTTGCCGAATCGGGTAATGGCAGGATATCGGGGATGTAGGTTGAATCGAACATTCTGGTGTTCAGATCCTTGATCGGGCGTATGGTAACATAACTCATATCTCCGCCAAGGACAAACCCGAAGTGGAAGAGAGATTCCTTGTCATAGGTGGGCATATTGACAACCATCTCCTTCTGCCCGTGAGTTTTGAGAGCCATGGACAAGAGGAAAAAGATACTGCAAATGAAGAAGAGTTTGCGGCAGTTCAACAAAGAAAGTTGCTAGTTGTTTAACAAATAACGCCTGAACAGTGATTTTATTTTAACCTGATTCATTGTCTGCAAGAATGACGGACTCACTAACGATCAGAATATCGATCAAGGATTACTCACAACATATTCAATTTTCAAGGAGTTCGTGAGATCGCTTCGCTTTGTTAACGATTTTTGATTTCTGAAGTGATTGAAAATAATTTTCATCATGTTCTTCAAAAATCATAAATCAACATTCTTTGTTCTTAAATCAAAATGACATACCCGTCAATTTTTGCCAGGTTTCTCTCCGGAATAAATACTGGAAATTCCAAAAGTCAGGGAAATATACGAACTATTTTCCATTCCGATCTTTTCCAGGATTCGGATAAAGTCATCCCCGGAAGGAAATGCAGCAACTGATTCAGGCAGATAGGAATAGGCCTGGTTGTTCCGGGAAATGATCTTCCCGAAGAATGGTATGATGAACCTTGAGTAAAACCGGTAGATCTGATTAAATGGTGCCGATCCGGGATGTGAAAATTCGAGGATCTGCATGGTGCCGCCGGGTTTCAGGATGCGTTTCATTTCCAACAAGCCCTTTTCCAGATTCTCAAAATTCCTGACGCCAAAGGCAACGGTTACTGCATCAAAGGATTTGTCGGGAAATGGAATGGATTCCGCATCACCGGTCAGGAAGATGATCTTGCCGGTAAGTTTCTTTTTTTCAATTTTGATTTTTCCGATATCCAGCATCTGCGAGGCAATATCGATCCCTGTGATCTTTTCCGGGGACAACGTCCTCATGGCGATGGCAAGATCGCCGGTACCTGTTGCAACATCGAGGATCAGGAGGGGCTTTTTCTTTGACAGGACGCTGACAAATTTTCTTCTCCACCAATGATCGATACCGAACGAAAGGAAATGATTGAGAAAATCATACCTGCCGGAGATCTCGTTGAACATTGTGCGGACTGTTTCTTTATTTGCCATGA
>Ga0209697_10008715_pt1 | contig 11450 bp, 10 predicted proteins | sample AliMusrvi5mmetaG_FD_184115 | JGI IMG/M metagenome (GOLD analysis project Ga0209697, IMG submission 184115) | Freshwater lake bacterial and archeal communities from Alinen Mustajarvi, Finland, to study Microbial Dark Matter (Phase II) - Alinen... | ecosystem: Environmental > Aquatic > Freshwater... | reverse complement strand
GTGAATAAATAACAACTAACAGATAACAGTTGAGAGAATCAATACCGCGCGGGCAACGGATAATTCCGCGCAGCAAGCATGGAGATCAGCATTCCGGGATCGTCGGTGATGATCCCATCAACTCCCCAGTTGATCAGTGTTGATACGAGATCGGCATTAAATACCGTACCGCTGTGTTCGGGCCAGGTCCAGACCACGACCTTTAACCCCAGTTTGTGTGCCTCATCCAGCGTTGCTTTTGTAAGCTCAACATCTTCGGGCTCCCAGCAGGCGCCGCCCAGGTCTTTGACCATCTGCGGAATGGAATTCTTATGATCCTTAACCAGGATCCCGCCTGTCCATAGTCCCGCGATGGCCGGATCGGGACTGAAGAAGCTGTAGGGACAGCCCGGCTCATTGTCCCACTCGGTAAGATACGCGGTCTTTACCCGGGGATCGAGCTTCTGAAGCTCATAAAGACATCTCCAGTCGAAAGACTGGATCTCGCAATTGCGGGTAATATTTTCTTCTTTCAGAATCTTAAAAATCGCAGCAGCAAACTCAGCCGGGGTGTAAGTCCAGTCAGGATGCTCGGGATCTGTTTTAAATTCGATCTGGAACCCTACCTTGCCTGCTGTTTTGCTGATCACATAGCGGATCACTTCCTGCAGGGTGGGCATGGTTATTCCATCCATCCCAACCTGGGCTGGAAAGAATTTACTGTAAGCGCTGGATGTATCCAGTCTCCCCACATCATATTGCTTTAGCTCTGCCAGGGTTAATAATTTCACCAGCTTCCTGTCGGTGATGAATTTTCCATCAGTTCCCCTGACGATAACAGGATTGAGCCGGATGTCATGCGACACGACCACATCGCCGTCCTTCGACATCACAATATCCATATCAACCCAATTCGTCCCGATAGCCAGCCCGGTGGCATAACCGGGAATGGTGTTCTCCGGGGCATAGCTCCGTGCTCCCCGGTGGGCATAGACCTCCAGCTTAGTATGCGTGACAGGCACGACTGTGGCTTCATCATGCTTCGTGCAACCCGGAATTAAAAGGGAAATCACCAGGCCAGCAACCAGGAGGCGAAGAAGACGGGAGTTTGAGGTTTTCATTGGATCAGGGATTAATTATGATAAACAAGTTGAAAGGTTAAAGTGAATAATCGAACATTCGATTAACGATTTTTGAAATCCGATCGGAAAGTAAGAACTCTTGAAGTAAGATCGGAAATCAAAATTCAGTTCAAAAATCAGAATTCAACTCAAAAATCAGAATTCGTTGATCAATATTCGATTATTCAACTCCACGATCAATGTTCGATTATTCAAAAATGCTAAGGCGACAGCCGCTGCTTGGTCCAAACGGAGTCTTCTCCCAGCTGGTAAACGATACGATCATGCAGGCGGTTTGCTTTTCCCTGCCAGAACTCGATACGGACCGGGGAAAGGCGGAAGCCGCCCCAGTTTGCTGGTCGCGGAATTGGTTTGCCGTTGAACTTCTCTTCGATCTCTTTCACCTTCTTTTCAAGTTCTTCCCTGCTGTTGAGGATGCTGCTTTGAGAGGAGGCCACTGCTCCAACCTGGCTATCCCTTGGGCGGCTTTGGAAATAGTTATCCGATTCCTCCGCTGAAATCTGAAGCACGGTTCCTTCAACCCGGACCTGCCGGAATAAATCAAGCCACAAAAAAGTAAGTGCAGCATAACTATTGCTTTTCAACTCACGACCTTTCCGGCTGTCGTAGCTGGTGAAAAACACAAACCCTCGTTCATCAAACCCCTTTAACAGCACAAACCGGCCGGATGGTTTCCCGTCGGGAGTTGCCGTAGAAAGATGCATGGCATTGGGTTCTGTTACATTTTTTTCCAGGGCTTCGTTAAACCATTTTTCAAACTGGCTGATCGGGTTATCTGAAAGGTCTTTCTCATTGATAGCTTCTGAATCATAATCATTCCGTGTGTCAGCGGTCCATTGCCCGGTTGATTTTACCGCAGACTTCTTCTTTTTATTCGGGGAAACTTTCATGCTTGTAATGTATAAAAATCTTTTGTTTGTCCGTTTACGAATGTACGCCAACCAAAACTGGATCCCGGTTCCGTTTATTGCAGAATACAGAAGACGGAATTCAGAATATAGAATACAGAATGCAGGGAAGTAAAATTAAACATTGCGATTCAATGATCTGATATTTTTTAACCACGAGGCACGGAGTACACTTAGACACACAGAGAAGATAATTCCAAACAATGAAAATATTTTTCTCTGTGATCCTTAGTGATCTCTGTGTCTCTGTGGTTAATTTTTTGATATTAACCAGCTGTTTTTATTTCGCCAGGTCCAGCATTTTGGTGATAAGTCCTTTTTGGGTTTCAATGCGGATGATATAGGCGCTGCGGGGCTGGGGAGAAAGATCAAGCTGAACAACCTGCAAGGTATTGAAATCATCTGAATGAATAACCCTGCCCAAAAGATCGGTGATAGTGACACGCCGGATTCCATTGCCCGGATCCCGGGATTCAATTGTAAATATCCCTTGCGTCGGGTTCGGGTAAATCTTTAACTGCGTTGCATTGCCTTCATTGATTCCTTCAGGGAATGTTTGAAGAAGTTTCACGGTCTTTGGCATCAGCGAACCATCGGGTGTAAGAGTGATGTTCGCAACCCTTGTGAGACGAGTTCCCTGTGCGGTATATTTTGCCGTGAATGTGCCGTTGCCTGTACCGCTTCCTGTAACAATGCACCAGGGTGAATCGCTCGAAACAGTCCAGTTTATCCCGGTGCTCGCAACTACGTTTATTACAACCGTACCCGAATCGAAAGTCACTTTAGTGACAGCCGGGTTGGCCCCTGCATACGAATACAACGGTGACTGCCACAGTCCGCGCCCGTAAGTTCCGGCTTTCAACAGGCTTTTCGAAGGATCATTTGGATTATGGTAGAATTTCAGGTCCCTGACATCCACTTTGGGAAGGCTGCTGCTGTAGTCCGTCCAGTCGCTCATGCCGGCATTCCTGTAAAAGACTCCATAGATGTTGCCGATGTAGAGTCCTTCATTCGAGTTGGTATCATAAGCAATGCAATTGATGCTGATATTCGGCAGGGAACCGGAGATATCCGTCCAGTTTGCGCCCTTGTCCGTGGATTTATAAACTTTTGATCCGGCAGTGGCATATACCAGCATCGGATCTTTCGGATGGGCTTTGATGGATGAAGGAGAAACTCCGCCGGGCAATTTACATGCACTCCACGAGGGAGAAGCCGCATTTACATTATCAGACCGGATGAGTGTATCGCGGGCCATAACACCTTTAACCGGCTCGGGCGTCTGACCTTTTCTTGCTGCATAGAGGATATCCGGGTTGGCGATGGATTGTTCCAGTACCGTGAAGGTAAGGAGTGTGTCGAGAGAAGATATTTTTGTCCATACTATGGAATTGACAGCGTCTGCTTTTGTGTTGGTTGAACGCCAGACATTTTTTCTCCCCATAAAGACTGTGGAAGGAGTTTTAACATGCTGAATAAAGGGCGTGACCCAGCCGCCAAGGTCTGTTAACCCAAGATACTTAACAGAAGCGGCGATCTCATATTTCTGACTCAGGCCTGCCTTGCGGTATACACGCCCTTCGCAGTAGGATCCCCACCTGTAGTTGGTATCGGAATAATCAATCATGCAATCCATCCCGTCGCCCCCGATTACCGTGGTAAAAGAGGATCCGTTACTGAGCCCCGTTCCGTTGTCCTGGAATCCGCTGATGCAAAGAGACGGGCTCGTGGCGCTTTGACCGACTCTGTAGATCTGTGATATTCCCAGTCCGGCACTGATTTCCTTCCAGGTTGTTCCCCCGTTCGCGGTATAATAGACTCCGCCATCGTTACCAAGGTAGAGGTTTCCGTTAACCGGTGACCAGTCGAGGGAGTGATGATCGGAATGGACTGCCGGGATGTTCGGGCACGGAGGCTCTTCCTCCTTTGGGTTCCAGTTGGCCGAGATAGACCATGTAACACCTGAGTTGGTCGATTTCCATACATTGATGCTTGCCACATAGATAACAGCGGCATTTTTAGGATCCACGGTCATGCAAAGATCATAGTTCGATTGCTGGCTTGAATCTCCGCCCATGCACCAATATCCTGTGATCAGCGGAGATGTCGACTGGGTTGTGAAAGCCTGTCCGCTGTTTACCGAACGGAGCAGCCCTTTGAAGTAGCCATTGGACTGACACAAGTATACAGTATTCGGTTGATTGGGGGATACACCGATGACCGCACGGGCCCCGGTTACCGGTAAAATCACCTCATCCCAGGTGTCGCCTGTATTGATCGAAACATAAAACCTCCCGCCGGCAGTTGCGTAAACGGTAGATGGGTCGCCCGGTTTGAACCTGATGTCTTTGAAGGGATAAATATCCGATTTCTTTACTTCCCATGTAACGCCTGCATCAATGGTCTTACATATTCCCGCAGAGGTAGCGGCGAGGATAGTCTTTGCATCCGCCGGATGCCTGATCAGCATTCCTACGGTTGTATTGGCGGGGATTCCATAGTTCACCGGAAGCCAGTTTACGCCGCCGTCAATGCTTTTGTAGATCCCGGTGCCGGGTGAATCATTGCCGTCACGGTCGCCGGTGCCGACGTACATAATGTTTGAATTGACAGAATCGACAAGGATTGCCGAGACACCGATTGTTGGCAGGTTACCTGAATTGTTTGTCCATGAAATACCTCCGTTAATGGATTTCCATATTCCCCCGGAGGGAGCCCCGGCAAAAAGGATGTCCGGATTTGCAGGGTGAAATGCCACCGCGTTGACCCTGCCCATCCCGGTAGGCTGAGGATCTGTAGCGTTGACGGGGTACGTCAGAGGACCGACTTCCGTCCAGCTGCCCCTGTAGGCATCTGTCAGGTGTTTCGAAAAGTAGCCCTGGTATTCTGCCAGTTCATAGGAAGGAAGTGGAAGATTACCGTTGCGGTCGGCATGGAACTGATGAATGTATTCCCAGCGTTTGAATATATCCGACATACTCTCTTCGCCTTCATCCTTTGCTTCTTCCCGCGATTGATAAAAGGCGTGCTGTGTTTCATAGAAGTTTGCATAGGGATCCTGCATCATTTGATACCAGTCCCTCCCGGAGTTCCCGACCGGAGAGGATTGAGAAGTGTTTTGTGCAATCCCGGCGAAGGCAATGCTTGTGCAAATCAGGAAAAGAAAAGTAAATTTTCTCATAGGGTTTATTTTAAATATTAGCGGTGGAATGTATTCCGAGTAGTAAAAAAGGACAATATTCTTCTTGTTTCATGTATAGTGCAAAGCCTGAGCCGGAAAGTCCCTGGAACGGAAAAGAGTTGAATTGTTTCCGCTAATCTGCTGAGGATGATGGGATAAAAAATTCGGTATTTTTTCTGATCCGGGAGTTGTTAACTGATGAGGTGGATGATCCCTGCGATATTTATCAGAATAAAAGCACATGTAATCGAAAACGCGTTATTGTTTTTCCTGCATATTACCTAAATTGCAGCATTCAAACCGGACAGCTATGAAATTAAAAACAGTGTATTTTTTATTTGTCATATTGATTCCGGCAGGATTGATAGCCCAGGATGTGGATTGGTATGTCAAAGGCATGAATGCCCAGGATCCAAAGGAAAGGATCGAATATTTCACAAAAAGCATAGAAATTCAAGGTGCAAGCCACCAGGCTTATTTCTATCGCGGAGGTGCAAAATATGACCTTAAGGATTATAAAGGGGCCGCTACTGATTTTTTTATGGCCACCCAACTCAATAAGAAATTCCAGGTTGCATACATAAATTGCGGGTTAGCAGAAGCCCATCTTGGGCAATTTGACCAGGCGCTTGTGGATTTAACGAAAGCCATCAAACTTGACAGTAATTCTGAAATGGCATACGCCAACCGGGGCATCGTAAAAATGAATCTCGATGATTACCCGGGAGCATTGAGTGATTTTTCGAAATCTATTGAAAGGGATTCGTCAGCAGAACTGTTCAATTACAGGGGAGAAGTAAAAATGGAGATCAAGGATTACCAAGGCGGTTTGGAGGATTTCACAAAAGCGGTCGGCCTTGATCCGAAATCTGCATGGCATTATTTATGGCTGGGAAGGGCTAAGCTCCAGTTAAAGAATGATACGGGAGCAATGGCCGACTTTACAAAATCAATTGAACGAGATTCAGCGTATGCCCAGGCATATTATTTCAGGGGCCTGGTAAAAGAAAAAATACCGGATTACACCGGGGCGCTTGCTGATTATTTAAAAACTATCCGGATTGATTCAACCGCTGCTTCAGGCTATAACGGATGTGCGGTTGTACGACGAAAGCTAAGCGATTATTCCGGCGCAATTGCTGATCATAATAAAGCTGTCAAGCTGAATCCCAAAGACATTTATTACCTCAAATCATTCGCCTTGACGTATTCTACGATGAAAGACTATCCGAATGCGATAACCCTTTTTAAAAAGGTTTTAATCATGAAACCGGATGATAACAGGACCTTTGACAACCTGGCTTATTGCTATATGGGACAGGGCAATTACGCGTCTTCCATCGAGAACTTCAACAAGTGTCTCACCCTCAATCCGGATAATATTGATGCAACACTTGGATTGGCGTTAATATCTTATTATCAGAATGATCTTGTAAGTGCGAAAAAGTATATCGCCCGTTCCATTGAGTTGAAACCTTACCTGAAAGAAGGAGCCCGGGGATTAGAGACCCTAAAAAAAGAAGGTTTCTTTTACACGGAAGAAAATGAAGCCACGTTGAAAAAGATGCTCACAGCATTGAAATGATTCCTGCATTACTTCGGTCATGTAATTACTTTTCATATTCGATCATATTATTTCACCCCTTTGGTTATACAGTCTGATGGTCCCGGTTAGTTGAATAATAATCCGTTTTATTTGCATCCGTCATCCTGCTGCCTTATATTTGGTTCAGAAAATTCAAATCCAGGTAAATGATTTCAAGATTTTTCCGACACATCATTCATTTTATCAAAAAACTAATCTGTCGTACTATGAATTATCCTTTATCAAATTACCATTTCCAGGTAGAATGGGGAGGCACAAGAATTGGATTCACTGAAGTCGGTGGATTGGATATTGAGGTCGATGTCATTGAATACAGGGAAGGATCAAGCCCCGAGTATAGTCCTACAAAGATGCCTGGCCAGTATAAGTATTCCAACATCATCCTGAAGCGGGGAATCTTTAAGCAGGACAACGACTTTTTTCAATGGATGAACACAATTCATCTGAATGAAGTTGAGCGGCGGGATATTACCATCAGCCTGCTGGATGAAACACATGTTCCTGTAATGACCTGGAAAGTCAGGAATGCCTGGCCTGTGAAATATTCCGGTCCTATGCTCAAAGCCAACGGGCACGAGGTTGCCATTGAGACGCTGGAACTGGCGCATGAGGGCATTACTGTAGAGGTGAACACATAAAGTTACCTGTTATTATCGCATACTTTGTGCGATTTTTCGGACACTATCATGGGAATTGATTAACTTAGCTGCTCATCATTGTTTGTCAGCAGAACTTTTTAAATCATAATTGCCTGGTTTTATTGACAATGCCAGGCAAACAGTACTTCTTTGCTACATAAAAAAATAGTTGGCACTTTATTTGTACTATACGGTTTCTAATCCGTCATGCCCCCATGGTTTGATGTAAAAACTAAAAGATGAATGTAAAAACCCCAAACTCTATGAAAAAATCGCTACTGATCACCTTCGTGTTACTTATTGCCGGGTCTCTTCAATTGTTCCCGGCGAAGCCTATTCCTTCATTTGATGTGAAGATGACCGTCAGGGCCAATTTCCAGGAAAAGCACATTGGTCAGACCGGGAAAGAGAAAAGGCAAATGAATATTGAGACATCTACCGCTACTCCTGTTTGGGGCACAAATGAAAATCCTCCCGGAGGCGATGCAATTGTCTATTTATACAAGCTGAATGGAAGTAAAGTACTTGGCCCGTTCGAGATTTCTAATGATGACGTACTGACGGTACCAATTGACAACTCCGAATGGGGCGTCGTGATTGAGATGACCAAACCAGGACCAAGTGTTCTGGCAAGCGTATGGACCAGTGAAGACAGTCCGTCAGCAGCAAATCTTCAACCAGGCTCATGGTTCCCGCAGGGCCAATCGTATTACACATTGCTGGCGCAGCGTTAGATTGCAATAATTTTAATCTGCAGGATTTAAGAGATTCAGTTCTTACTCAATTCAGAGGGCGTCCCAAAAGGTCGTCCTCTTTTTGATTTAAATAAAGGAATTACTCCGGCAAACCTGATATATCTCAGGCCCCATATAACTTTCAGCGGTACTTTTATCACGGACAGATCGTTTATGTTTGGATTTGTCATCTTAACAAAACTGATCGTATGAAAAAAATAGTGTTGGGTTTAATTGTTTGCCTGGGATTCCTGGGATCCTGCAGTAAGAGTTCTTCATCTCCTTCCTATACGCCCGATTGCAGTGGAGCAGCTAAATCATTCAGCAAAGATGCGCTGCCTGTTTTTCAAAGCGCCTGCGTGAGTTGCCATTCGAAGTTTTCAAGCTATGCCCAGATCGCAGGAGATAAGTCGGCCATAAGGGGAAAGATCGTTGACGGGAGCATGCCCCAGGGAGGTTCATTATCAACCACCCAGAAAAATAGTGTTGTTTGCTGGATTGACAGTGGAGCTCTGAACAATTAATCGGATTTGATCAATATGATTTTGGTCTTATGAGGCTTGTCGCCCGAAGTCCCCATTATGACGGCTGCTGTTTCCTGCTGGTCCTGAAAGTAGGGAATGGAAAAATAAAAGACAGACCCTTTTCCGGGTTCACTTTCGACATGGATCCCCCCCCCAGGAGTTCCACATACGCTTTCGAAATGGCTAATCCAAGCCCTGCTCCCTGGTAATGCCGGGAATGTGATTCATGTTTTATAAGTTGTCTGTAGTGCCCCGGATAAAGAAAAAGAAGAGCTTGTTTCTTTTTGACCGGTATCTCTATACAAACGGCAGGCCATGGTTTTTGTAAATCCAATCGTGCCGGAATATCTAGTCATAAGCACTGACATATCAGTTACTTGAACCAGGTATTCTTTTTGAGGAAATAGTATTCAGGAAGAATTTTCCGGGAACCGGTAAATAATGATCAGATAAATAGCAACAGCGTGCGGAAACACGGGATAAGGATCTTCCGTGAATCCGTATTTATGCCTGAAGCAATTTTAACGACCTTTCGTGATTTCCTTTACTGAACTTGTACCTTTTATTTTGTTGTTCAGCAATAAAAATCCCCCATCATCCTATCTTCCCGGATAGGATTGATGAGGGATCCTTTGATTTCAAAAAGGCCCGAAATGCTTATTGATTCAACATGGCATTGGTAAGTTCACTAACGCAGTTTGTTGCATTTGTCGGGGTCTGAACACTGACCTGCCCGATGTAATGATACACTTTTGTCGGATATGGCATTTTCTCAAAACAGAAGTGAATATTGGGTTTTACTTTTGCAAAAGGCATTGTATTGGTCAGCCGGATACGGCAAACCTTTGTTCCCTTGCCGGTTGTTTTGATGATCGTACCATTTCCCGGACCCGGGCTAACCTTGGCCGCAACTTTAATAATGCTGTTTCCCTTCCCTTTTACAAACAATGTTGTTGATGGCTGCTGGGGAGCGTTCAGTTCTGAGAAGTTTGTCACTATCATTGAGCCTACATCTCCGCCATTCGTAATCTCGGTGTTAACAAGAATCCCCATCTGGATGATTGACAACTCAAAGGGTTTTTCAGTACCGGCATCTTTTAAATAAAGATCAAATTCAATGACTTTATCACTGACGGAGACAAGGTTTGTAATAATAAATTTAATCCTCCCGTTATCCTTTACGGGTGGCGTTTGCTGGGTCGTTTGCCCGGCGCCTGGTTTCGCCTGTTGCTGTGGCTGCGCTTTTGTTTGTGACTCCTGGGCCGGTTTTGCCTGTGGCTGTGGTTTCGCTTCCGGCTTTGTCTGAGTTTGTGGTTGTGTCTGTGCATTGACTGCAACAAAAGCCAGCATGAGCGCTAACAGTTGCAGGGCCCTGATGATTTGAAAGAAACGTGTTTTCATAACAATGGTTTATGGTTTGGTTGGTGAATTGGATTGTTTATTTTGATCCGGCAAGTGGTTTATAAAAAAGATGCTCCTCGTTTTAGATAAACAAAAATACAGAAATAATCCCGATTAATGACCAAGAGATGAATCAAATCTAAAATAGTAAAATCCAAAATCTAAAATGCTATTTGTTCATCACATGATACCTGGCGAGACGGGCTTCGTAATGACCTGGCTCACTATAAAAGCCGTATGTATGTTTAATTTCACCAACTCCTTCGCCATAAATTGTAAAATATTTTCTTATGCCTAAGGGGTAAGTTGGTTGCAGAGGATATACAAAAAGACAAACACTGCGTGTTTTGAATGTCCCGGCAGGGACAGAAACAATGGAATCACGTCCTGCCATTTTTTGTTGTGACCAGAGCAGGTTGAAGTTGGTGTCGGCTTCAAAAACATAACTAAAATTGTCGCGGGAAAAACCAACATGAGTGTTACCATAGTAATCCAGCACCAGGAGATAACCCAGCGAGTCCCTCATATATGAAGTGTCAGGTCCTGTCAAAAGACTTCCTGACCGGGTAAACTGTATTGGATTAGAGAGCCTGACAAAGTATTTGTTCCTATTAATAATCGTGTCTTTCAGGATGTAGCTGCTGTCAGTGTGGGTCAGCTTTTGTTCAACACCATTGGTATCGACTTTATAGAATTCATACACCCAATAATTACCCACACTGAGCTGAATGTAATCAGGTGCGGGTGAAACGGGTTGGGAGGCTTGTTCATCACTTTTTTTCTTGCAGGAAAAAATGAAGATTACAAGCAAGGCAAGCAGGTAAATGATTCTCCTTTTCATGGATTGATTGTTAAATGAATACCTCGTGGGCAATCAGAATGAAAAGGTATCAATGCATCATAGGCGGGGAAAAGGGGTTTATTTTTATATTAACGATGGATTTTGGAGTATATTTTATTGCCGATATAAATGTATAACTCTTAAATGGTAACATTGAATATGGTCAACTCCAAATTTGTCAGATGTAAACTGGCAAAATCTAAATTGGTAAACGTAGAAGCTGGAAATTTATGGATATTTAGAGACTGTTTAAATTTAATAGACCGGATCTATAAAGCGAATCAAGGGTTAAAGCAGTTGGATGCTTTAATGATGCATTTGTTCTGAATATTAATAAATAGCATATTTATTTCTCATGGATCATTCTAAAGAAAAAAACTAAAATTTTAACAGTCTTTTAGAGACTGTTTAAAATTCTAAAATTGAATACATATTTAACCACAAAGGCAAAGTAGCCACAATGTACACTAAGATAATCCTTGTGATCTTTGTGCAG
>Ga0209697_10008714_pt1 | contig 11450 bp, 19 predicted proteins | sample AliMusrvi5mmetaG_FD_184115 | JGI IMG/M metagenome (GOLD analysis project Ga0209697, IMG submission 184115) | Freshwater lake bacterial and archeal communities from Alinen Mustajarvi, Finland, to study Microbial Dark Matter (Phase II) - Alinen... | ecosystem: Environmental > Aquatic > Freshwater... | reverse complement strand
ATGGCTCTGTGACAAGACCAGCGACCGGAAGGTGCTGGTCGAGCGGCCTGCCGAATGGGGGCGACACTGGTCGTGGAACATGACCGAGGATGGCAAGGGGATATATCTTTGCCGGACGGGACGGCAAGAGGCAGGAAACTGACACCAGGACAGCCCGTTTGCAATTTCGCATTTCGGGCAGATCACGAAGTAGAAAGGCAGATCGGAGGCAGTTATGGTCGTTAAAGCAACCCAAAACCCGCTCGATTGCGGATCGCAAAAGGGAAAGGCGAAATCGCACAAGGCTCGCCTGGTGGCCCGGATCGCCCGATTGGTGAGGCAAGCCGGACTCTCCTACGACGACTGGCGTTATGTCTCCCGCCGGGTTCGGAAGGTATGCGACCTGCATCCGGGCAAGAAGCCGAAGAAACTCCCCCGAGTCCTTACTGCCGACCAGTTCCGCCGATTCTACTTGGCTGTGGATGCCGCCGAGGACGTGCAGCACGCCCTGATGCTGCGGTTGCTGTTCTATACCGGGGTTCGCGTTTCGGAACTGTGCGCTATCGAGGTTTCCCATGTCGATCTTGAGAATTGCAAGGTCTTCGTCGATCAGGGCAAGGGCTCGAAGGACCGGTATGTCCTCTTCGGCAAGTCCTTCGCCACTGCCCTTCGTACCCACATCGCCGCGCATCCCCAGAACCGCTGGCTCTTCCAGACCAGGCGGTACGGGAAGTTCAGCACGAGGCGAGTCGAGCAAGTGGTTAAGCTGTATGCCGAGCAGGCCGGGGTTCAGGCGACTCCTCATACCTTCCGCCACCAAGCCATCACTTGGTTGACCAAGCACTCTGGGATGGCAGATGCCGAGCTTCAGTTGATCACGGGGCACGCTCGCCGGGAGACCTTGGCGGTCTACCAGCACGTCGCCGTGGACGGCCAGCTTGCCGACAAGTACCAGCAGGCGATGAAAGATGTGGGGCTTTGACGCCGAGTCGCCTGGGATCACCAGGCTGCCGGCTGGCATGGTGCCGGGTCGGTTAGGTTGTATGGCCGCAGCATCTCGACTCGAAGGAGACTTGAAATATGCAGGAGGTTGAAATGGGCGAACGGCAGCTACGCATTTTGGTGGTTCATGCCCGGCATGGCGGATTCCATGTCGCCCTGGTCCCCAGTGACCTGGGTGACGAACAGGTGGAATCCGCTCTCATGGAACTCGGAATTGAGGGGACGGCAGTCCTTGAACTTTCCGACTGGCGGACTTCGCGGGATAATGTTGCGGTCGCTAATGTACCGCCGCTGGACGCAAATTGACTCGGTCGCGTCAGCCGAGGGCGGTTTCCGTGTTCGGAACCCGAACAGACGGCATCGTGAGGGACGCAAACCGTCCATTCTCTCCGTTGATCCACGAGGAAGTGATGGCAGGGCCAGCCTGCATTCGCCTGGGGACGCCAGGCTGCCGGCTGTTGGGACGAACAGTGCCGGATCGGTTAGGTTGTATACGCGGCATCGTGCCGGCAGTGCTGTCTGTGCTGTTGACGGTCGCCGCCAGTCTGGTTGTTCCTGCTGGCGGATCAGGGTAGTGGGTCTTGCTCCCCGTCCCCAACGCCCCGCAGCAGAAAAAGCGACCGACCAAGGGAACTACCGGCGGGCTTGCCCGCCATAATTTCCTTTAGAACTATGCTCCAGGACTTCGAGACTACTATAATCCTGTAACCAAACCAGCCAGAAGTGTAACCAAACCAGCCACCCCCTGTAACTAAACGCGCCAGGGGGTGTAACCAAACCAGCCACCCCCTGTGACCAAACCAGCCAGGGTGTAACCAAACCAGCCACCCCTTTCAAGCTTCGCCGTTGCCGTGAGTCTTGAGCCAATCCTCCACCCGCAGCCATTCCTCGCCCGGCTTGCATGCCACCACAGCCCGTGACAGATGAAGGTAGCAGTCGTGGGCGTCCTCCTTCCAGTCCGAACTGGCGAGGACGCCCCGCACCATGGCCTGTCGTTCTTCCAGGGTGTAGATGCCCGCGCGCATCATCAAGGGGACGAAGAGGTCGTTGGCAAGAGCATTGGGATGCTTCTCGGGCACCAACGGCGCGGAGTACGTCGAGTCCGTGGTCGGGATCGTGACCGTAGCTCCCTTCGGCAGCTCGACCCAATGCGCTTTGGGGCTGTTGTCCTGGAACTTCGAGCCGTCCCACTTGTCCGCTAGCCAGTCCAGGTCTACCAGGACCGGACACCATGATCCGTCGTGGCGCTGGATGAGTTGGGCTTCCTTGAGGGTTGCCAGCACCCGTTGGACGCTCTCTCGTGCGGCGCGGAGGACACGGCACAGGTAGGACGCGCCGATTCCGTTCTTTGGGGTCCAGCCAGTCTGGGCGCAGTGGGCGATGTAGCTCCAGCAGCAGACCGTGAGCAGGGACATCCGGCAGTTAGGCTGCGGGACGTACTTCGTCCACGAGGTGTACCCGTGTCGCCAGTGTTTGGCGGGATCTATCTCCCTCCGCTTCTGGAACCAACCTTCGGGCGGTTCTCGCGGGATGACGTTGCCGTCCAGAAGTCCAATGCGTATCAGCTCCCGATCCGCTCGGGCAACGGCATCCCTGCCCATGCCAACGGCGCGGGCGACCTGTCTGCGACTAGGCACCTGTTGCTGGAACTCGTTCTGGCAGCTCCTGAAGGAGTAGACGATCAATTCGCTGAGCGACAGCCGACATCCTTCCAGCGGATGGAAGATCCACACGCTGCGCTTCTTCTGAAGAGCTTGATTTTTTCGTTTCGGCTCTGCTATTATACCCATGTAAGGTGCATCGCATAAAAGTGCCTTTCGTTTCGAGCCTTGAGCCAGTCGGGACCGCCCCGGCTGGCTCGCTGGCTTTCGGGGGTCATTAAGGGACGACTCCGTTTCCCTCGTCACTCCACGCCATGCCGTCCCTGGCCGCCTGGTAGTGACTGTACCAGTCCACGATGGCGTCGGCTTGGGCTCGGCTGTAGATCCGCTCCCGTCCCAGCTTCTCGCCGGGAGGTATCTTGCCGCAGCGGGCCAGCCAGTAGAGATGGGTCGGCGCCACGCCCAGGGTTTCCGCCAGTTCGCCCGCAGTCACGTATTGTTCCTTCAGCATGCCAGTCTCCTTCTCGCGTCGAGGTGCTGACATAAGAGAGTCATGTTCCCGCAAGAAACTCGCGAAGAACCAGGAACGTCTTTTCCGCCTGGACACGGAACCAGGCAACCGCGTCGGTTAGGTTGTATTAGTCGGCGGCAAGCGCTGTCAGTGATGTCACTGCTGGTGGTGATCGCAGCCTCGACGACGGGACTTTTCCAAACGGACGTCCAGGGATGGCGACGGGCCGGTTCAGAATCCGAACATCGTCGCCGGATCAATGTTCGCCAAGCTCCCGATCCGGGCGGCGTGCCGGCGACCAAGGGAACTTCCAGCCGGGACCACCGGCGCCCACACGCTGATCGCGAGTGGGAGACTGAGGTTAGCCAACAAATTGGCTAACCTGACGCCGTCCAAAGCGGCCTCGCCCACTCACTCCGACCCTTTCCTCGGCTTGCCATTGTACTTCGGCCTCGGGCAAAGGAGGAACGGCACGGCCTTCGCCGCTGAGTCGGCGCCGATGCAGTTCCGCAGCATCTCCGGGTCGGCAACGCCAGGGGTTCCTGTTGTCGGTTAGGTTGTATAAGACATGTTCAGGAACCGAAAACGGATTAAATATCGCCGAGTTCCCCTGAACTTGGTTCCATCGGGCGGCGTCCGCAAGGTGGACGCATCCCGGTTCTTTGTGTTTTGGGACTCCAACCCTGCTACGCCATGCCCAGCCTCTACATCGTGTCCTTGTTTTGGGAGCGGAAACGGAAGTACTTCCCGAAGATAGTCCGGGTCCGGCGGGAGCTTGCCGAGCTGCTCGATTCTCTCGAAGCGGACATTGGCAAGGAGGCTGCGGGCATCGCCCGTGCGTACGCCGCGATCCCCAGCCGCCACCTCGCCACGGACGACGAGCAGTCGGTCTTCGCGGAAATCCGAAGGTTGAAACAAAAGGAAGTGGTTCTATTCAGAAAGCTCTACTCGCCCTCGTGCTGCTACCGCGAGCGGTCTGAACAGCCCGATATCCTCGGGTGCTACGGCATCTCGTGGGACGATGTGAGGAGGCGTATTAAGGACGGCAAGCTGCCGCTGGAGAGCGTCCTGTGGCTACTGGAGGTGGTCGTGAACGGGGAGCCTGTCGTTTCTGGGCCGCTCTTCCGGCAGCGGCGATGGCTTATCCAGTTTCTGCGAAGAGCGGCGGAGCTGGAGGAGGAATTGAAGTGCAAGCTGGAATGAAAGTTGGTAACGAGGTTGTACGCTTCCTGCAATCGTTGGCTCCGGGCGTTCACAGACAACTGTCGTCAGAAACTCCCGATCTAGTCAGATTGACGGCGCTTTCGGAACAGTCTGGCTCCGACGAAACGGCGGGACCGCATTCCGAATCGCCGATTCCAACAGAGGTTACGTCGATAAGTTTTGCGTGAATCTCGAGTCCAGTCCGACACGGTACACATTTTGCTCATGTGAGCGCAGGGCCATTAAGAACAATGTATATGGAGGGCATAAACATGAACGCGGAAAGCGACAATCCGATGGATGTGGGGAAAGTCGAACTCGAAACTCCCACAGTTCCGCTGCGATGGCGGCAATTCGTAGCGAGATGGGCGAGATCCGTCACTCTCTTTGTAGTGGGGGTAGTCTTGGCGATATGGACTGCGGGCTCCTGTCCGGCGATGGATCAGCCGCCACGAGATTTTGACCAGCAGCGGGCGTGGCTCGTTGGACACCTCGTGACCGACATGGAAGCTCTTGGGACTTTCGATGGCAATGCCCTTGCCAAAGTACCTGCCATCGTCAACAACCTGACCGACGACCAAGTAGCACTCTTGGCGCAGTATTACTTCTTAACCCGCAGCAAGACTGAGCAGGACGCCTCCCTCTACGCCATGCAGCAGCAAGGCTATGCCGAGGAGCAGGTCAACTCGGCAAAGGCGGAAATCGCCGACCTGCTGACCACGATGAACGACCAGATAGAGGCGTGTTACCAGCAGTTCATCCCGATGCCGCAGCCTGTCCTGTACCTTGCCCAAGTCTGCTACGCTAGCGTTCCCGGCTGGTGCTGTCACGCCCGGTGCTTCGTGCCGGAATGGTACTACGACAACGGCTACTATGTCGGTCCTTGCTTCGATGCCGGCTACGCGGGCTTCTATGCCGCTCCAGTCTACCGTGCCTACTACGACCACGGCAGCCGGTTTTATGGACGCTACCACAATGTCGCTAATTCGGTCTACACCAACCACAGCATGAACTTGGCTCGTCGCCATGCCGATTGGATACGGCATCACGGTGACTGGAAGAGCGTCATGGCGCACGACCGGCTGGTACATCAGTCCCCTACAGGCTACCGTACTCAGCCGCCCCACATCGTAGCCGGTGCAAAGAACTATGTCGGCAACCGTGCCGTGGCTGCCCATAATCCCGCAGCGCGCGCTGGGGCGAAGCAGTACCATCCCAACGCCCACAAGGCGGTGGCTCAGCACCAGAAGCCCAAGCCTCAGGGGAAGCACGCCTCGGCGGTACGTCCGCCCAAGGCTCAGGGCCAGGCAGCCAAGGCACATGCGAACCTTGCCTCGACGGGAAAGCTGTCGAAGGCACAGCACTACGCCATGAAGCCTCATGCGAGCCACGCTTCGGCTCCCCATCCCCATGCGGCACGTCCCGCACCCAAGCCCCAGTCGCACGCGGCTCGACCGCAACACACCGAGCATGCTCGTCCGCAGCCGCAGCACACCGCCCAGACGCATACCAAGTCCGATTCTAGGCGTCATAAGTAAAATGGACGGTCGGGAGAACGCCACCAGCCATTGCCCCTGAACTTCCGCGCATGAGGGGTGGAGAATGAGATAACAATATGAAACGATGCACCTTCCTCGCCCTATGCCTGTCCCTGTTGCCTCTATCGGCGATGCTGGCTGCCGACCACAAGCGGTTCGTGTTCAAGATCAAGACGAAGTCCGGCGGCATCGTCGGTGACATCGTCATCGAGGCGGCGAACCGTGTCGTGCCTTCGAGCGGCTTTCTTCTGGGCTTGCTTCCATCCGGCGGGGTTTCACCGGCGGTCGCCCGCCGGTTTCAGTCGCTCAGTTTTTCCCGCAGCCAGTCCGCAAGGAATCTGAAATCATCCACGCCCTCAAGCCCGCTCGGCAAACGGCTGCGCCAGTTATCGCTAACCACCCACACCCGCTTGCCCTGCTCGCCCTGGTAGCAGGGCAGCTCAACGTAAGTGTGATAGAGGTACAGCGTACCGCAGCACTCTATCTCGACTTCGTACAGGTTGTTCTTGTATTCGCTATTGTCCCACCAATCGTAGTTCCGCTCCACCCTCGCCAACCTTTGCACGGCACAACCGGCATAGTGCCGTATCCACTTGTCCTTGAGGGTGTAGTAGTCCCGGTCGCCGCCGTACTTCGCAGCCTTGTTCAAGATCCATACTGCCTCCGCTATTGCCTTCTCCTCGCACGGATAGGCTGCAAGCCAAGCGGCTAGTTTCGTCTGCGCCCTGGCTTGACGCTCCCGCTCCTCTTTCTCCACTCTTGCTGCAAGCCTCTGTTCGGCGGCAAGCCTCTTGCGCTCTTTCTCCTCGGGAGAGACCTTGCGCCTGGGCTTGACCGGCAGTTTGGCTTCGGTCTGGTCCACGCGGAACACCTCGTAGACCACCCGCCTGCCGCCGACGCTTGCGCTGCGTTCGCAGTGCGGCACGGCACCCGCCAGCACTCTCCGACCACGGCGGTCCCACTCCGTTCTGCTCTCGGCGCGCTCGGCATTCCGCACGAGCGTATGCCCCTTGAGTTCCAGAATCTCGCCCCCGTATTCGTCCGGACTGCGGTCGTGGAATCCCGCAGCCCTCGCCGCTTTCAGCGTCGAAAACACTTCCGTTTTACTGTTCACTCCCAAAAGTCCTTTCTGCATGACGGGCTTGCCAAGAAACAAAAAGACCCGAACACCGAAGGTCACGTCCAAACGGACGTATCCTACGCTGTCCGGGTCTTTGTTCCCGCTGCCAGCAAGCCTCTCCCGCCGCCTGCCCTCATCAGCACAGGCACTCACGGGCGACTCCGCAGGGGCGACACCCCCTGCGCCGCAGTTCGTCACTGCGAGCTAACAGATTATACCCCGGCATCGCCCGCGTGTAACCCGACTATCGCTGATTTTTGTGTAATAGCGTGGTAATAAAGAAAAGAAAAGAAAACACGGCGTATACATTCGCTCGCTTGTTCTGGTTATCCCGCAAGATGCGCAGCCAGACATAGCCCTGGTACCGTGAGCCCCGTACGATGAGAAGGGATGGGGGATACGTTAGGTTCCACGTTCTCATGACCGAGCAGTTCATCAGCGCCGCCATCCAGCCAGTCGTCGAAACGCTCGACGCGGTTCGCATGAGCGCGGGCGAGCCTGGGCTGCCCGCTACTTCTCCAGCCACCGCGCAAGCATGGCAACGACGTAGTCGATCTGTTCCGGCGTCAGGGGCTGTCCTTGGGGAATGCGGTGCCACTTGGCGAGGCATCCCCGGCAACAGGTGGCGGTGGCGTGCTGGGCGACGAAGACGGGATGCCCCCGCATCGGCGTCTGCCGACCGTCGTTCTTCGGCTCCGCATCAGCCAGCCGCTCGACGACGAACCGCCTGCCATGCTCCAGGACGACGGCGAGGGTCTTCTCGTCCAGATAAGCCCTTTCCTTGGCCCCGAGCCGGAAGCGGCTGCGGAACTTGCTCCGCGCCAGGGCCGCAAACAGTTCGTCCGGGTCGCGCATCATACGCCTCCAATAGAAGGTCGGCTAACAGTCGTAAACGATGGCGTCGACCCCAGCCCGGCGGATCCACTTCAGATGCTTGAGAACCTCATCCTTTTCCTTATAGCGGTAATAGCCGAGCATCGGGTGGTAAGGCCCTCTATATTCCTCGATACTGTCCCAGTCGCGGCTTATTTCCTGGAAGTGGCTGGAGTAAAAGATCGCCACTGTGCCTTTGAAAGGGCTCGGAGGTTTCTCGTTTCCCGCGTTATCCTTCGTCGCGACTTGGGATGCAGACGGCGAACTGATCATCGCTACGGCTGCTGAACAAGATATAGCCAAGAGGCTGCGGCGGGATAGTTTGGACATTTACGTACGAACTCCTGAAAGGCGGGCGAACCGACTAATTGCCGGAGACCACCCCCAGCAATGCCTTTGATTAGACTGGAAAACTCGGCAACGTCAACGTTTAGGAGCCCAGCGAGAGCGGGTTTCTCGGCATGTTTCGTCATGTCCTTCCAGCCGCAAACCCGAGACTCGCCTACTCCGGCACTTCCAGCGGCTGCCCGTTGTCGTTCGGTCCGAGCCCGAGGAGGAACGGGACGGCCTTCTCAGCCCAAGCCGCCGGCTCTGGATAGTTCCCGGCGTCGGTTCCGAAGCAGCTTCGCAGCATTTCCGTGTCGATGATGCCGGGGATCACGGGCACGGCAGCCATTCCGCCAGGCAGTTCCGCCGCCATCGCCCGGGTCAGCCCTTCGATCGCCCACTTCGTGGCGCAGTACGGCACGACCTCCGGGGCGCCCTCGCGTCCCCACCAGGAACTGAAGTTGACGACCACGCCGCGACCAAGCTCGATCATCGCTGGCAGAAAGTGACGGATGACGTTGACCGTTCCCTTGATGTTCACGTCGATGACGCGGGAGAACTCCTTCGTAGGCACTTTCCAGAGCGGGGCGTTGCGGTTGATCGTGGCGGCGTTGTTGACCAGAAGGTCGGGCGGGCCGCCTCGTAGCACTTCCGCCGCCCATGCCTGCACCTCGTTGTTTCGTGTGACATCGACCACGGAGAATCCGTTCGGGGAGGGGTTGCGGCTGCGAAGTTCGTCAATCGCTTCCGCCGAACGGGCACAACCCAGCACCACATGACCACGGGCGATGAAGCCGTCGACCAGGGCTCGCCCCAGCCCTCTGCTGACGCCGGTGATGACGATGCGTTTAGATGTGGGCATAGAGGCCACCTACTTCCCTGGATACCACTCCCGCACCCGTATATCCACCGCTTCCCCCACCAGATTCCTGAGCTGCCCGACGTCCGCCTTCGTGCCGTCCTGTCTGCGGAAGTGGTAGGGGTAGACGACCTTGGGTTTGAACTGACGGATGGCGCCCGCCGCCTTCGCCACGCTCATCGTGTACGGCAGGTTCATGGGCAGGAAAGCGATGTCGATGTCCTTGAGGGCCCGCATCTCAGGCGTATCCTCGGTGTCGCCGGCGACGTAGACCCGTTTCCCGCCGATGGTCAGCACGTAGCCGTTGTCGCGTTCTTTCGGATGAAACCTCTCCTTGCCGGGCGTCGTATTGTAGGCGGGAACGGCTTCGATGGCGATCCCCATGGCCTCGGTCTTCTCTCCGTTGTTAAGGATCCTTACCATCGTCCTACTGCGCAGCGCCTCCGGGATCTTCTCGGCGACCGTCTTGGGGACGACGAGGACCGTCTTTCCCTCGGCGGGCAGGACGGCTTCGAGCGTGGCTGGATCGAAGTGGTCGAAGTGCAGGTGCGTCACCAGCACGAGGTCGGGCTTGGGGAGGTCAGCGAACGCCTTGGCACCGCCGACCGGATCGACGTAGACCGTCTTGCTGTTCCACTGCATGATGAAGGTGGCGTGGCTGACGAGGTGGACGACCAGATCGCCCTTGTCGGTGGCGATCCGGTCGCCGGAGAGCCCTTCGGCTTGAACAGACGTTGCCGCGAAACACAACAGCACGGCGGCGATTGCATGATGACACATGAGAAACCTCCTATTGCCTACTTGGTCGTTTCTCTTCTACCCGTGAACTCGGTCGATGCCTTGTATGTAGCCGCGTCCCACTGCTTTCCTACTCGAACAAGAATCGAGGGGACCTGATACAGCTTTGACTGTGCCACCACGCCGCGATAGCCAAGCGACCTTATTCGAGCGGCATATCTCTGAAAATCCTCTGCTGCCATTCGTGGATCGAAAAGCATTTCTGTGAACGTCTTGCCGGTGTCGATTTTGTACGAATATGTTGAATTCCGCTGCGCGTGCCCAATCCTGTACTCGATGTACAAGAGGCGGACCTCATTCTCGTGCGCAAACTCCTTTCTCTTCATGAGCAGTGAGGATGCAGTCCATCTGTTATCCGCAAGAACCACTGCACTAATACCTCGTTTCAGGAAGGCCACAATCTCATCTTCGTTGCGATACAAGACGGTCCCCATAAAGTAGCTTGCCCATGCTCTCCAGTCGTATTCGCGGTAGAAGCCGTCGAAGAGCTTGCCGACTGTCGACGTAACTCTCACACCGTCTTTAGTCGGCGAGTATATTCGCCACAAAGCATCTGTTTCCTCTCGGTTGAGGGTCCAGCACTGGCCGTAGAACCTCTCTCTGACATAAGCCGAAGACTCCACTCGCTTGCCATCCAGCACGAAGGAGTGCTTCTGAAATACTATATTCTCAAAGGGATCATCCCACATTCCGGGTTTGACCAGGACGTTCCTGCCAGTTCTCAACATCTTCAGCAGATACCGTAACCGGAACACACGATATATTGGGGTCTCTGGCGGGCACTGATCGAGCCCGTTCAGTAGGTTCAGCGTCTTCTCCACACGGTTCCTATGCAGGTCATCAGGATCGATCATGTGTGCTCTGCTCCAAGCATGTGAATAATCTGCCATTCTCTCGCCCATAAGTTTATCAGATTTGCCCAGGCGGCGTGCCAGGGGGCGCGACCGGCCTTTCTCGGAGGCGGGACACCGTCACGCACCCGGCGATTGCCGGGACTCGCCCGAACCGGCGATAATGCCCTGTAGCCCAAGGGACGCAACCCATGATCATCAGCGCGAGCCGCCGAACCGACATTCCCGCTTTCTATGCGGAGTGGATGGTTCGCCGTCTCAAGGAAGGCTACTGCACGGTCGCCAACCCGTACAATCGAAACCAAGTGACCCGGGTCTCGCTGAAGCCGGAGGACGTGGATGCCATCGACTTCTGGACTCGCCACCCTCGCCCCTTGATCCCGCACCTCGACGAGCTGGACTCGCGTGGATACCGCTACTACTTCCAGTTCACCATCCTCGGGTATCCACGGAAAATCGACGCCAAGTCGCCTCCAGCAACGACGGCCGTCGAGGCGTTCCGCGAGCTTGCGGAACGGCTGGGCCCGAAGCGGGTCATCTGGCGCTACGACCCCATCGTTTTCACCGGGCTTACGCCTCCGGCGTTCCACCAGGAGAACTTCCAGCGACTCGCCGAGTCGCTCCGGGGGAGTACGTGCAGGGTGGTCGTCAGCATCGTGGACATGTACCGGAAGATCGAGCAGCGGCTGAAGAGGCTGGAAGGGATTCCGGCGGAAGTACTTCCCTGCGATGGCGAAGACTTCGAGAGTTTAATGCGGGCATTGGCGGAACGGGCGAAAGTGAACGGC
>Ga0209697_10008709_pt1 | contig 11456 bp, 3 predicted proteins | sample AliMusrvi5mmetaG_FD_184115 | JGI IMG/M metagenome (GOLD analysis project Ga0209697, IMG submission 184115) | Freshwater lake bacterial and archeal communities from Alinen Mustajarvi, Finland, to study Microbial Dark Matter (Phase II) - Alinen... | ecosystem: Environmental > Aquatic > Freshwater... | reverse complement strand
AGCCGTTTCTACGTGCAGTGGAAGAGGCCTCGCTTGCCGCACGCTCAGACGCCCGCGTGCTGCTCATCGGCGAATCGGGCACCGGCAAGGAACTTCTGGCCGCACACGTGCACGCCAACAGTCCTTTTTGCAAAGGGCCGTTCGTTAAAGTGAACTGCGCCGCGATCCCTAACGACCTGCTCGAAAGCGAGCTATTCGGGCACGAAAAGGGAGCCTTCACCGGCGCGGCGACCATGCGCCGCGGCAAGTTCGAACTGGCCGATGGCGGCACACTGTTTCTCGACGAAGTCGGGGACCTCCATGCCGCCTCACAGGCCAAGCTGCTGCGCGTGCTGCAGGAGGGCGAATTCCACCGCGTGGGCGGTGAGCAACTGCTGCATGTGAACGTGCGCGTGGTTTCAGCCACCAATCGCGATCTCTCGCAGATGGTCGCCCAACAGAAATTCCGCGAAGATCTTTTCTACCGGCTGGCAGTCGTCCCCGTGCGTGTGCCCGCGCTGCGCGAACGCCTGCCGGACATCGAGCCGATGGCCAACTACTTCCTCGCGGAATTCTGCACCAGAAACAATTTCCGGCCCAAGAAGATCGACCCAGGTGTCTTCGCCATCTTCCACGCCTATCGCTGGCCGGGCAACGCCCGCGAATTGCGAAATGTGGTGGAGCGTATGGCGATCCTATCGCCTGGCGATGTACTCACCTCCGAAGCCACCCCGATCGAAATGCGCATGACTCAGGAGTCCCCGGCGCCATCCAGCCTGGAACAGATCCGCCACAACGTGGAGCGGGATCACATCCAGCGCGCACTGGAGGAGGCCCGCTGGAACGTATCGGGCGCAGCGCGCGCCCTGGGCATCGAACGCACCAATCTCCACAAGCGCATCCGCGCGTTGGGGCTCGCTCGCCGTTGACCTCGCATTCATGACACAATAATCGGGATGCAATCCGCTCCGGCTCTTACCCACGTTGAACAGAAGCCCACCTTCGCCCAGTGGCGCCTGCTCGTTCTGCTGATCATCTCCGTCTTCATCAACTACATCGACCGCAGCAATCTCTCGGTGTCGGCGACAAATATCCAGAAGGAACTGGGCCTCAACGCGGATCAACTGGGCAGCCTGCACTTTGCATTCTTTCTGAGCTATGGGTTCTGCCTCATCGCAGCCGGATGGCTGATTGACCGCTTCGACGTCCATTGGGTCTTCGGCATCGGCTTCCTGTGGTGGTCTCTCGCAACGGCGGCTACTGGAGCGGTGAGCAGTTTCTATGTTCTGCTCGGCTTCCGCATTTTACTCGGCATGGGTGAATCCGTGGCCTACCCAGCGTATTCGAAGATCATCTCCAGCGACTTCGCCGAGAGCCAGCGCGGCCTTGCCAACGGGTTGATCGACGCGGGATCGAAGATGGGTCCCGCGCTTGGCACTTTTATCGGCGGCATGATCGTGCTCAGCTTCGGCTGGCGGTCTCTGTTCGTGATCCTCGGGCTGGGCTCACTGGTCTGGATACCCTTCTGGTATTTCTACATGCCGAAAGGCCACACTGCGGTCGTCAAGAAGATCGATCCGAAACTGATGCCTGGCGTGTTGGAACTGCTCAGCAAGAAATCCGTGTGGGGTTCGTTCTTCGGATTGTTCGCCATCAACTACGCCTGGTATTTCATGCTCAGCTGGTTCCCTTACTATCTGGAACACGAGCGCCACTTCAGCAAAGAGAAGATGGCCGTGCTCGGTTCCCTGCCCTTTCTGATGACGGCGATCGCGTCGACCTTCGGCGGCTGGCTCTCTGACCGGCTCATTCGCGGCGGCAAAACACCGACGCTCATCCGCAAGAGCTTTATCATATTCGGCCTGTTGATGACTACGCTGTTGCTGCCTGCCGGAATGGCCGAGAGCGATACGGTGTCGATGGGTCTCTTCCTGCTAGCCTGCTTCGCCTTCGGCTTCACGACCTCGAATCACTGGGCAGTCACGCAGACCATCGCCGGCCCCACGGCCGCCGGAAAATGGACCGGTCTGCAGAATGCTTTCGGAAACCTCTTCGGAGGCATGGCCCCGTTCATCACCGGCAAGATAGTGGAAGGCACCGGCTCGTTCTACTATGCGTTTGTGGCTGTCGCTATCATGGTCACCTTAGGCGCACTTTCATTCGCCTTCATCGTAGGCCGTGTTGAGCCGATGAAATGGCGCGCCCAAGCGCAACCTACCAATTAACCGCGTGGCGCACGCACTCTTGCGTGCCGTGTCCCGACTCATCGAGACACGTTTTTCTTTGGTTCCTTTCGAAAACTATTTCAGTTCGTCTTCCTTCCCCCGGTGATCCCCGCGGAGGCGGCGAACGAAATGGTTCCAGCAAAGGTGCAAGGACGCAAAGCGGGAAGGGGCTGGATTTGACCTGTGCGCGCGGCCTCATCACAGCCGTGCTTTAGCATTGCTGTTGCAAGGAAAACCCTCGCGAATTGCAGACATTTGTGAACGCAGGAAATCTTTCTTTGCTTCCCTTGTGAGTTTTTCTATTGTATTATTTTCAAATCCAGTTTCCGGGAGTGGTTCCGCAGCGCTCCGCATAGCACCGAACTTCTGTTCCTGACGAATCCGATGCGCGTCGATCGCCGGTTGGTTGTCCAGATAACAGGCAATCGCGCCGTAGGCTTGAGCAAGAGTAAGCGATTCGAATTCCGCTCGGATCGTGTCAGCGGACATTCCATCGTTAAAACATTCCACGATGGAATCCAAAGAGACGCGAGTCCCCGCAGCATAATACCCGCCTGAGCGCTCTTCGACGTATTCCTTGGCGATGCTGGGTAGCCCTTAGTTTGATTGCACGCCAGCCATCATGCACCGGAGCAAATTGCCGGAAAGGCGGTCTTGGACAAGAGTGCCAGACACTAGTCATTCGACGCAAGACTTCGACAAACTCGAGGTGCCTCACCTCTAAAACTTACTCTTGGGATCGACGATGCATTCAATTGTGTCTTCTACTTTGGGGAGAATTTGTTCCTCTGGCAGTCCTTCAGCATTGATGGTAAGTGTAATGTAAAAGAAAGCCGATTTTAAGAAACATCCAATCGAGCGAATAACACCTTTATTGGCCGCCGTGGGCACCACGGATTCTTCCTCGAATTCAGAGATTTCCTGTTCACCGAGTCTGTCGATGAACGTCAGAGGATTACCTGCGGCGTAAGCGTATCCAAATGGCCGATTCGGGTCTTCTGTAAGGAAGCGCCCCAGTCCGGCAACGTAAGACCTCGCACGAAAGTATCCAAGCCCTGATGTTCCAAATTCGCGCCCGGCGAACAAAATGTCATTGGAGGTGCTAGACTTCGACTGGGATAACAATGCCCCAAATGTGTCATAGGCATAGTGATTGAGTAGAGCATTGTTATTTCCAATTAAATCTCGCGTGGTTCCCAAATGATCAGTCATGAACCAACGGGTGACATTCGAGGACTCATCCGCAATGATGTTATCAACGAAACGGCCGAACGTCCTTCGGCTTGTCAAAGTACCTCCATTCCCCAGTTTCAGGATGGGATTCAATCCGTCGTAAGCAAACCACGCTGTCTGTCCTCCCTCCAAAGTTCTAATCCTTCGATCGACAGCATCGTATGTAAATTCGGATCGGCTCAGTTCGCTCCCCGTTGACGATCTCTGAATAACTGAAGTCAACCTCCTCCTGTGATCGTATCCGAATTCAGAAGTGGCCCCGCTTGCACGATCAATTCGTTTGATTTGGTTGCCTTCATCGTTATATGTGTAGTCGAATTGATTATCCTGCATCAGTCGGTTTCCTTTACCTTGCGTCTGCCAACTGTACACGTAACTCGAACTCAATTGACTGGCAAGGCGATTACCGGCCCCGTCGTAATTGTAGGATTCATTTGGCTGGAATCCTCCAAGCGGGTGCGTTGCCAAGGTCAATCTACCTGCGGGGTCGTAAGCAAAGGAGTGCGCCCCCTCGGCGTCCGTGGAACTTGTAATGTTCCCGCGGGAATCACGAGCGAAAGTCATGTCATGAATCACGGTATTGTCCGCAGCTTTGCGGTGACGTATCGCAGTCAGGCGTTTGGCGCAACCTCCGCAATCGTATTCATAGTTCGTATTTGCAACACCTTGGTTCCCACTCAAATCAGAATACCGTTTGAGTTGAGCAATGACATTAGCCGCCGTGTACGATATGTCCAATCGTTTCGGCTGCACCCCGATACCCGATTGTGTCACTCGCGAGAGTCGGTCGAGTGCATCGTAGATGTAATCCGTGCTGCCCCCCAATGAGTCCTGCACACGAGTTACGTTCCCATTCGCATCGTAGCTATAAGTAACAACTACATGCGGCGCGGATGGAGTTCCAAGATTATCCACGCTTAACATGCGACCTAAATTGTCATATGTCATTGTTAGGCTACTATCCGGATCAGTTGCTGATATAAGGGACCCGACGTCATCATAAACAAAGTTCATTGTGCGTCCCGTATCCCACTTCTCTTGTGTCAGGCGATCAGCTGCGTCATATTGATAATCGACTTTTCGTCCGATCCGATCAATGCGGCTTAAAAGGTTTCCCTTGTTGTCAAAGCTTGTCTCCGTTGCCTTGCCAAATGAATCTACAATACTCTGCTGCAGACCATTTCGCGCATAATTCCACGTCCATGTAGTCCCGTTTGGGTCGATCATTTGAGAACGCTGACCACTAATGTTGTATTGATATTCAGTGACCATTCCAAGTGGGTCGCGAACAAAGCGCAGATTGCATTGAGAGTCAAGAGTGTAGATTGTCGTGTTGCCAACTGGATCAGTCGCAGAAGCCAATTTGTCACAATTGGCGTCGTAGCTATAACTTGTTGTTCGCCCAGCTGATTCTCTATCGGTTAGCCGGTTACCACGACTATCATAGGTGTAGAATCGCAAGTTCCCTTCCGGATCCCGTATTGTAAGAGTATTGTTGTTAGCATCATAGGTGCGAACCGTATCCAAGTAGTTGGTGGCATCAAGGAATCGGCGCTCATTTGTAGTGTTGCCTCGGTCATCAAAGATTAGGTCTGTACGGAAACCGCGGCTATTGATTGCAGTGAATGTTCTCGTCCCGGGTTGCAGGTTGAACTGCTTGCACCCAGCCAGGGTGGTGATATTCCCATTCGCATCGCACTGCGCCACCAACCGGCCCTCAGGACTGAACACATTCCGAAGCACCGTGCGGCCCAAGGCATCCGTGATCCCGGTAATGTAGTGCGGATACGCCGCCACTCCATAGGCGAAGTTCGTTGGCTGGCTGCTCTGGTTCAAAAACCTCACCAACCGCCCCTGCGCATCGTACTCATACCGCAACGAGCCACTGCCGCCGGGTTCGATGATCTGGGTAATGCGCCCTGAGCCATCCCGCACAAACGTCACGTCCCGCCCGAAGTTGGTGGTCACGCCCTTGGAACTGATCTCAATCCAGTTCCCCACGCGATCCTCCATGCGGGTCACCTTGCCGCTCTTGATCGTGTATTTCACGCCGCCCTTGGTCGTTAGCAGCCAGTCCGTAGGCGCAAATGGCGAGAACCCGCAGATACCCGCAATCGTCTGCGGACAGTCCAAACTCACCAGCGTATCGTAAACGCCGCTCTGCCCCGTGTACGCGGTATCGTAAACGTTGAACAGGCACGCGCCAAACAGCACAGAAAGGCAGTTTGGCGTATAGTTGAAGCCAACCCGCCGCCCGTCCGGCAACGTCAGGAACACATTCTTGTTCACATCGATCCGCACATCCACATCGCTGAAGCCAAGCGTCCACCCGGGCCCAAAATCGCCAGCCTGCGGCCGCTTGGTGTCATACTTGCGCAGAATCGAGACTGGGAAAGTGAAACCAGGCACGCGCAGGTCCTCATAACTTAGCGTGAAGTCACCCATCTTCAATTGCTGGGTGTTCACCGTCACCTCGATCTCAGGCGTTGTTACCGAACCAGAGGAGTCCTCCGCATAGAGCCGCATCCGGTAGACATCGTTGGCAAGCAACGTGGCCGGGAACACCGCCAACTGGGCGGCGGTCACGTTGGTAGTGCCCGTGGCCAGTGTGAGCCAGGAGGAGGCATCCACATTGCGGTACTCCAACCGCCATAGCCGCAGATTGTCATCTGTTGCCGTGCCAATCACTGGAGTATCCGCCGTCAGGATCGCGCCATTCGCGGGAGCAAGCAGGCTCACCGAGGGCAGCGTCAGATCCGGCGGTGAGACTTTGATCGAATAGGCCTGCGTCGCCGTCAGCCCATCCAGATCCTTAACCACAACCGTCACATTCTGCGTGGTGTTGGCAAAGGCCGCCGTAGGAACCCATTCCACAAGCCCGCTGTTTGCATTGATTCTCATTCCGGCCGGTTGGGCGATTAGGGAGTAGGTGAGCGCGTCATCTGGCAAATTCGGATCGGTCGCCACGGCACGATAGCTGTAAAGCACGTTGGCCGCAGCCGAGGTGATGGCCGAGGAGGTGAACACCGGCGGCAGGTTTGCAGCGGTAATGTTGATGCGGAAGGCCTGTGTTGCCGCCAGCCCGCCATCATCTGTCACGCGGAGGGTGACATCGAGGGTCGTTCCCGCGGCAGTGCCAGGAACGGTCCAAACAACCGCGCCGGTAGTGGAAGCCACCGTCAAGGTTGCCGCTGGAGTAACAGATACAAGGCTAAAGGTGAGAGGATCATTCTCCGGGTCCATCGCAGATGGCTGATAGCGATAAGTGGACCCCGCCCTGGTAATCGTCAAAGGCGCCGAAGTGAATTTGGGAGCCGTATTCCCCCGCGCGATGGCAAGGCTGTAGCTCTGCTGTGCGGAGAGGCCCGACAAATCGGCCACCTTCACCGTAACGGAGTGCGTGGTGACTTGCGCACGCGTGGGCAGCCACGAGATCAGGCCGGTGGCGGGGTTGATGCTCATCCCGCTGGGCGCGGCCACCAGCGAATAGGTCAACAGATCGCCGGCATCGGGATCGGTGGCCACCACACGGTAGGAATAAGTTTCCCCGGAGGCGCCACTGGTAATAGGCTTGGAGATGATGGTGGGCGGAGTGCTGATAATCTCCACTTCGGTGAACAGATGGAATGTCTGGGTGGCCGCACGGGCCGTGCTGTCCTGCGCGCGAACAGTGACGTTGGTGTAACCGAACTGGGTAAGCGACGGCGTCCAACTCACAAGTCCAGTTGCGCTGATCGTCATGCCAACCGGGCCGGTCACAATGGAGTAGCTCAACACCTCGCCAGGATCGGGGTCCACGGCGGTCACCTGATAACTATATGAGGAGAGCGCCCGAGCCCGCGTCAGCGGATTGGAAAGGATCGTGGGCGGCGTACTGGCCGTCCGCTGCTCAGGGGTCGGAATGGCGCTCGCTTCGGTGCCATCTCCCGATTCCTTGCCTGATGAATTTACCCAGCGGACCAGGTAGTAGTAGGTGGTGCCGTTCGTCAGATTGGAGTCAGAGTAGCGACTGGCGCTCAAATTCGATTGGATCAGTTGCAGGCTTCCCGCGCCGAATCGCCGATACAGATTGTAGCCGGTGGCGCCGGTGACGGGCGTCCAGGTGAGATCGATGGCCTTGTCCTTAAACCGGGCTAACAGGTTGTCGACAAGCGGGAACGGGCCTACGCCGAGCAGGATGTTCGCACCCGCTTTGTTGTTTGTCTCGTCGCCTTCTGCAATGACGTTATTGGGGTCCACCACGACGACGATCGGGTGAAGTCCGGCGGATGGGTTATTCCAGGTGACGGATACGTCTTCATACTGGCCAGGGGCGAGGGTGCTCGAAGTAGTAGTCGTGCCGATGAGAGTGCCACCAGCAGCAGGGTCACCTCTATAGATGGAGACAGTAACCGGACCTCCTGAGCCAAACCCGGAACCGGACGGAGGAATCAGGCGATAAATGCTGTCGGTCTGGGTGAGTAGCAGGGTGCCGTCTGGGGCAACACGAACAAAGTCTCCACGCGAACCGCCAGACGCGATGAGTGTCTGGACCTTGGTCAACATGTCGACTTCGACGACGGTTCCGCTGTTTGTATTCACATAAAGCTTTCCAGATAGTCCGCCGTTGCCAAGTGCCATACCGTCAATATTCCCAGCAATCGCACCGGAGCTGAAGACTAACGTACCCGTGGTTGTTGCAAATCCTTCAATCTGTTGGCCGCCTCGATTGGCGGCATAAAGTACATTTCCATCGGAGCTCATGGCGATTCCGTCAAAATCTCCACTCCTGAACAGCACCGCCGATTTTGCAATTGGGTCGACTTCGAATATTCCGGTGGAGCCGTTTGACACGAACAGATGGCCAGTGGACGGATTCCCGGCTAACCCTGTGGCCGCAGGCACCGCAGCAATCGTCTGATTGAAGGTTCCATTGTCATTTAACTGAACAACAGACCCATTGAATTGCTGGGCCATATATATCTTTCCACCAAGCTTCTCCAAACCAGTCGCATTCGCTCCGCCGAAGCTTTGGGCGGGTGTGATTCCATCCGCGTGTTGGGCGTCGGCAGCGGTTGGAAACACCCTAACCGCGCCCGGCAAATCGGACACCATCACACCTCCGGAATTGGGGAAGACAATCCCTATGGGCCCGACAGCCGATGCGTTCGGGAAGCGGTCTGCGAAAACACTCAAACAGAATCCTCGAGCCAAGCCGGCCGCGGTCAGGGCCAGACCGCTGGGTGCGGTTGCGGGACAAGTGAACGATGGAACCGCAGCACCCCCATTGCCGATCCGGGCAGTCAATTGAACACTCGATGGAAATGTCGAGTCGTTCTTGCGGATGTATGAGGGGGTGAGATCCGGCAAGGCGGTCGCTTGCGAAGCTTGGGTGAACGTGCTCATGCGGAAGTTGTTAAGGCCCGGGCTGAGCCAGTTGAGTTGCTCGTAACGCGGTATAGTGCCGTCGTCGTTGACGTTGGTGATGTGGTAAGTGTGCTGGTTCCAGATCCTACGCGTTCCGACCCAATTATCTGAAGTGTAAACAAATAAACCTTTTTGAGGACCAAAGTTGCCGTTCGTATTCGCAACAGCAATCAGGTCAGCGTGGCCATCGCCATCCAAATCGGCTATCACTGGCAGTTCATAAGCAGTCCCGGAACTCTTTGGCGTTTGGAACAGAACGGATCCGTCCTTGCCGCTAAAGACCCACAACGTCGTCTCGTCGCCGTAGATAATTGCCTTCTCTCCGGTACCGAAGAAATCGAAAACAGACGCGCCAGCTACACTGGAACTTCTGTCCTGAATTTGTGCGCTCCACTTAACCGAACCGTCTGGCCCAAAGACTGTGTAGCGGGATCCACCTGCGACACCGATTTGGGCTTTGCCGCTGCCATCAAAATCAGCAATGTTTGGCGGCCCTCCATTGCCTCCGCCGGGCAAGGCCACAGGTCCCCATCGAACCGAAAGGTCGTAATTGAGCAGCCAAACGGAGCCGTTAGCTACCAAAACGATCTCCGCTTTGGAGTCTGAATCGAAATTCCCAACTGCGGTTAGGCCGTCAGGAAGACTCGGGTTTGAGTATTTTACCCTTCCAGTTGAGCTGTAAACCGTATTTCCGGCGATGACCTCTACCTCCCCATCGAGGTCAATGTCGGCAGCATGCGACAGAGGACCGTATAGTGGCACGCCGCCGGAACCACCGGTCCCAGACCAACGAATAGTCCCGTCCGAATTCAGGAGTTGGTTGCCAATTAGTATTTCAGGTTTTCCGTCATGGTCTATGTCCACAAGCGATGGACCACCCCAGTTAATGAGATTCAACGCAGGGCTTCGCCACCGGAACGTGCCGTCGTGGTTGAAGCAAATTAGGTGTGAGCCAGAGATGTCCACCGCAATGATTTCGGGGTGACCATCGCTGTCGATGTCACCAACTGCGAAGCTGGACAAAGCATTGACTCGAAGATCGATAGGGGTCGTCTGGCTGACCGTGAACAGTTCCGTTCCGTCCTTTCCGCTTATGGCGCGGAGATACCCTTCCGATACAAAGTTGAGAGTACTGGTGCCCGAACTGAAAATGATATCTGCGATCCCATCACCATTTAAGTCAACCACTGCAGGCGTAGATATTACGTCGATGTACCCCGGGAGAGTCGAGCTTGAGGTCCATGAGAATTTCAGCCGAGGATTAAAAGTCTTGTCCGACGGGCCGACGCGGCTGTTCACCCCGGTATTCGAAGTATTGTTGGCCTTATTCGTTTCAGTAATTACGTTACTACTGTCTGCCGTCACGTAGACAAGGTTCCCACGGAAAAGCACCGTACCGCTTAGTGGGATCCTGATGGCGGCCGCGCCTCCGGAAGGCACGCCGTTGGAATAGAGTAAGCTGCCCAGCAGGTTGTCGGTAGCGGCCTCATAGGTTCCGTTGTTGTTCCGGTCTTCCCAGGCAATTATCCGGAATGCAACTGTCACCGCAGCAGAACTCAGGTTGGAAACGGTGACCCCTAGCGTCCCTGTTGTTGTCAACGATTGCGAATCGGTAACGAAGGACGTCTTATCGATTGCCGTCACACTCAAATCAGGCAGGGCTTGACCCCAAAGTCCCCCTGCGATATAAAGTAAAATCGTAGCAGTCAGGCCTCGCGCTGCCGCCATCGGCCGTTGTTCGCGAGAATACAATAGCCTGGCGGCTCGGAGTAATAAGAACGAAACGGAACGTATCATTTAGTGCTGGTCCCTTCGGCGGTCGAAAACGTAATGGATAATGTTTTTGATAGAACGGCAGTGGGCACGCATGATTTTCTAAAGCCCTCTGCGGAACTTTGACGATGTTGGATCATTGAACGGTGCATCTAGCGTGCTCCGCGAAGTTGTCGGTGAAAAAGGGAAACCGCAGCTAAACCTACCACCAGAAGCAGCAGCGAAGACGGAGAAGGCGTCACAGGAATCAGCGGTACGTCAGGGCCCGTTCCAACCAATGGCCCGGAAAAACCGTTCAAGTAGACCGTCCTGCTGGAAGTCGGGTCGGTCTGCCGCAAGCCGCCGATGTTTGTGGTGGAAAGCTGTAACTGCACGGAGAACGATTGGGTCGGTTTCACGTCCCCGATGGGGAATTGCAGTGCCATGGAAACATCGTCAGGAGCGCCGCTGGGCACCGCGTTGAAGTTATCCAACGTACCAGCCAGAGCATTCGTCACAATATTGCCATAGAGAAAGCCAGGCTCATCGATCTCCCAGGCGTTGGCGGCAACAGCGCCAATCGGGGCGCCTGGCGGGGACGCCAAGGAGACGAAGGCGCCATACTCATTGGCGAAGCCATTTGTGGCGCGATCGATATCGAGATCAGCGAAAGCAATGAGCCGCACACCTGATAGAGTTGACGATCCGGTGTTTGTGTAAGTAATGCTGACGGTTCCCAAATTTGGCTCTTCCGCAGAATTTGTGGGTGAGTCCTCACCGAAATGAAGCGTGGCGTGAGTCCGCTTCACCCTCTTAACCATGAATGGGGCGAGGCTGGGACCCTTGTCAAGGCAACCCTTC
>Ga0209697_10008706_pt1 | contig 11459 bp, 9 predicted proteins | sample AliMusrvi5mmetaG_FD_184115 | JGI IMG/M metagenome (GOLD analysis project Ga0209697, IMG submission 184115) | Freshwater lake bacterial and archeal communities from Alinen Mustajarvi, Finland, to study Microbial Dark Matter (Phase II) - Alinen... | ecosystem: Environmental > Aquatic > Freshwater... | reverse complement strand
GACATAAAAATAGCATATGGGCAAGGGAAAGAAAGAATGTTCAGTCAATCTATCAAAGGAGAAATACCTAACTTAAATATCAGCACTTTATTGTATTGACAAAGGGGTCCACTTTAGGGGCTCCCCGTTTGCCTTTTACGCACATCCACTCCGATAGCTTGTGTGACTTCCTCAAGTTTTCTTTGTATGCTTTCAGAGCGGACATCAGTGGTGATGGTTTTTCTGCCTGGAGTATCTATCTATATAACTATTCCCTTTACTTGCGCTACAGGTAGTTGAACAGTTGGTGTGTCAGTGTTAGTGTTCAGCTTGTTGCACTTTAGAACACCCAACTCAGCACACGTGCCTCGGGCTCCGGTTCGGTCAAACCTCTGCACTATTCCGATTTCTGGCGACACTCACCATTGGGTTCAGATGCCAGATCATCACTCAGGACCCAAACTTTTCTCGCTTAATAACACAACAAATCTTTGTCCTACCGTATAACAGTAATCTTTCTGTATCAATCATTTTGTATATATGGATCAATATTTCATGGTAGACAGTTACCCTAAGGAAATGATCAGACGATGCCATAATGCAAAGTATAAATTAATAGGCAATGTGGTATAATTTCGGATTAACGAAAGTAGTACTACATCCTATGGAATCATATGTGGATTAATATCGTATAATACTAATGAATCAAGATATGGGTCAATTACGATATTTGCAGTTACAACAAAACACTAGTTTAATTGGGTATAACAACTCAGTAGCTAGCTAATCTGATTTCAATAAAAATAATAATGGTCTATCAGGTATAAGGACACTATGAAGAGTATTGTAGGAACCGAACAAGAAACAGATATTCAGACATCCACAGCTTTAGCACAGACTGATATGGGCATGTATGGTCACCAGAGTGGGGACTTTGATGTCAGTATCGTCTGGAACGTCCTCAGACGCAGATGGTTGCTGATGACCATTGTGATGGTTGTTGTGTTGGCTACGGGGGCATACTTTGTGATCAAAGAGAAGCCACTGTATGAAGCTGCGGCTCTTGTCGTGGTTTCGACAGACCGTATGCGCACAGCATCTGCAGGCTCCGACGAAATGAGCACAGTTAATGACCTGCTTAACCTCGCCAAAGCTCGTTCTATGGCTGGTCAGATTCAAGTACTTCAAAGTCCGGATCTACAGTTTGAAGTTGTCAGCAAACTTGGTCAAGAGGCCATGATAAGTGGTTTTGGCGAAGAAGCCCTTACTTCCGGTTCCATTATACCAGACTGGGCTCTTTCTATAGAATCGCCCAAGGACTCAGACGTCATCCAGATTACTGCCAAGGCTTATTCTCCTCAGGTTGCTGCAGATCTGGCTAATACTACAGTCCGTACTTATCTGGGACGTGACCAGGGTTTCAGCACACAGGCAGCGAAGCAGGGGCGCGAGTATGTGTCCCGGGAACTGGAGAATGTTAAGGCCCAGTTAAACAAATCTCAGAAGCTGCTTTCAGAGTATAAGAGCAAATCCCGACTGGTAGTACCAGAGTCGCAGGTTAGTACTGTGGCTTCCAATGCGACCAGTATGGAGATGGAATATGACAAAGCTAATATTGACGCCACTGCAGCCAGACAACAGTTGGAAGCAGTTAAGCGCCAACTTGCTGCAGAAGGCAAAACAATTGATACCGGCTACAATGTCGCTGTAAACCCACTTTATCAAGATGCTCAGAGCAAGCTCAATCAGCTCAATGTTGAACGGGCTTCATTACTGCAAGATTATACTGCCAATTCGCCGGAAGTAGAGAGAGTATCCTCTGAGATTTCAGCCGTCCAGGCACAGCTGAAAGACATTGCACAAAAGGTGATTCCAAGCAAGAGTATCAGTCGGAACCCCATGCTTGCTGAATATATGTCCGCTGTGGTCAATTACAGCTCTGCCCAGGCTCGTGCGCGAGCTCTTGGGGGGGTTGTCTCCAAGCGTAACTCGCAGTTGACTGCACTACCGGAAAAGGAGCGCCAATATGCGGTGCTTATGCAGCAGGTATCGGTGTTGGACCGGACTTACCAGATGCTGTCGGACAAATACTACAGCCTTCTGATCAATGAGAAGTCTACTATGCCCAGTGCTCTGTTTGCTGCAAACGCGAGGGTACCTATAATACCTGTGAACAGCCGAAGGAAAATGGTTCCGCTAATCATCCTATTGGGGCTTATGCTGGCTGCAGGAGCTGCGGCGCTGGCTGAAAAACTTGATAAGACTGTTCGGGATGAGGCACGGATGGTGGCTTTGACCGGCGATGGTCCATTGGCGGTAATTCCAAAAGTCAAAGACATCGGTTCTCCTTTGTCTCAGATGAGTGGAGACGGGAATATTGGCCTGGTTGAATCCTTCAGGATGCTGCGCAACAGCATATACTTTGCAGATGTCGCAAAACCAATAAAAGTGATGGCTGTTACCAGCCCCGGACATGGAGAGGGTAAGTCTACCACCAGCATCTGCCTTGGCATTACAATGGCTATGGATGGTAAACGGGTATTAGTGATTGATGCTGACTTCCGACGCCCTTCGCTCTACAGATGGATCGATGTCAACTCGGATCTTGGTCTATCTTATGTGCTGGCTGGAGAGGCCACAGTTGAGGAAGCCATCATACCGACTGGCTTACCCAATCTTTTCTGCCTGCCCGCAGGCCCAATGCCCAAGAACCCAAGTGAGTTCCTGAACTCCAGGGCCAGCCACGAAATGCTGGCAATGCTTTCAAAATCATATGACATGATTATCCTGGACTGCCCTCCCTGTGCAGGTCTTTCCGATATGCAGGTGGTATCCAGGCTGGTAGACGGCGTCCTGCTGGTAATATCCGTAGATGCAACCCTGAAAAAGCGACTGGATGAAGGAGTAAACCTCCTTGCAAGAGTCCACGCCCCATTGTTAGGTTACGTAATAAACCAATTCCGTATTAATACTAATGGATATGATTACTATACATCTACTCAAGATTTAGGGTTGGAGAAGTGGAAAAAGGATTGATTTGTTTTCTACACACACGAATGAGTAAGAAATGGCTGTGATTTCGATTTCTGCAGTTTATGGTCGGATTCGGCATTCCAAAATCGGTATGCGTTTTATTCTTGGTGCTGCTTGGGGTATTGGCGGTGCTATTGTGGGCAGACTCTGCGGAGTAGCATCAGGCATAGTTGTAGCCCGAATGATCGGTGCGGAAAATTTCGGTAAACTTGGTATACTTCAAAGTACAATTGGCATGTTTGGCGTAGTTGCCGGACTTGGACTTGGGATGACGGCGACCAAGTATGTAGCAGAATTCCGTCACATAGATCCCATAAGAGCGGGACGTATAATAGCACTTACCGAAGCCCTGGCTGTTGCGGCCGGGGTTATCTGCTCCCTCATAATTATATGTACAGCTCCTTATCTTGCAGAACATGTAATTGCTGAACCTCACCTAGTTTTGGGTTTGCGTGTCGGTTCTCTGCTTGTTTTATTTGGCGCAATAAATGGCACTCAGCTTGGTGCTATGATGGGGCTGGAAGGATTCCGTCTTTCCGCATGGGTTAGTTTACTAACAGGTATTATAGGCCTGTTAGTAACTTCCATAGTAACATATTTTTACGGCTTAATAGGTGCTGTTATATCGTCGGTTGCCAGCCTGGCGTTGACGTGCGTTTTGACTCATCACTATTTAAGGGTTTTGGCCAATTCGTGCGGAATAACGATACTATTTAATGAACTCCGAAAAGAGTTACCTATTTTATGGTCATTTAGTCTACCAGCTCTTTTCACTGGATTATTGACGACATCAGCAAATTGGATAGGAAATACTATTCTCGTCAATCATGTTGGTGGATATGCACAGATGGGGCTCTTTAATGCTGCTAACCAGTGGAGAATGGCTGTTTTGTTTGTCCCGAATGCACTGGGTGGGGTCGTTTTATCTTTGCTATCTTCTGTCAAAGCCGGCGCGGGAAACAGAGAACATTTAATGCTTGCTAAAGCCAGCGTTCTGGCCAATTTTCTGGCTGCTTTAATGATTGCAGGTCCTTTAATGCTAATGTCAAGCTATGTATTGGGGATGTACGGCAAGGATTTTCATAAGGGCTCAACTATATTTATACTTTTAATAAGTTCTGCCCTCATTATTGCTGTCAATAACACATTGTCACGAACGATAGCCAGTTCTGGACGCATGTGGCTTGAATTTTCTTCAGCGATGGTCTGGACAGTGACGTATATTATTTTGGTTTTCTTTTTTGTACCAAAGTCATTAGCCATTGGCCTGGCATACTGTGCTTTGATTTCTGCAATTGTGCAAGCAATATATCAATGGACATTAATACGGTTCACGTTTAGAACATCATAACCATACCATAAGTGCTAGTAAATCATCCAATCAGGTACAAAAATAATGCTCGTTTACACAGTAAGCATAGTTACAAATATATTTGTGTTTATAGTTGCAACTATAATATCAAGACTAATGTACAAAAATACTCGTCTTGATAGCTTCATAATCGCAAGTGCAATGATTTCCATGCCTCTTTTTAGAGTTACCTCCGGATTTGCTGGTAGTATCTATTTACTGGATATTATTGGGTTATGCCTATTTGCATATTATTTCATTCGTTATACAGCTAATAGCAAGTGTAAATATCATCAACTTAGCCTTTTTATTATTCCGATATTGTTAGTTATAGTGTTGCCGTTATTTAGCACTGTCTATAATAACATGTTTGTACATACTCGAATTGACTTGAAAGTCATAGGACTATCTGTAATGAGAGGAATCTCTTATTTATCGGTATTAAACTATTTCATCCAGCATAACAGGCAATCCGATCTAGTCGAATCATATATATTAATATCGATAATTAGTTTTCCTATATTATGCATTGTTGGTTTAGTCGGCGCATACATTGGCGTTAATCTGAACCCCACACTGAATGCATTGGATTATCAAACCTATATATCACGCAATGAATTAGGCACAGGTTTTCTGTTTCTATATAGAGGTGCCGTCGGAGCATGGGGAGCAGCAATTATATCCATTACTCCATTCGTATTTCTTATCAAAAGATTGAGCGCTCCTCTAAAGACAGGATTATTCATTATTGCCACCAGTTCTATTTTTTATGGCATCATAAAATCAGGCAGTCGACAGGGTTTGCTTATTGGAGTAGCTACATTTTTACTTGCGTTGTTGATTGTTTTTATTAAATCTGATATGAAGTCCAGGATGTATTCTTTATCTTCAATATTGATTGTCTTCGTTCTTTTGAGTTCAATAATTGTCAATAACAAAGATACATACGACTGGCTTATAACTCGATTCTTTACATCTGAATCACTATCTCAGGGTGTTGAGAGTCGTGATACCGTAAAGATAGCAAAAGAATTTCTTGCAAACCCAGATTTCTCTATTATTGGTTACGGTATTTTGCCGGAAAACAGCATAGTCACGGGAAACACAGCATTTTTATATGTGGATTCCGAATTAGTATGGACACTCCAGAAAATCGGAATACTTGGTGTTTTGCTATATGCAATTTATCTGATAATTCTGTTGTTGCGCGTCAAAAACATCATAAGCGTCAACTGGATTGGTTATCCAATGTTGTGTACTTTGCTGGCAGGCTATTTATTAATACCCGGACATTTCTTTATACTGCACTTACCTCCCAGTGCTACGGTTATCAATTATTGGTATTGGATATTGATAGGTATGGCTTCGAGCAACATTTTTGCTTTGAATAAAAAAATTCAGATTAAAAGCATTATAAGAGTTTGAGTCCGACAATCCACTGCACGAAAGGAAATTAAGCCTTGGATATTTGCGTTCTGGTCAATTCTACCGATTCATATTCTGATTGTTGGATTCCATTTTTTACATTGCTCAAGCAATATTGGCCTGATTGCCAGTGCCCCATAATACTAAATAGTGAAACTAAAGATTTTGATTTCCCTGGATTCGATATCCATTGCACAAAAACCGGTGCGAAAAAAGGCAGATGGGGTGAATCATTACTTACTGCTCTTGATTCTGTATCAAGTGACATAGTCCTGTATTTGCAGGAAGATTATTTTTTAAATGATTTTGTCAATACAGACGTTATAAATGACTTCGTAGAATTTATGAAGAAGGATAGTTGGACGCGCCAAGATTGTGGGTGTATTCATTTAACCTGGTATGGACCACGCGGACCATTTCATGTAACAGAAAATCCCCTTCTCTGGGAAGTTGATCCTAGGTCGAGATATAGAATATCTTTGCAGGCCTCATTATGGAAAACCTCATTCTTGAAAAGTATAATTAGACCTGGCGATTCAGGTTGGTCTTTAGAAGAACGAGATTCCTCAAGACTGAGTAGGTCTTCTCCAAGAGTAATGACAATCAACAGGCAAGAGTTCACTCCTTTTGGCAATAAAATATTTCCTTATGTTCATACAGGAATTGTACGCCGTTGCTGGAATAGAGAGGCTGTGGAAGAATTGTTCAATTCACATGATATTTCCATCGATTTTTCTATTCGTGGTTTTACCGATGAATTGATAATAGATAAAAAGCCAGCATTATCTGATATCATACCGGGAATATGTAGACGTTTGCGCAGGATAGGGAATGAATATATTGATTGGCTACGGTATCCATAACATGCGTATTTTGCTGTGTGACAATGGAAGCATATGATGAATAAAGAAAGTCTTGTCAGCATTCTCGTAGTTACTTGGAATAGATGTGAAGATTTACAGCGTTGTCTGGAATCAGCTCTCAAGCAAACCTATGTTCCATATGAAATAGTCGTTGTTGATAACGCCAGTTCGGATGGAACAGTGGATATGTTAAGAGAGAAATATCCATCTGTACGCCTGATCCAATTAAATGAGAATATAGGATGTCCTTCGGCTCGAAATGTCGGTATCAAAGAATGCAGCACTAAGTATGTGTACTGTCTTGATGATGATGGTTGGCTTAGTGATAATGCCATAGAGCTTTCCGTAAATTTTGCTGAGGAAAAATCGGATTCTGCAGTTGTAATGTCTAAAATTGCAGTAGTTGATAATGGTTCTGTCATCAAAGAACGCTATGAAGGTTTATCTGAACCTGTTCAAATTCCGCAGTTCGTCGGATGTTGCGTTCTGATGAACAGGGAACGATTCTTGGCAGCCGGATCTTTCCCGGATGATTTTTTCCGTCAACGTGAAGAGGAAGATTTTTCGCTTCGTGCGCTGGATAGAGGTTATAAGTGTTACTTTCTTCCTGAATCTGTTATGTATCACGAACCTAGTCCGATAGGTAGAAATAGTCAGATATTTATATACTATCTTCTGAGAAATGGAATAAAAACTGGAATAAGAACTTATCCGTTTCCATATTCCATTACTCGCGTTCTGAAAGACTGTTTGTGGGCCGTTATATATTCTTTCAAATTGCGTTATCCATCTTTGTTATGGAAAGTTATACATGACTCACTGATCTCCAGCGGCAATCTTTTTTCCAATAGAGCTCCTGTTAAGCTGTCTACATACAAAGAGTACCGCCTGCTACATGACACTATTGCATCAAAAGAGAAACTATGAGGAGCGCTGTTTCGTAGAGTTCTAAGATATAAGGGGAATTATATGCATCAAGGTCTCATCTCTATTGTTGCTGATGATGGCAGAATTGAAGATTATACTATCCTTATGTCACTCCTGAAACCTCATTCCATAAGAGCTAATTGTGCAATAGTTTCAGATTGGGTCGGACAACCGGGATATATGGACATTTCCCAAATATGTGATTTGACATCACTAGGATGGGAAATGCTCAGTCACAGCAAAACACATAGTGCACCATTGCATACTCTCAGCAGTGATAGACTGTATGATGAAATCGTAGTATCAAAACAGGCGTTGGGAGATATGGGGATCACGACTAATAATTTTTGTTATCCCTGGGGCGGCAGAAACTTTGCTGCAAAACGTTTGATTTCTAAGCATTATAATTGTGCAATCAGAGTTGGTGGTGGACCAAATTCATTTTATTATGATAGATTTGCCGTTAATCGTTGTGTTATGGATAATGTAGATATCAATAATAAAGAGAGAATTGATTTCTGTAAAAAGCAGATATTAACTCTTGTCGATAAACCTTTATGGATAGTCTACATGGTTCATCCTGCAGAATCATTAAAATCAAAAGATATAGCTAACGGGATATCCAATTTACTGGAATATATTGCTGATTGTGGGATTCCCATTGTTACCATATCGGAAGCAATTGATATAATCGCAAAACGTAGAACCTTAAATAATTTAATAGATCTGCGTGTGCTGCAGGCAAGGACAAATGAGCTTGTCAAAGATGCTATCGTTGCAGCTATTCCAAAGGGATCGATTAGACATATACAACAGCAGATCAAACATATGACTATGATGAAACGGTATAAATAAGAAAATGAAAAAACAACACAAAGCATTAGTATATCATTTTTATGCCCATTATCGCAGGCCCATTCTTGAGGAGCTTCTTAAGAACTCGGCTTACGAGTGGACTTTCTATGGTGACGTAAAAGACATTGATGCAGGTGGAATAGAAGCCTGGATACCTGAAAATAGTAATCGATTCGTACGGACGAATTGCCGTAGAATCTCGGGGTTCTTATTTCAAGGCGGACTAATCCGCCTGGCACTAGATAAGAACATAGATTGCATAGTGTATCTTGGTGATTGGCATTTTGTAGCTACGTGGATATCTGCTATCCTTGCTCGTTTATCAGGCAAAAGAGTTCTTTTTTGGACACACGGTTGGCTGCGTCAAGAAAGCGGCTTGTTTTTTGGCGTAAGAAATGTATTTTATCGTTTGGCCCATGGGTTGCTCTTATATGGCCATCAGGCAAAGATGTATGGTTTAATGAAAGGCTTTAATCCTGAATCGCTATATGTGATTTACAACAGTCTTGATTACATTAAACAATCAAATATAAGAAAGTCTATTACTCGAGATGATATCGAAACAACACGCAGAGAATTATTTAGCGACATTGATACACCGATTGTAATATGCAGTTCAAGACTAACTAAATCAAAACAGATTGACCAGCTTGTTCAAGCAGCGTCAATATTAAAAAAGACCGGGAATAATATTAATCTTCTTATAGTGGGAGATGGACCTGAACGTAATGCTTTAACCGATCTTGCCCGACAATTAGATGTCAATATACACATGTTTGGTCCTTGCTATGAAGAAAATATACTCGGACGATTATTCTTGAGTTCTGATATCACAGTTATACCAGGCGCTGCGGGATTGACTATTATGCATAGCTTAGCTTATGGAATACCAGTTATTGTCCATAATGATTCTACTAAACATGGTCCTGAATTTGAGGCTATCATACCGGGAGTAAACGGTGATACCTATAATAAGGATGATATTGAAGCTCTTGCTCAAGTAATCTTAAAATGGACTGAGAAGAACAGTGATATAGACACACAGAGTAAAGATTCCTATAAAATAATTGATATGCTTTACAATCCAGAAAAGCAACGACAAATCATAGATCGCGCAGTAAACGGATTGCCTGCTGATGATATTTTCTGGTTAAAGGAGCACGATTAATGAGTAATATAAAGAAGCGACTCAGATCAATTAGCTGGATATATACTAGTCAACGTTTTCTTCGAACTTTTCTTCGAAGAAAGTTATATGGATTGTCCCATGTAGATCCTACTGCATATTTTTTTGGTATAAGCGGGATTTCAAAAGACTTTGTTGCAGGTCCATACTCTTTCATTAGTTATGGTTGCAGTATAGGGCCGAAAGTCCGTATTGGTGCATATACAATGCTGGCTCCACGTATTGCTATTGTTGGCGCAGATCACCTGTACAACATTCCTGGAGTTCCTATGATTTTTTCGGGCCGTCCCGAATTGCCGGAAACTGTGATTGGTTCTGATGTGTGGATTGGGTTTGGAGCGACCATTATGGTTGGTGTTAATATCGGCGATGGTTCAATAATTGCCGCTGGTGCAGTCGTAACAAAGGACATACCGAAGTATGAGATATGGGCTGGTGTTCCGGCGCGAAAATTGAGAGATCGCTTTGAAAATGAAGAGCAAATTAGTATACACGATTCAATGCTAAAGTCACCAGCAAAGCCAGGTCAATATGTTGATCCAAAATAATGCAAGCATTTTGATTTGTCTCAATGTAGGAAACATAAACCATGCGTATTGGTATCATAACAATTGTAAAAGTGAATAACTACGGTGCTGAATTGCAGGCTTTTGCTCTTCAAAAGAAACTGGAGATGCTTGGATTTGAGAGTGAGATCATCGACTATCTGCATTATAAGCACCCCTGTCACATACCAACTAAACGTTCAAAACCGATAGTCAATATTGGAATTGTCAATAAGATTAAAGAAGCCAGTCTTTTACTAAAGCCAAAATTTAGCAAACGCACTAAAAGTTTGCGTATGAGCAGATTTGAGCAATTCCATTCTGACCATACAATCTTCTCTCCCCGATCATATAGAACTATAGACGATTTGTATGCTGAACCTCCGGATTATGATGTCTATATTGTAGGGAGTGATCAGGTTTGGAATCCCAGAACTAATACTTCGCTGGAACCATATTTTCTAACATTTGCACCTGAAGGGAAGAATACTGTATCTTACGCTTCCAGTTTTGGTGTTTCAAAAATACCTGAGTCAGCGAAGATGGTGTATAAAGACTGTTTAAATAGAATAAGATGTCTATCAGTGAGAGAAAAACAGGGTACTAATATTATTAAGCATCTGACTGATAGGACTGCAGAGCATGTTTTAGATCCTACATTATTGCTGGATGCAGAAAACTGGAAACAAATCGCGACAGCGCCCAATATCAATAAACCTTATGTTTTGCTATATGACCTGATTCATTCTCCTTATGCTGTAAAATTGGCGTTAAGGATTGCAGAGATATCAGGATGCGCTGTAGTCAGGATTGGCGGTAATACACCTGGATGTATCGCAATTACTGATGCAGGCCCATGTGAGTTTTTAGGACTATTTCAACATGCTGATTATGTAGTCACTAATTCATTTCATGGTACAGCATTTTCAGTAAATTTTAGAAAACCATTTTATGCAGTAATTCCAAAAGGCAAAGGAAATTCCAGCCGATTATCCAATTTTCTTGAGAGTGTAGAATTAACTGACCGCATTTTATTGGAAGATAGTCCATATCCTGAGAACATTCTTGCGATGCCAGATTTTGATAATGCTATGGCAATGCTTGCAGATTCCAGATCTAAATCAGTCGATTTCTTATTACGAAGTATAAATCCATCATGACGACACCCTATAATGGACCCAGTATTCTAGACAATATTTTCTGCAAAAATAAGTTAGAATCTAGCTATGAGAAAACGCTACAGTTCCGATTTTAAAGTCCGTGTTGTGATGGAGGTCTTGAAAGAAGAAATGACC
>Ga0209697_10008702_pt1 | contig 11465 bp, 6 predicted proteins | sample AliMusrvi5mmetaG_FD_184115 | JGI IMG/M metagenome (GOLD analysis project Ga0209697, IMG submission 184115) | Freshwater lake bacterial and archeal communities from Alinen Mustajarvi, Finland, to study Microbial Dark Matter (Phase II) - Alinen... | ecosystem: Environmental > Aquatic > Freshwater... | reverse complement strand
CTCCAGCGTTGATGCCTCCGTTGGCAACTGACGAGACGCCATGGCACGCGGATTTTCATTTCAACTACAATTCATGGCAGCCGTTCTGGTCGGTTATCTCCGCCAATCAACCAGCCCTCGCCGACCCTTGGATTGCATATGTAAACCGATTGTTGCCACGGGCCCAATGGCAGGCCAAGGAGGTTTTTGATTGTGAGGGAGTTTACTACTCAATCAGTCAGTTTCTGCATGAACCCGATCCCGCCGCCTGCAAGAGCGTGAACAAGCGCTCATTGGTGATGAGTCCATGGGGAATGACCATCGGCATGGTCGGAATGACGGCGCAGAATCTCTGGCACAAACACCTGTGTGATCCAAACAAGGCCTATCTTGAGACCTATATCTATCCGTCACTTCGAGAGGCGGCGAGGTTCTATCTTTCGTTCATGAAACAGTGCGGAAAGGATGCCTCAGGAAAGGTTTTGCTCGGGCCGTCATACAGCCCCGAGCATGGCAGCTTGGGTATCAATAACTGTCCATTCGATATCGCCTATGTGCATTACACCTTTGCGGCATTTGCCAAGGCATCCAGTGAACTCGGCAAAGACAAGGCACTGGCAGACGAGTGCCTGGCCATGAAGGACCTGCTTGCGGACTATCCGGTGGCGATGGACGCCAACGGCAAACCTGTGGTGGTGGATTGGGCTGGCTGCAAATACAAGGAGGTTGATTTGCACAATCTAACTGTTCCGGCATCACCGGTTTTTCCTGCGGATCAAGTGACTTGGTTTTCACCGGAACCGGTCAAGGAACTGTTTCGCCACACCATCAAGGATACAACATTCAATGGGAATAATTCCCATGTCATGTTCAATATTGCCAAGGCCCGGCTGTCAATGCCGGAGGCGGTTCTGGATACCAAGACATGGTTCAAAAGCCGGGAACTGCCCAATGGCCTGTTTGTCTGGCAAGGGCATGGACACGGCACGTTCATGCCGGAGAGCATCGGCGTGGCGGCCATTGTTACTGAATTTCTGATGCAAAGCGTCGGCGATATCATTCGGATCTTCCCCTGCTGGCCGAAAGAGCAGGACGCTAAATTCACCGACCTGCGAGCACAGGGCGGGTTCCTGGTATCAGCTGTGCAGAAGGACGGCAAGGTGACGGAACTCAAGATCACCTCGACAGTTGGTGGAAACCTGCGACTGTTAAGCCCGTGGACGGGCAAGATCGTTGCGCGTTCGACGCATCCAGGACTGACGCTGGAGTTCACCGGAAAGGATGAATGAGCCAAGCAAACCCTCCTTGTTCTCCCGAACCACCATCCTTCATCAGTCGCGCCCGACCGTCCTCCATTGGCCAGATCGCGGGTTTGCTTTGATCATCACTCTTGCGCTGATAGTCCTGTTGATGTTGTTAGTGGTTGGATTGCTAACGATTTCAAGCGTTTCGCTGCGTGAAGTTTCGCATGGCGAGGCGATGGCGGCTGCCCGGGCCAACGCCCGGATGTCGCTGATACCATCAACGGCGTCGCCAACTCCAACTACAACTCGGTGATGGACGGCAGCACCAACAACACGCCCTCACTTGCCGGGTCCGGCTCCCTGAGTGATCAGATCAATGAACCCTTCACTCTCAAACCAGGCGAAACCCGCCTCTTCAGCCCCACCACCACCAGCCCGGTACCCGCCGGCTCGTCCATCCCGCTCGCCGTCGGCTATCGCAACGGCGGGGGGAATTACTTCCTAGTCAAGGACAATGCCGGCAACACACTCGCCCTGCCCAGTGGCACAAGCATCAAGGCCGATGCCAAGTTCGACACCGCGTGCGACAACCAAGCATATCTTCAGGTCACCAGCGGGGTAACGGTCTATCTGGACATGACAGTTGCCGGCAGTTGGGATCTGGCCTATCGAATGGTCTGCACACCGGACGTCTCTGCCGCCATCTACAAACCGCTTACGCAAATGGCCGAGGCCACTCTGAGCCAGTGCCTAACGAACCCAATGCCATTCCTCTCGACCGTGTTCGGGGCACGAATGGCCAGCCGCACCCACCTGGCCGCCAAGGGATTCGTGCAGTCCAGCCCGTTTGTCGATTTCACCACCATGGGCTTCCAGGATCTGGGTGACCTCGGACGCCACTACGCCGGCACCTCCAACCCGGTCAATTCCCCCTTTGACTTTAGCTTCGTCAAGCATCCCGCCGGGGGCGACAGCCTGCTGCCTAACGCCAGCGACAAAACCGGCCGCGGTTACATCGTCACCGGCTTCAACAAGGCCGACGGATTATCCCGCTGCGTCATCGATGAATTGCCGTCGCGCCCGCTTGCTTCATTAGGAGAACTGGTCAACTGGGACCTGCGCTATGAAAACCCGATCCCACCGTTTGCCTTCAACCTGATAGGCAACTCGGACGCCAGCCCACTGCTGCCTGCCAACGCGGTGGTCAACACCGCCGACGCCGGCCTGGCAGTCAATCTCCAGCATGACGATTCATACTGCGCCAACCACCTGCTGTTTGATGATTGGTTCGTCTCATCAATCGCACCGGATCCTAGCAATTTCGGCAACTCCGGCCGATCGTTGCAGGCGACCTACACGGATTTTCTAACCGGCAAGACAGCCCTTGGCAACCGTGCCTATCAACCGCTTCGTGAGGATCAGGCGCTTGCCGCAGTTAGTGCCTCCAAGGCCACCGGCCTCTACAACGACCATGTGGCCAAGACGGATTCTTGGAAATCCATCGCCTCGCGCTTCGAAGTGGAGGGGATGTTCAACGTCAATTCCACCTCGGTGAAGGCTTGGCGAGCCTTGTTAGGCCATGCCCGCCACCAGCGCGTCCCCTACATCATTGAGACCGGCAATTCATGGAACGCCGCGCTTTCGAGCGAGCAAGACTATGCGTGCAGCCGCTTCAGCATCGCCGGGGACACCCGCGCCGGGCAGGCGGGATCGTCGGGCAATTTTCCAGAGGCCAGTGAATTTGCCGGGTACCGGACGCTGGATTCGTACTTTCTCGACGCGATGGCCAAAGATGTGGTTAGGCAAATCCGGTTGCGCGGGCCGTTTCTGTCGTTGGCTGAGTTTGTCAACCGGCAGTTGTCATCCGGGGATTTGGCGTTGGCCGGCACCCTGCAAGCTGCCCTCAACGAGGTAAGCAAGCAGGCCGCCACCAACCCATACGCCGCCATGCAGTCGCTCTCTACCAAGTCGGTGGCCGCGCCGCCGCAACCCGCCGCCGCCGAATACAAGTTTCCCGCAGCCGCCGTCGGCTACAGCGCCTATGGCCTGCCCGGATGGACCCGCCAAGCCGACATCCTCCGCCCTCTTGCCCCGATCCTGTCGGTGCGCGACGACACCTTCACCATCCGCGGCTACGGCGATGCCCGCGACACCACCGGCAAGGTGCTCGCCCATGCCGTATGCGAGGCGGTGGTTCGCCGCAGCCGCGAGTTCGTCGATAACTCGGAAGCCGCCGATATCCTCACCCCGCCCACCCATGCCGCCAACAAGACATTTGGCCGCCGCATCGAACTCATCTCGTTGCGCTGGCTCGCGGCAAGCGAAGTCTAAGGAAATAACAAGATTCCAACAAGGAACGTCGCTCCTCACGCGCCCCCTGCTATCCAAGCGTAGATCTTCTCGCTTGTCTTCCATCTCTTGCTAAGCCACCGACTGAAACGATGCCGATCAACACAAATATGTGAAACATCCGAAAAATCACCCCGGTAATATGCTCCGGCATGTGCCTACACTTCGAGCAATAGCATCATTCAACTCCCACGAATATGACCGAATCCAACACAAAATTGTCAGACACGCCGCTGAGTCGGCGTCAGTTTCTCACACGCAACCTTGCCGCCAGCAGTGCCTTTGCGATTCCCACTTTCATTCCGGCCTCAGCGTTAGGACGCGGCGGCGCGGTGGCGCCCAGCGAGCGGATCGTGATGGGGGCCATCGGGATTGGGGGCCGCGGCTCCTATGATTTGGGCAGCATGCTGGGTGAATCCGATGTGCAGTTTGTGGCCGTCTGTGACGTGCGCAAAGGCAACCGTGATAGCGCCAAGAATGCGGTTGACGCCAAGAATGGCAACAAGGATTGTGCTGCTTACATTGATATGCGCCAACTCCTGAGCGAGCGGACCGACGTGGATGCCGTCCTGATAGCCACTGGCGACCGCTGGCACGCTCCGGCTTCCACCTTGGCCATGCAGGCCGGCAAAGATGTCTATTGTGAGAAACCAGCCTGCCTAACGATGGCACAGGGACAGATGGTTGTGGAAACCGCCCGGCGCTATAGCCGGGTCTATCAAACCGGGGCACAGCGGCTCAGCGAACCCAATCATGTGTTCGCCATCGAGATGGCTCGCACGGGTCGCCTGGGCAAGATTCATACCGCTTATGCCGACATCCGCTGGCGCGACGGGATGCTTCGCAATTGGTTGCCAGAGGAACCGCAACCGCCCAAGGAGGAGCTGGACTGGGATGCCTGGCTCGGGTCATGCCCCTGGCGGCCATACAACAGCGCTTATGTGAATGGCGGTGGGTGGTACCACTATTATGATTTGGCGACAGACGTGGCGATGTGGGGTGCCCACACAGTTGCCCAAGCTCTGGCAGGACTCGATATGACTGACGTGTCCCACATCGACTTCGAGTATGAGGGGCCCGATGTCTCGATGAACACACGCTTGTCCAACGGGGTGAAATTGGTGCTATTCCGCAGCGGTGGCTCGGTCTCTGACCAGTGCAATTTGTGGCACGGATCTTGCGGCGAGCGCTTTGATGGTCCCGATGGATGGGCGGCGGCTGCCGACGGTTACACGGCACCCGATGTCTCATCACCCGCACTGATGCGTGAGTTCAAGAAAGTGCTGGCAGACTACACAGGCCGGACCCAACGACCGTTGAACCACGTGCGGGATTTCCTGGATTGCATCCGCTCTCGCCGACCCACCGTGGCAAATCCTGAGGTCATGCTTCGGTCCATGAACATCTGCCTGGCTGCCGATATCTGCGAGCAATTGAAACGAAGCCTCAAGTTCGATCTACAAAAGGCTGAGTTTGTCAATGACGCCGAGGCCAACCGCCTCCGCTCCCGGGCGATGCGCGCCCCATGGCAGGTGTGATGCGGCATTCCCTAACGACCGAATATCCCCCTCTCATGATCGAATGAAACTGCTATTGCTGCTTCCACTGTTCCTAACTGTCAGCAACGGCATGTGTGAGACATTGGCCTCCGAAGAGGACGCCGTTGTGAAGCGAAGTCTTCTGGAGGCCCACCGGGGGAAATTGCAACGCATCATCTTCACCAAACATTTTGACATGGGCGGCTCACACTACGCATACACGGATGCGGTGAGCGACGAGGACACACTTAACCCTAACGGCGTGGTGAAGGAATTCAATTACACGCCTGGGTCCAGTCTGTGCTTGTTGGAAACGGGTGAGCATTACGAGTTCAAGGAAACGACACTGATCCAGGACAAAGAAGGCGTCTTCCGTGACCCGGACGTCTCGTATGATGGCAAGCGGATCCTCTTTGCATGGAAGAAATCGGCACGAGGCGATGACTATCATTTATACGAGATGGACTTCGCAACGCGCGACGTCCGCCAACTTACCTCTGGTCAGGGCGTCGCTGATTACGAGGGCATCTATCTGCCCGACGGCAATATCATGTTCAGTTCCACACGTTGCTTTCAAAACGTCGATTGCTGGCACGTGAGTGTGAGCAACATGTATTTGATGAACAAAGATGGGAAATATATGCGGCGGATTGGATTTGACCAGGTCAATACCAACTATGCCCAAGTTCATCCGGAAAGCGGCTTGGTGACCTACACTCGCTGGGAGTACAATGACCGCGGCCAGATCTATCCACAACCCCTGTTTCAGATGTGCCCGAACGGCACGCATCAGACTGAGTATTACGGCAATAATTCGTATTTCCCCACAAGCATTCTGCACGCCCGGGGGATTCCGGGGACGAGAAAAGTGCTGGCGATTCTTTCCGGCCATCATACCCAGCAACGCGGAAAATTGGCCATCATTGACCCGTCGATGGGCCGGCAGGAAACCAGCGGTGTGACGCTGGTGGCTCCGGTCAAGAAATTGGAAGGCATCATCAAGATTGACGCCTACGGGCAGGACGGGGACCAATGGCAGTACCCATATCCTTTGGATGAGCAAAACTATCTGGTAAGCTTCCGGCCGGATGGTCAGCAACGGTTTGGAATCTACTTCATGAACAGCAAGGGTGAGCGGGTACTGATGGCGGCAGACCCGGTTATCTCTTGCAACCAGCCAGTCCCCTTGGCCCCGCGCCCGATCCCCCCGCAACAGCCGGACTCCTTGGACTGGCGGAAGACCACCAGTGCCTACACTCTGCAGGATATCTATCACGGGCCGGGCCTGCAAGGCATCAAGCGTGGCACGGTGAAGAAGATCCGGGTTGTGGCATTGGAGTTCATGGCCACGGACATAGGGCGAAAACATGGTCCCTCCACCATCAGTGACCTGGCCGCATGGGATGTGAAGCGCGTCCTGGGAGAAACTCCCGTCTTCGAAGACGGCTCCGCCGCCTTCGAGGTTCCGGCCCGCACACCGGTGTACTTCCAGGCGATCGATGCTAACGGCCACGTCGTCCAAACCATGCGCTCCTGGTCAACCCTCATGCCGGGCGAAATCTTCAGCTGCACGGGCTGCCATGAAAACAAGAATGAAGCCGTCAATAGCACGCCACCAGCTATGGCTCTAGCGGCTGGCATCAAGCCACTTGAGCCATTTTATGACATATCAGGCAAGGGCTTTAGCTTCCCACAGATGATCCAGCCGATCTTCGATGCCAAGTGTGTAAAGTGCCATCAGGGAGGGGACACCAAGCCACCCGACCTGCGGGCCACCCCGGTATGGGACGGGGAGGCACGCAAATTTTGGAACCAAGCGTACCACGTGCTAATCTCCACCGACAGGCCGGCACCTCCGGCCAATGACACGAACCAGGTACTGGGAGTCATCTCGGAGAAATCCCGATATCTGAATTGGATAGGACGGTGGTCCGTGCCGGAGATGATTCCGCCGTATTCACATGGTTCGTCGCTCAGTCCATTGGTCAACTTGCTTGAGAAGGGCCACGAGAAAGTCCGGATGACGCGGGAAGAAATGGACAAAATCTCCTGTTGGATCGATCTGGCGCTGCCGCATTCCGGAAAATGGACCGAAGGCATGACACCTGAAGATGAAAAGATATACAATCGAGTTTACAAGAGACGGGTGGACATGGAGAACGAGGATTCTTCTAACATCCAAGATTATGTCAAGGAGATGACAAGAACCACCACGCGCAAGTGAAAGTTTGGATATAATACCCTCCACCCGGAGTTTAAGGAATGGCGAGGGCGTAGAGGGTTTCGTCGGTTGCGACGTAAATGACGCCATTGGCGGCGGCCATCGGCGCGGAGATGGGAGCGTCGAGAGTGGCTTCGCACAGGAGCTTCTTGTCACGGCTGGCGGCAAATATATAGAAGTTGCCACGGCGGGTGCCGACGTAAAGCTTGCCGTCGGCGACCATCGGGCTGGACCAGATTTCGCCTGTTAGGTGGTGGGACCAGAGTTCTTTGCCGGTGGCGGTTTCCACACAGTTGATGGTTTTGTTACCGGAATCGGCCACAAACGTCAGGGTTCCGTCCACAGCGGCGGGCGTGATACTCTGTTTGAGCGGATAGGACCAGAGCGTCGCTGTGGCCGTGGTGTCCCCGGCTTGTCCGGCATCGACACACTTGAGCCACGCCTGATATTTGCCCCACCAGACGTCGCCACCTGCAGTTAGATAGATGCGATCGCCAACAAATACCGGTGGAGCGACGATGGTGGAAGGCGATACCTCACGGTTGCCACTGTAGTTATGAACCTCATTTTTTGGGGCACCCGGATCCGGGTCGTATCTCCAAATGCGCTTTAGATTGGCGACAGAACCGGGAGGTGGCATCTCGGTAAGCGGCTCAAAGGCATAAAGCACGCCATCCCCCCCACCGAAGCAGACCATGCGCCGCCCGTTAGCGGTGCCCAGCGACGGGACTGAATAGGTGTTATGAAAGATGCTCGGGCCGATGTGCTCGTTATCCTTGGCGACAAGACGGCCTGTCTTCTTATCGAGAACAACCAGACTGGGAGCATCCGGCCTGCGGATGACTTTGTGCGTGTTGTCCACTCCATTGTTCGAATTGATGTAGAGAAAGTCGCCATCCAGTAGCGGGCTGCCATAAGCGGCATCGTGCGGCCAAATACCGGCTTCGCTTCGCAGGTCGGTCACCCACAAGATATCCGCGTCGGTCGGCCCGACGGGAATGAGCTCCGCGCCCTTTGGCGTCTGGTGGCTGGCTTCATCGGTGAACGGCCCGTCGTTGCCGTTAGCCATGCCGTTGACGTCGAGGCAGAGGACCTCTGCGCGGTTGTTGAGGAGATAGACACGCTCGCCCTCGACGATTGCCGGCGACGTGATTCCAACCCTTGGCCAATCCAGATAGGGATCGCCGCCGATTTTTGGAACGACGAGTTGCCACAGGAGCTTGCCGGAATTTTCATCGAGACAGAGGAAAATGCCGCGGTCGCCGGTGTGCCTCGGGTCGCGCGGCGAATCATTGTTTGTGCCGACGAAGATCCTTCCGCCGGCGATGACGGGCGTGGAGTAGCTTTGGGAGCCGAGGCTAGCGGTCCACTTGATGCCCTGCTTGGTGGTTGGGTTAACCATGTCGGGCAAATGAGTTTCGCTACTAACCGGGTTACGGGTGAAGCACTCGCCGGGCTGCGGCGAATCCGCCGCGCATGCCGATGCACCGCTGACCAGCCAAGTGGCTGTGACAAGAGTTCTAATGACTGAGACATTGGAAAGTTGCCGGATCATGCTATGGATTAAGTTCGAATTGCCTGCTTCTCGGAAGCTCCGACCGCTGACGCGACCGGTACGACCGCTTTCACGGCCGGAGTGTATCGCGCAATTTCCGAGCTGCAAATCAATAATTCGCCACCAATTTGTGATAGCGGAGGACTATTCGAGATCATGGACCACTGGCAGTGCAGCGCGGAATTTGCCGGTGTTCAACCCGCCCATCTGGCTACTGCATCAGGTAAAAGGGTGGCTGCTGATGGCAAGTAGAAGCCATTTACCGAACATCACTCATTGCGAATCGAAATGAATCATCCCACCTTCCGCCGCTTGACGGCTTGTCTGTTAGCCGCACTCGCGATGCTCTCATCCACCGCCGCTGGTCTGACGCACTTGCGCTGCGAGTACCGTGACAACCCGCTCGGCATCGACGTGTTGAAGCCGAGATTGTCCTGGGAACTCGCTGATCCTCTCAGGAAGAGTAATGTTAGATTCGAGCAGGTCTGTTCATTCGTCTTTCGGGATCACCGCGCCGGTTTCCAAGGAAGCACTGGGGAGGAACATGCGCAGGCTGGCAGCGGAGACCCGTCGAAAGCCGAACCTTGTGTAGAATCCGACGACATGTTCATTGGCGGCATCCACGACCATGCCAATCCCGCCCGTTCTAAGAATTGTTTCGCGGGTCAATTGGCGGGCGGAGGCCACCAGCATAGAGCCGATTTCCCGCCCATGGGCGGCCTTGGCTACCGCTAACCTTCCGACCAAAACTGCTGAAACCGCCTGCTTCGGCAGCCTCTTGGCAACTCCTGGCCAGTCACCGGCCTCAACCGCAATATTCGAGAGGGTGAAATAACCGACCACTTGCTTTGGCGGAGTACCTCCCACTTCGACCAAAACCCGGGTCACACTGATCCCTTTCTCCAGGTGGCCGCGCGCGGCTTCCCGAAGATAGCGGTCCACCGATTCCAAGCCACTGGCGAAACCCGCTCGGTCGTGGCACTCCGCCAGGATCTCAAGCGCGTATGACGACATGGCGGGCGGCGAGCTTTGCGGCATCCAGCATGTTCTTGATCGGCTTGGGTGGCTTGTCGATCATGGCCACAACGGTGGCTGCCTCTTGTCGGGTCAGCACCCACCGAGACTCGGCCTCAATGATCCGGTCGGCCCGTTCGGCAACCGCCTCATGAATGAAGGCCGAGATGGCGACACCGCGCACAGCCGCCGCATACTCGATTTTCTCAGCCAATCCGGCGGGGAATCGGGTGTTGATCCGTTTGGTCGCGGCACCTGGCGGACGCCCGCGTTTTCTCACTGCCGTTTTCTCAATCGCTTTCACGAGCTGAGGTTACCCGACAAAGCTCCAGTTCCGCAACTTATTTCTTGGTGCCATAGAGGCACCACCCGAATCGTCGGCTTTTCATCCACCATCTGCCCCACTGCTTGCCGAAAGGTGCGGCTGACCTGCTGGGTGGCCGAGAAATGACCTTGAGAATTACCGGGAAATGTGCTGATTCTGACTGTGATGCAGTTCCAATTTCTGTGCGCGATTGACGTCTAGCTTGCTGTCTGACGCACCGTAATAACGGTTGAGCGGGGCACCGTGGTGTAAAGATTACCTCGCACCAAAGACGCAACGGAAGATGGGATTCATGGGAAATTCGGAGATTCTTGATCCCTGAGGGGCCTTGTAGCGGCGTGTCTGTGACCGCCGATGTGCATGAGATGCCCCATGTCGAGGCGACGAGTTATTGGCGATTCAGAGTCATCGGCAGTCATAGACACGCCGCTACAATCCTACAAATTTCTAGCTCGGCTCCTGAGCTTGACGGCATTTACAGGGGTAGAACTTGCTCGACCCTGTGGCACTTTTGAGGCCGAGCACTGGGTTCTGAGCACCAGAACCCGGCGCCGGCTGAGGGTATGGAAAAATGAGAAACTTGGCCTGCAAAGCGGGTTCTCGCCGAGCTGGGGCTCGGCGTTCCCGGGGCATGTTCCAATGATGGATTAAGGCGCGGCGGGTTTCAGCACGAACGTATGAGGCAACGGCTGGCGAAGGGCGTTGATCTTGGTTTCGAGCTGGGCGATTTGCCCGTCGAGTCGAGCCGATTCCTTTTCGCGGAGGCCCTCGAAGGCAGGCGACTTAACCCACTCTGGGGGGCCGTACAATTGCACTTCGCGCCAGCGCTGGAAGAAGAGGTTATTTTTTTCCACCACGGAGGTCCACAACTGACGGGCTTGTTCGGTGATCGGCCCGGCGCTAAGCGTCAGGTTGCAGCCTTGGGCCAATTCCTGGGAAGTGAAGACAGCGGCGGGTTTGTCGTCGATGAGGAGTTGGTACTTAGGGGCTGTTAGGCCGGTGACTTTCAACTCGTAGCGGCTCAGATCTGCCAGCAGAGGGATGAGTTTGGTGACCGTCTCGGCCTGCGGATTGACCGGCATTGGCAGAGCCTCATCCTTGCGGGTGAAAGTGATCACGCCGGCATCGACTTTTGGCGGCGAGATCTGGCAACCGGTGGCGGCGACTAGTTTGCCAGTGGCGGTCAACTCGGCACTGGAGACGGCAGCCGGAGCACCGAGCGACTTGAGGATCGCCCAGC
>Ga0209697_10008700_pt1 | contig 11467 bp, 10 predicted proteins | sample AliMusrvi5mmetaG_FD_184115 | JGI IMG/M metagenome (GOLD analysis project Ga0209697, IMG submission 184115) | Freshwater lake bacterial and archeal communities from Alinen Mustajarvi, Finland, to study Microbial Dark Matter (Phase II) - Alinen... | ecosystem: Environmental > Aquatic > Freshwater... | reverse complement strand
ACATCTTTTCTTTTGCAAATCCGGCAATTTGAAAATCGCAAGTTGTTGGAAACCATGTGACTAGTTGCCTGATTCCGCCTGCTTTCGGCTATTTCCGCATCTGGACAACTTTTCGGTGAAGACTCACCGTCGCCGACAGCCTTGAATATTTTGCTTGGCGCGGCGAACCGGTTCATTAGTTTCTCTAATGATATGAAATCACCCATCAAAGTTGCCGTGACCGGCGCCGCCGGCCAGATTGGATACGCCCTTCTTCCCCGCATCGCCTCCGGCGCGATGTTCGGTCCCGACCAGCCGGTGATCCTCCATCTGCTGGAAGTGCCGGTAGAAAAAGTGATGAAGGCCCTCGAAGGGGTGGCCATGGAGCTCGACGACTGCGCGTTTCCGCTGCTGCAGGGGATCGTGCTCACCGACGACCCGAAAGTCGGGTTCGGGGGTGCCAACTGGAGCCTGCTCGTCGGCGCGAAACCGCGCGGACCCGGCATGGAGCGCGCCGACCTCCTCAAGGACAACGGAAAAATTTTCACCGCGCAGGGGAAGATCATCGACGAAGTTGCTGCGGATAACGCCCGCGTCGCGGTAGTTGGTAACCCGGCGAACACGAACTGCATGATCGCGGCCAGCAAGGCCCGCCGCCTCACGCCCGACCGGTTCACGGCGATGGTCCGCCTCGACCAGAACCGCGCCCGGACACAGCTCGCCAAAAAGGCCGGCGTCCAGAGCACCGACGTGAAGGACATTTTCATTTTCGGCAACCACAGCCCTTCGATGTTCCCGGCCTTCGGGCTCGCGACGATCTCGGGAAAACCCGTCGCGGAAGTGATCAAAGATGACGCCTGGCTGCAGGGGCCGTTCTGCGAGACGGTCGGCAAGCGCGGCGCTGCGATCATCGCGGCCCGCGGAGCTTCCTCCGCCGCTTCCGCCGCCAGCTCGCTGGTGGACCATGTGCATGATCTCTCGACCGTCGGCGCGATCCACTCGGTTGCCGTCAAATCGAACGGCCTCTACGGGTTCGACCCCGAAGTCTGGGCCGGGCTCCCGGTGAAGACGACCGCCCCGGGCGCTTACGAAGTCATCACCGGCCTCGAGCTCGACGCCTTCGCGAAATCCAAAATCGCCGCGACCAACAAGGAGCTCGCCGACGAGCGCTCGATGGTCGCCGACATGCTCGGCTGAACCCGAAGACGGCGTTTCTTGTAGAGGAATTCTGAAAGAATTTCTCGATCGTCGGATCCGCTCTAAACGCCGCGCGGGTTTTCTTACTCTGCCGCCGGTCGTCTCAAGGCGGCCGGCGGCACCATGCTCACGCGCGCTCGACCACGACCGCATCGCCGGCGATCGTGAGGATTCGGACGGGTGCTCCCTGCTCGATAAACTGCCCCTGGGTCATGACATCGACCAAGGCGTCGCCGAAGACAGCCTTGCCGGCCGGGCGAAGGATCGTGCGGGCGGTTCCGGTGTCGCCGACCGACAGGGCCGGGGATTTTTCCGTGACGGCGAAGGCAGGGATCGAAGGCCCTGCGGTGGATTGGGCGGACAGGAACAGGCGCCGGAAGACAGGCAGGTGCGGGAGGAAACGCGCGAGGAGGGCGATCGAAAACGCGGAGGCGATGATCGCGAGCGACAGGTTGAGCATCGGCCGCGCGAGCACCGCGAAGGAAAATTCCAGCGGCTGGGCCGGGTAATAATCCACCATGGCAAAGAACAGCGCGCCGACCATCAGCGCCGCGCCCAGCACGGCCACGATAGCGACGCCGGGAAAAAACAGGAGCTCGACGAGAAGCAGCAGCAGCCCGACCACAAAGACTGCGGCGACTTCGAGTCCGGTCAGGCCCGCGAGATAGTGGCCGGTGAAAAACAGCAGGAAGCAGACCGCCGAGAGGACGCCGGGCACGATGGTGCCGGCGGATTTGAATTCGATGTAGGCCCCGATGATTCCGCCGAGGAGCAGGAGCGGGGCGAGGAGCGTGATCCACTGCGCGAGGATTTCGAATCCGGAGGGCTGGATCTTGACGGCGGCCTTCGGGTTCAGGCCCGCCTCCTTGCAGACTTCATCGATGTCCTTGGCGATCCCGGAGGCGAGGAGCGGGCGGTCCCCGACGACCTTCACCGCCTCCTGCGCGCTCAGCGTGAGGAGCGCGCCCTTGGGGTTGATGACCTCGTTGCCGATTTTGACTTCCTTGTCGAGGTTCATGAACCCGTCCACCAGCTCGGGATGGTAGCCGTTCAACTGCGCCACGCTGCGGAAATACCCGGAGTAGTAGGAAACGATCTTCGCGTTCATCGTGGCGGGGATCTCCTCGCCGGAACTCACGACCGGTGCCGCCGCCCCGATCGCGCTGACGGGAGCCATGAAGACTTTTTTTGTTCCGAGGGCGATGAGGGCACCGGCAGAGCCCGCGTTCGTGTTGACATACGTGTAAACCGGCACCGAGCTCTTCATCAGCATCTGCACGATTTGCTCGGTGGCCTTGAGCGCCCCGCCGGGCGTGTCCATGTCCAGAATCAACGCCGACGCCCCGGCGGACTCGGCCTTTTTCAGCACCCGGCGCAGGAAGAAAAACTGCGCTTCGGAGATCGCGCCCTCGACCGGCAGCACGACAACGGCCCCTTTTTCAACCGCCGGTTCCGCTGCCATCAGGGGCAGGGCCGCCATGGCGACGATGAGAGGTAAAAGAAATCGCATGGTGGCATCGAATCTCCCTCGCGCTGATCCGGGCCGCAAGGTAATTTCGGCGCGTGGGACTGATATCCGAGGAAACGATCCAGCGGGTGGCCGAGGCAAATGACATTGTCGAGGTCATCGGGTCGTATTTCCCGCTCAAGCGGGCCGGCACGGCCCTGCGGGCGCTGTGCCCGTTTCACCGCGAAAAATCCCCGTCTTTCAACGTGAATCCCGCGCGGCAATCCTACCACTGCTTCGGCTGCGGGGCGGGAGGCGGCGTGCTGCGTTTCGTCATGGAATACGAGCACTTGGATTTTCCCTCGGCGGTCAGAAAGCGCCACGAGCGGGCGGGGGTGCCGATTATTGAAGATGCCGGCGGGGAGGATGACAAACAGCGCGGGCTCAGGCAGCGGCTGCTCGCGCTCCATGCGGAGGCGGCGGGCTGGTTCCAGCAGAACCTGCTCAAATCCCCTGCGGGTGGGGTTGCGAGGGATTACCTCAGGTCCCGCGGCATCAACGGCGAGATCGCCCGCTCGTGGCAGCTCGGCTATGCGCCCGACTCCTGGGACGCCCTGCTAGACTTCCTGAGGGAGAGGAAATTTTCGCAAGAGGAAGTCTTCCGGAGCGGCCTGGCCTCGTCCAAAGAAGAAGGCGACGCGGAAAACCTCTACTGCCGGTTCCGCGACCGGGTGATGTTCCCGATCCGGAATGACTATGGGGAAGTCGTGGCCTTCAGCGGGCGGGTTCTCGATCCGGAGGCCAAGACCGCCAAATACGTCAACTCCCCCGAGACCCCGCTTTTCACCAAGGGCAAAGTCCTTTACGGGCTCGACAAGACGAAGCGGGACCTGATCGACAAAAAGGAAGCGATCGTCTGCGAGGGGCAGTTGGATTTGATTTCCGCGTTCGAGGCGGGGGTGCGCAATGTCATCGCCCCGCAAGGCACGGCCTTCACGAGCGACCAGGCCAGGCTGCTGGGCCGGTTTGTCGAGACCGTCCTCCTTTGCTTCGATTCCGACAACGCCGGTCAACAGGCAGCGGCACGGTCGCTTCCGGCGCTTCTCGGGCAGGGGCTCGCGGTGAAGGTGGTCGAGCTTCCGAAGGGAGAGGACCCGGACTCGCTCATCCGGCGCAGCGGAGCCGGGGCATTTCTTGAGGTTGTCGCTCGCGCCAAGGATTTTTTCGACCACGCCACCGACCAAGCGGAATCGTCGGGCGAACTTTCCGACCCGGCCGGCAAGTCGCGATTAGTGCGCCGCCTGGGTCCGCCACTGGCATTGATTCAGGATGCCGCCCTCCGCGAATCGGTCCTCGGTCGGCTGGCGACCCGGCTGGCTCTCCCGCACGCGGCCATCCGATCCGCCATGAAGGCTCCCCCAAAACAGGAAAGCCCCGAGGAAGCCCCCGCAGCCGCGATGGAAACCCTGGCCCTCTCTCCGGGAATGAAGATGCTTTGCCACCTGGCTCTCATCAGCTCGGAGGTTCGCCTCTGGCTTCGTGAGAAAGGTTCGGCGGCCGGCCTCGACCCTCATGGCGGCCTGCTCGATAAGATCGCGCTGGCCGATTATGCAGATGGCGATCCGGTGGCTGTGACCCGGTTCCTTGGCACGCTGGGTGCCGCGGAGGAAAGGGCGTTTTCGGGCCTCAATTTGACGCGAGCGCTGGCTGATCCTCTGTCGATAGCCACGAAAGCATGGGACGGTCTTGAAGTTCAGAAGTTGCTCCGTGAGTTTGAAGGGCTCAAAAACCGACTCGCCCAACCAGATGTTTCACCTGAGGAGAAAAGGAAAATCCAAAGGCTCATTCAAGAGCAAATCCCTCATCTGAAAATGCAGACATCCTGATGTCACCTGGAGAAAATGGCAGATCGTGGAAAACCGGTGTCCCCAACCTGCGATGGTAGGGTCGGATCTCCCGCTGTTCCTTCTCCAGCTTTTCACGTATCTTCTCCAAACTGTATTTCCTGTGCTTGCCGATCCGATAGCACGGGATGATTCCCCTGTCGGAATAGTCCCGCAACGTGCTTGGGGACAGGTCCAGAAATTCGGCGGCATTGGCGGCCCCCACATACCCGGCAAGGCTTGCCGGGTTTCCAATTTCAGGCTGTCCCGAAACTGGCGGGGGGTCGCTTGATGAACGGGGCGGCTTCTGGGTGGGTTATTCAATCTCCGAGATCCGGGCCAAGGCTCCATTCGCAGTCGCTCCGTCGCTAGGAGTATCAAACCTGTCTAATCTGAGTGATTTGCGGACTTCGCGCTTCCACGACTCCGCTGTCTTTGCATCTGATGACAAAGCCTGAGTGTAACGTTCTTCAAGTCGGTGAAATGCAGCGATATCCTTGTAGGCTCTTATCAATTCTCTTTTATATCTTTCAGACTTATTCTGTGATGCGGTGGCCGAGTAGGTGAACCACCCTGTAATTGCGCTTCCTGCAATCGCACATCCCCCAGGCAAGAGTGCTGTAAAATACTCGATCTGCATAGTGTTAGCCCTTCTGTAGAATCTGATGTAGTTTGAACTGTTTGGTGTGCTAACCTTTTGAGCCTACAGTCCCCGTCAGCAATCGCTGGCTGGAGGGGAAAAGGGCTACAAAGCTATTGAAGTGACCGCACTGAGAAGCATAAACTTTTGCCATCAAGCAATCTATATCAAGATTATTTTTTAATTATGCCCGATGCTACTGGCCACCTGAACAAGGCCCGTCAGTCTTTTTAACTAAACACGCCTAATGCAGCCAATAATAGCAATAGTCCGATTAATGCTCCAATAATTTTGAGGCCAAGAATAAAACAACCGCTTTTAAGTTTAACATTACAACGGGGGCATCGCTTCAGAGTTTTGTAAACAGGATTTCCGCATTCTGGGCATCGTATTTCAAATGCATTTAGTCCAGAAACAGGCTGTTGCGGTGAAGAGAGTGGAGATGGTGCTGGAGAAAGAACCGGCGCAGATACAGTTGTTGGTATTAACGTCGATACAGGCACCCAATCAGGCATGCCTTCCTTCCATGCTAAATCTGATGGCGATATTTGCCCGGTTGAAATAGCTTGCCGAATATCTTCAGATGAATATGGCCCTTGCTGTTGGCCGTTCTTTGCAACAAAAATGTCTTTCATATGTTTTATCTAAGTTTTAACAGGATTCCGGTTGAATTAATTAAAGCAAATAAATCTTTTAACATCTCCCCATCGGTGTCAGGTATTGCGCGTTGAAGAGAACCAACAGATTTGCCATTGATTAGCAAATCCTCAGTAAAATTAACAGCTAATGTGTTTAAGGCGTTTAGTGGGGTAATGCTTGTTTTAGGAAAACCCATGAGATTCGCTGTGCTAGAGTAAAAGTTCCGATCAGTAATTGCTATTCCAAGTTTTGGAGTCCTAGCAAATGGACCATGGCAATATAATCCAGCTAACAACAATGATTCATTGTTAGGTGCAATCGTTGGAAAGATTGCATTTAGATGGCCGCGATTCTTATCATTCATGGCACTGCTAACGAAAGTCTCCTCGACTTTAGGATGTCGGCTTAATGCTGCTTGAATCAGAGCTTGCAGTTCCTGAATCGGCGGCTGGATCTGGCTTGGAATTGGGGGCGGCTGGGGTATCGGCGGAGCCTGAGGTATCGCCGGAGGCTGAGGCGAACTTATCAACTCGCTCTTAATAGATGAAATTGGCACCCATTTAGGAGCGCCATCATACCACACTAAATCTGTTTCAGATATTTGGTTGCTTTGCAGCATTTCTGCTATTTGAATCTTTTCATACGGTCCTACCGCCTCTCCATTTTTTGTAAGATGGTATTGTCGCGGTTGTGGGATCGGTGGTGGTGTGCTCATGCTTATTTAATAAATCGTTCAGTAAAAGGTTGGTGTTGTAAGCCTAGTTAAGATTGAGTTTTTTTACTGCATCGCGTTGATTCGCGGCGTCTTCGTCCGCTTTCCCCTCGGCAGCCTTCACTTTTTCGCCAATTACCTTGAGGGCATCAGAAATCACATTCGGAAGGTCGTTCGCTAACTTAATCTTACTTATATCGAACCACTTCGCATCGCACTTGACGTTAGGGTCAAGAAAACCCTTCATTTTCTGATAATCGCCGGAATTGAAAAGTTGTTTTAATTCGTGTAAATCTGTGATTTTTTCTGAATTAGATCTACTCTGAGTTAAGTTTCGTTGATAAACTAATACCCCCGGTCCCATTTCTTTTTCGTAGACAAACCAAACAGTGGGCCCAATTTCAGGGTTTTGTGGAATCTCTTTTATCAGGAGTGGAGGTCTTTCCTCAGGAGATAAAGCTAATAGTTTATTTGCCCACTCTTTGAACTTCGGAATATACCAGTTTGTTTGCTTAATTGAATCAAGGTCACCATCATCGAATGGAATAATTCTGCCACGCAATTTAAATGTTCGATCCTGTTCAGAAAAACCACTAAGGGTATTGTTCAAGTCCGCCTCAAGAATATTCTCCTTGTTAAGCTTAATCCAGAGTTTGTACCTATTATCATTTTCTTTTGATACTGTCCAGAAGAACATCGTTGTGTCAGGAAACCCAACAGGCGTATTTTTGCCCTCAAGCCATTTCTTAATAATAACTTTTTGCGTTTGGTTAGATTGTTCAACAGCGGCATCTTTCTGTGCTTGCTCGCGCCGTTTCTCTTGCGCGGCCTGATCCGCTTTTGCCTTCGCTTTGGATTCGGCCTTTGCGTTCTCAGCAGCTACATCCGCGCGCAACATTGCTACAAACTGGGTAGCGGTCATGCCATCATATTTCTTGACATGTTCTACAAAAACTGCCTCTATCTGATTTTGAGTCCCGTTAGGACCTACTTGGTCCATGGCAGCTTGGTTTTCTTTAATCAAGATCGAGGACAGCTGGAGAGAGAAAATGGTCTTGTCTTGCTGCCCCATGTTGGGATCTTGCTGTGCGTAAGCAAGGACTTTTTTAGCACTCGCCACAAACGCCGCAGCAGAAGAGGCATCGAATGTTGGATCTGCGATCAATCGCATTGGAACGCAGATAAGAAACGCCGCTACGACAGTTGCTGCGTGTGCAAAATAGATTTCTTTCTTCATAAAATCAAATTGGTTGGTTATGTAGGAGTGGGTATAATTATAGTTTGCGAACGCAAAATCGTTTATAGGGATGAAGCCCCCATAAATGTTCCTGTTTTTGCATTGTAGCGTTTGGCTTGTCGGTCGGCAGTAACGACAATTACCCCTCCGCTCACTTGAATGCTGTTGGCTTTCGAACCAACTGAAATCGATCCCTGAAACGCTCCCGTGAGCGCATTGTAGCGATTGACAGTCCCGCTCTTCAGCAGGACTGCGATGACTTCCCCATCGCAGCCAACTGCTATGGCATCGCTGACCGAAATGCTGCCTTTAAATGAACCGGTTTGCGCATCATTTCTATTGACCTGTGATGGGCTTTTCAGAACAGCAACAATACCGTCGGCTTGTAGCACGGTTGGTGACAGGCAAAGCGCAATTGCAATAATTCCCAGAAGTTGGCGGGACAATGCGTTCACGCTTTTGGGGACTTGATGTAGGAAATCAAGAAAAAGAGGGTGGCTGGGATTTGCCTCAGCATTTGAAGCGGTGGTTTATCAAGTGTTTCAAAAGGCAGCTATGGTTTTTGCTTTTTCGGTCGCAGCAGCAATCATTTCCTCGATGAAAGTGGGTTGAGCGGAATGGAATCGACCTAGCGCCTGCTCTGTCAGCTTGGCTCCCTCGACTTCCATGCCTGCAGGTGATTCCGCCGTGCAAGCAACAAGCCATCGGCTGTTTTCTTCCATGAACAGTCCTGAAGCCTGCATTCCATTCTGATAGGCTTCAGGGGCCAGTATCCGGCACATCACGTCAAGACAAGGGGCCAAGCCCTGGTCCAAGGAGACATGAATGGATTGCGTCGCGTGTCGTCGCGGCATGCAGAAGTCTCGGAAGTTTTTTCCCGTGTGGAACGTGTCTACCCAGACTTTCCACATTGCCACGAACTCCTCAACGGGAACCTCGTGATTATTGGCGTGGAGCAAGATGACCATATTTATTTTTCGTGGAATTTTCCCAATTCTTCGCAAGAGGATGGCTCTCGATCAGAGACGCATGCTGAATTTTTTCCATCGGGCACTGGGTGCCGACGTTTGGAATGTTGAGCGCGATGGTCGTGGGGTGGGGAAGCCTCACTGCCATCGCTGCTGTGTCTCGGAATTCCTTGTAATCCATGTTCGCTGTTTCTGGTGTGTATCCGATAGGACACGCTACTGCTAGCGGAAACTTCAAATAAAAAGCGAATAGGTTGTCAGAGTGCCTGGCCGAAAGAGCGGAACAAGAGGATTGCGCAAAAACACGTTCGGTGGAGAACTGAAAAGCCTTCGCCTTGACCGGAAGTTCTCCGTGCAAATCCTCATCGCCAAATTGCAGCGTCTTGGGTGGGATGTCGGAGAGGATACCATCACCAATATCGAGATGGGGCGGCGAATTCTGAGCGATTCCGAGCTGGTTTTGATTCTGCTTGCGTTGGGTGCCAAATGGAACGATCTGAACTGGCCGCCGCATACGTGAGTTGGGGAAGCGGACGCTGACGGACTTTGAAATCCAGAGAGTTCTGGATATTCTCGGTCGGAAGTGGGCCGATCTTGACGAGTAGGAATCTCGATGGGGTGGAAAAATGGGGCCCTGACGGCGCATTGCCCTCCAACGGAATTCGGGGTCAGAGAAGTCAAAGATTTCTGACAATTCTTGCGCGATCAGATCATCGAAGCGATTGAGCAATGTCCGACAGGTCGCCGACCACCACCCGCGCGAGGCCGCGGATTGCGACAATGACGCGGCGCTCAGAGATCCTTGACGAAGGATTCCAGATCTGCGCACCGGATTGCCGCGCGGAGAAGGACATGCAGGCGTGCGGAGTCAGAAATGTGTGAAATTTCCTCGCGGAGGCCATCAGGAACCCGATCAAAGCGGATTTCCAGAGCCTCGACGACCGCCTGCTGCTGGGCAAGAATCTGCCCTTCTTGCTGGCCTTCCTGCCGTAAAATGTCTGCGGTGCTCATGAAGTTCTCCTTTTGTTCTGCTGGAATTGTTGAGTCCACTATCTCGCAGACCTCGCGGCTTTGCAACTCGGAATGGTGCAGCAGATACCGCCAGAGGTGGTTGGCGATTTTGAGCGCTTCCCCGCGTTGGGGTTCCGCGAAGATTTCTGCGACGATCCGCTGGACCTCCTGGAAGGGTTAGAAGCAAACCGGTTTTCCGGCCACCTCGATCCGGTAAAGAAGGTCCTCCCGGCGCTCCGCAAGCGCCTCGCTGATGCCGGAAATCTTCTCGACGCGAAGAGTGCCCCATTCGACCAGAGCCAGGAATTCCTTGGGCATCCACGTTTCGAGGAACTGCCGGGCGACCAGTGGCAGGGACATCGCATGCCGGAAAATCCGGTCATGGGAATGGTGGGTTTTCTCCTCGGCCATGGGCTGAACAATGGAGTCGGCCAGCGCCGCAAAACAAGCTCAATCGAAGGAACTGTTCCTTTCGACGTTGCCCGTTCTGGGGACCTCAGCTTTGATGAAACTCCGACTTCCACTGAATCTGCCACGGCAAAAAGTTTGGGGCGTTTTGGGGCAGTCTGGGGGAATTTAACTGGTGTTTTTGATCTTAACTGGCGAATTGAAAACTCCGCATATAAACAACGCAACCTATTTATATGCTGAGTGATGTGCCTCACACGGGCGGAAAACCAGCGCGATAGCGCTCCGTAAAGTGGGAAAGACGAATGTTTGGTGCAGGGAGCACAACCGAAACGAAGTGAAGCATCGCCCATGCCCCCTGGGAAGATCCGCGAAATTGCAACTTTCGGAGATGCGGCCCCCTGAAATGAATGCCTGAAATGAATCCAAAAACAAATCCTTGACCTGAAAATCCTTATAGCGGATGGTTCTCGGCCCTTTCAGTAGATGGGGACCACCGGCCAAGCTGCTTGAAAACCAAACCAAAATCGTCCCAGAGCCAAGCCCGATTGGCATCGAAACCGAAAGCCACCAAAAAACCGGCTCCGAAGTCCGCGCCGAAAAAGCCTCCGGTCAAAAAAGCCCCTGCCGCCGCAAAGAAAAAAACGCCGGCAGCGAAGGCCGCCGCTCCCGCTGGGCACAAGAAACAAGCGCCCCCGAAAGCCGGGGCAACCAAAACCCCGGCAAAGGTAAAGGCCGCCGCTCCCAAGGAAAAAGCCGCCGAGGCGCCGGTCAAGAAGAAGAAAATTTCCCCGCCGCCCGCGCCTGTCGTGCCCCCGACCGCGCAGGAACTTCAGAAAGCCATCCAGGAAAAAGTCCGCGAGCTGATCAAGCTCGCGAAGGAACAGGGCTACGTCACATTCGACGATCTCGACGAACACCTTCCCGAGGCGGTCAACGAGCCGGAGACGATCGAGACGGTCATCGGCCAGCTCCGCGCGGTAGAAATCGAAATCATCGATTCCTCCGACGTCGATCGCCTCAAGGACGTCCGCACGAAAGACGCCGAAGAGGAAGAGGAAAAGGAAGAAAAGAGCGACTCGAAGCTCGACATCCTCGACGACCCGGTCCGGATGTATCTCAAGCAGATGGGCCAGGTGCCTTTGCTCACCCGCGAGCAGGAGGTCGAAATTTCCAAGCGGATCGAGGACGCGGAACTGAAGGTCCAAGAGACCCTCTATCGGTTCGGCTTCATCGCCCGCGCGCACCTCGATCTCGCCCAGAAACTCGTTGACCAGCGCGAGCGGTTCGACCGGGTCATCCTCGATAAAAAGATCGAGAGCCGCGAACGCTACATGAAGGCGCTT
>Ga0209697_10008698_pt1 | contig 11471 bp, 6 predicted proteins | sample AliMusrvi5mmetaG_FD_184115 | JGI IMG/M metagenome (GOLD analysis project Ga0209697, IMG submission 184115) | Freshwater lake bacterial and archeal communities from Alinen Mustajarvi, Finland, to study Microbial Dark Matter (Phase II) - Alinen... | ecosystem: Environmental > Aquatic > Freshwater... | reverse complement strand
CAATAGTTCTTGAGCAGGCCGATGTCCTTGAGCTGTGTGGGATTGCCTGAGTAGAAGGCGTCGGGAGCGGGCGTCGGGTAGAGATGGTTGCGGGCCAATTGGACGCCCACGGCGACGTTGCGGCGTTCGTCGGTTTGGTTATAATTGAAGAGGGATGCCTGCTCATGGTTGCCGTTCATCAGGAAAACCGGAGCGGTCTGGCCGACAAGTCCGAGGAACGGACGCTGTAGCCGGTAAGGTTCGGCGAGCGAGGTAGGCGTGATCGTGCGGACCCGTGCCACACTGAAATCATCGCCGATGCAGATATGGAAGTCCGGTCGGTCCATAGCGGCCGTCTGAAGGGTGCGCGCATAGAGATCGGGATGACTGCTCTGCGGACGTTCCGGGTGCGAATCGCCCTGGATGGTGAAGACAAACGTGGATCCCGGCGCGCGCTGGGTGGCGAACCGGCATTCGGCGCGCTGGGTGAAGGCGCTTGCGCCGATCTTGCGATAGCTGAGACGGTAGAAGTATTCCGTGTTCGGCTTGAGGCCGTCGAAGACCAATTCGGCGGGATCGCCTGCACGGAAGGCCGTCACTGCGGTCTTGCGGCTGTACTTGCCCGGGGCCGCGCCGATCTCGAAGAAACCTTCCATCGGCTCCGTGGCCAGCACACTGGCGGTTACGGCTTTGTCGGTCACGCGACCGAGCACCACGGAAAGTTTGGAGAATTCGGCCAAGGTTCCGGGCAGAATGTATTCGCCCTGAAAGGCGGTGCCGCGGGCCTTGGACTTATCGTCACCCTTGCCGGCCTTGCCACCTTTGTCACCTTTGCCGTTCGCGTCTTGAGCCGAGGCGCATGGCAGGAACGTCCAACCGAAAGTCGCAGTCATCAGCCCGAGAAACTCCCGGCGCATCAAGGCGCTGGCTGCTGGTTGGTAGAATGGATTGGGCTTTTCAGGGGCGGGGCCGGTGGAATTCATGAGAATGCGGCTGGGTGCGGAAGTGGAACGCTCGGGGAAGGGGAAAGTTGCATCAACCATGCAAAAAGAAAGTATTGGCTGTTTCCATAATTTCATGGGGTGGGCGGAGTTCCGCCCTGCGGAGACTCCACGTGGTTTACCCCCGCCATGTGGGTCTTGCGTCCATAAGCACGTTCGTATGCCCGACAGAACGGACACACCTTCGTCTCCACCTGCTTCACCAACTGGAACGCAAGGCCGCTTTGTTGCCTGCGGGCACGCCGACAGGCCGGGCAGTTCACACAAACCCGGGCTAGGGTCTTGTCCAGAAAAGAAGGATGTCGGGTGTTCATAGCGGCTGCCAGGGTGGTTTTATTTGCCGCCCGCAGATGGAACCACGTACGAATGGGCGACCGCCTGATCGGCGCCGATGTATTCCACCTTCGTCCGTGTGGGGGAAACCGCGAGCCGCAGGTGCCCCGAGCTACCGAGAATCACGCCATCCTTATAGCCGTACTCGGCGGCTGACCGTGGCGCCCTGCCGTTGCCCGGCGCACCTGGTTGCGGGACCTCCTGATAGACAATGCCATCAAGATCCTGTTTTGCGTACAGATGATCATGCCCGTGAAACACGATACTGACCTTGTTCCTGACCAGCAGTTGATGGATCGGCGCCGCCCAACCGGGGCGATTCCGCGCGAAGCCGTCCGTGCCATCGGGATTTTTGCCACCCCACTCATACAATGGAGCGGCTTCCGCCCCGCCCCGGCATTGGTCATCCGCCCCGCCGACCAGATGATGGATAAAGATGAACTTGAACTTAGCCTTGCTGGTTTCGAGGGTTCCCTTGAGCCATTGATATTGGTTAGTGCCGAGCGTGCGGCTCCAGTTGTCCTTGCGTCCGCGCTGTTGTTGGGTGAACCAGAACGGGTCGAGCACGATGAACTGCGCATCTCCCCATTGCCATGCATAGTAATCCTGCAATAGGCCGGCTTCGGGATGCATGTTGGCGTTGCCCGTGAAGAATCCGTCAGGAACCGGGTTGGGAAAATACCGCTTGCGCATCATGTTGGACCAGACGGCCAGGCTGTCGGACGCATCACCGCGCCCACGCGGGCTTTCGCCATCGTGATTGCCGAGCACGAGAAACAAAGGAACGGACTGGCAGGTTTGCCCGAAGTAATACCGTTGCGCGAGATATTGTTTGGCGGCGGACTCCCGATCCGGGTGCTTCTCGGACATGAAGATGTCGCCCAGATCGATATGAAAGTCCGGCTTCCCGGCCAGCGCGTCCGCCAGGGTACGCTGATAGATGGAAGGCTCGGTGCGTTCGTCGAGATGCGAATCCGCAGTAATCGTGAACGTGAACGGATTGCCCGTCGGGCGGGCGGTGTGAAATGCGAACTCGGCACTGTTACCGCGCGCCGAACGAAATTGGTAACGGTATTCGGTGTTGGGTTCCAGCGGCGTGAGCACGATTTCCACGGGCTCCCCTTTCTTGAACTGCCGCTTGGCGGTTTTGGTGTCCAGCTTGCCAGCTTCGGTTCCGTAGGCGATCCAACCTTCCACATCATCGTAGCTCAGGACACTCACCGTAACCGATTTTGTGGTGGGCCGACCCAGAATCAGGTCAAACGGATGCGCTGGAACATCATTGCACTTGGAGGTTTGGACGGGTTGCTTCGACCCACCCTTGCGCCCCGGTTTGTCCCCGGCACCCTGTGCGACCGCAAGGCCGCAGACCAGCAGCAAGAGGGGCAGCGGCCGGTTCATTTGCCCTCCTTCACTTCTCCATCCCGCTTTTCCTGGGTCGGCCTGCCAGGGTCATTTGCCGGATTCGGGTCGTTCTGACCGCCGCCGCGTCTTTCACCGCTGCCACCTTTTCCTTGCCCGCCGCCTTGCCCGCGGCGTCCCTGCCGGTCGCCACCCCCGGGCGGGCGGTCACCGGGAGGACGACGCTTGGGTTGGACATCGAGTCCTTGGGCCGCGCGGTCGGTGATGGTTCCTTGCGGGGTCAGTTCGCGGCCTTTGAACGCGGGATGGTCCGCGCCATATCGGAAAGCTCGAAACGCGGAGTTGGTCATCGGCAGGACATCTCCTAACACTTTCATCGCCCCATCGCGGGTGACCGGATTGATGTATTCCCACACCGATTTGCCGTCGGTAGTGACTTCGAAGAAATGTCCTTCGGTATTGGAGCAGATGAAAGTGTTGCCGTTCGGCAGGCGCTGGCCGCTGGATCCGATGTGACTGAAAAAGTTATGGCTGTTGACGGAGCGATAGCTCCACACGATTTGGTTGGAAATCCGGCGGGGCTCATTGTGTGTGTCGTGGTCGTAAGTCTCGCGCCGGTAGCCTGCGAGCGGCGGATTGACGTATTTGCCGGAATCGCGGCCGCTGGCGTCAAGGAACGGGTTGATTTCCAAAATCGACGACTGTGGCGTGCGCTGATAGAGATACTGGCCGTTGTTAAAGACCATGAGGTGTCCGGCTCCCGGCAGACCGGGGCGGATCCAGTGCGCGTCATGAGCGCCTCCCATTTGTTTGTGCCCGGAAGTGGCGGAATCCCAGTTCTCCAGCACCCGCGGCGGATCGCCCTGCCCATAGCGGGCGGGATCACCGAACCGATAGAGAAAGTCACCCGCTGGACTGGCGGCCTTGGCGATGTCGGCCTGCGCGTCGCCCGCAACGAACGTGCCGTCATGGTCGATCACATACAACTCGCCCTGCACCGAGTTGATGACCAAATGGCCGGACTCCGCATTGTAGTCGAGTGAGTTGCAGTGCAACCAATCGCGCTTCAGCGGTTTGCCAGGCATGTTGAGATTGATGCGCCCCGGATGGTCCGCGATGGTTTTCCCCGGTCCGACGTGGTTGGGCTTCGCCGCATCGATGTCCTGAACGACGTGATCGAAAAACCACCATTCCCACACCACCTTTCCCTGCATGTCCACCTCGACGATGGCGTCCATCTGTCCATCGCGGTAGGGTCCCTTTTTGGGGTCGGCACCCGCGGCGATCGCCTGGTCGTTGGTGATGGATTTGTTCGCAATGTAGAGCGTGGTAGAAGCTTTCAGCGCCTTGTTGAAAATTCGCACCCAATCGTGGTGGGGCGCATAGCCCTCGCGCTTTTCGGTGTATTCCCACACGGTCTTGCCGTCCCAATCCACTTCCTGGAATCCCTGGAAGCCGCTCGGATCGTCTTTTGTGGCATCGAGGATGTTGCCGTTGTCGAGCAGGTGCGGATTGGTCCCGACCGGCCACGTGTGGACCACGCGTCCCTCCATATCCAGCAGATACGTCCGGCTGCCGACGCCAAAGAGCGTATAGCCGTTGAACGCCTTCTCCTTGTCGGAAAAGAGCAGTTCGGTCGGCCCTTGCAGGCGTTCATAGCCGAACGCTGCAACGGTGCTCAAAATGAATGCGGATAGAAGAGGCTTCATGGAGTCAGGGGCAAACGGATTGTTTCATGAAGTATTGTCAGAAACCGCCGAAAACCAAACCTGGCTGCGGAAAATATCCTGAAACAAGCGAGGTGGAATCCCGTCGCGGGAGTCGGCGGCAATCATTCAAAATGGTGGGCGTGGCGGTCTGGCCGTGCAGTGACGGCCCTCCTCGGCCGAAATCCCCATCGCTTTCCTCTTGGCACCACTCACGCCCTGCGCGATTCTTCGCCCGTGTCCGCTGAAATCTTTGCCCTGCTGAATCGCTTGGAAAACCATCACGGCGTGCGCATCCTGTATGCCTGCGAATCTGGCAGCCGCGCATGGGGTTTCGCTTCGCCAGACAGCGATTTCGACATCCGCTTTATTTTCGTCAAGCCCGAGGCCGCCTATGTGGCGGTGGCCGACGGGCTGGAATCCATCGACCTGCCGCTGGAGGGACTGTTGGACGCCGGTGGCTGGGATGCGCGCAAGGCCGCTAGATTGTTAGGCAAATCTAACGGCGCTCTGGTCGAGTGGCTGCACTCGCCCATTGTCTATTGGGAGGCTCCGGGCTTCCGCGAGCGCTGGCAGGCGGTGGCGCGGGAGGTTTTTTCGCCCCGCGCATCCGTGGACCATTACCGCGGCTTGGCGAAGCAAATGATGCTGGGTAAGCTCAACGCGGAAACTGTGCGGGCCAAGGACTATCTGTATGCCCTGCGCGCGATACTCGCCGCTCGCTGGGTGGCACATGGCCTCGATATTCCGCCCGTGCCTTTCGCGGATCTGCTGCCATCCGCACCGGCGGAGGTGATGGCGGAAATCCCTGCACTGCTGGCCCACAAGGCGCGCACCGGCGAGGGCGAGCACGTGGCACGCGTTGCTGTGATCGACTCGTTTCTGCAATCCGCCTTGGCCGAGGTGGAAGAATCCCTGGGTTCCCTGCCACAAGGCCCCGGTGGGACCACCGCGCTCGACCGCCTGCTGCGTGCCGCAATCCGCGAACCGCGCCCCGCACCACCACTGCCTGCGGATTTCACCCTGGATCGCGTGAGACAGCCGGACTTGTTGTTGTTTGACACGGTGGCTGGTAGCCAGGCCTACGGCACCGCTCTGGCCGGTTCTGACGAGGATCGCCGGGGGGTATTCGTCGCGCCGCCGGAATATTTGTTAGGACTGGACAACATCGAACAAGTGGCCGATGTGCGGGGCGACGAGGTCTATTATGAAGCAGGCCGCTTTGTGGAAATGTTGCTGAAGAACAATCCCAACGCGCTGGAATTGCTGGCCATGCCGGAAGACTGCGTGCGCTTCCGGCATCCGCTCTATCAGATTCTCAGGCCAAACCTGTTTCTCTCAAAGCTCTGCGCGCGGACATATGGCGAATACGCCCTGGGCCAGATCCGCAAGGCACGCGGCCTCAACAAGAAAATCGTCAATCCCCAACCGGAGCGGCGCATGGGATTGTTGGAGTTCTGCCACGTGCCGGAAAGTCAGGGCAGTACGCCCTTACTGGTCTGGCTGGCCGCGCGCGAACATGATCCGAAACACTGCGGACTCACTGCCGTGCCCCACGCGACGGATTTGTTTGCAATCTATCATGCCGCGGACGGGGGGTATCGCGGTCTGGTTTCGCCCAAGGATCCTGACGCGCTGGTGTTCAGCAGCGTGCCGCATGACGCACGGCCCATCGCCTGGATGCACTGCAACCTGGACGCCTTCCGCGCCCATTGCAAAGCCCACCGCGAATACTGGGAATGGGTGGCGGTGCGCAACGACGAACGCTACCGGACGAATGCCGAACATGGGCGCGGCTACGATTCGAAAAACCTGATGCACACGCTTAGATTGTTAGATATGGCTTTCGAAATAGCCACCGAAGGCATGCTGCGAGTGCGCCGCCCGAACCGTGACTACCTCCTGCAGGTCCGCGCGGGCGAGTTCGACTACGATGAACTGGTGGCCCGAGCTGAGGAAAAGCTCGCCGAAGTGCGCCAGGCCTTCGAGCACTGTTCGCTGCCGGACGAGCCAGAGCGCGATGCCGTCAACGCCGCGCTGAGGGAAATCCGGCTGCGGTTTTGAATGCACCGGCCGTTCAACCTCACTCCACCGTCGATGGATTCCCGGTCGAGGAAGTTTTCGAGCAGTTCGGCACGCGAGGACCACGGCTGAAGGATGGAACCAACGGAAACGGGTGGTGGCGGAGTGGCGAGGCTGGGCCGGGCCGCATCCATGCCGACGGCGTGCCCCAAGCAAAGGATGGCCTCTTGGTTGAGGGATCGCTTGTGCCGTTTGGCCTGGGCCTTCAGCCTCCGATGGAGATGCGGAGGGATCTGGTCGGAGTCATGGCGGCTTGACATGACGTGCGGGGCGGGGAGGATTGCGTCCCGGGCGCCCTGAAAATCCGTGGTACAAAGGCGAAATCATCACCGGTTCATTCCTCCGATGCCCTCCACCGATCCACCCGCAGATGCCATCGCCAGCCTTCTGAAGCTGGCGGGCGCCACGAATTATTGCCGGCCCGCGCTGCGAATTCTGGGCGACACGTTGCCGAGCGACGACTCGATCCTCACCAGCGCGCTGGATCTGGCAGCCAGGGCGCGGGATGCGAAGGCGTTCAGTCATCTTTATCTGGCGGCCCTTTACGCGGGACGCCGCCTGCCTGGCGAAGTTCTTGCGCTTGGAGCCGCTCTGTTGCCGGATGCGTCCCTCATTCTCAACACCGCTCTGCGGCTGGATGGAGGTGTGGCGGAGGCCCTTACCACCGCCATCCGATCCGGGCAGATGGCTTCGGAACGCGAAGTCTCCTCCGTGGTTGTGGCCTGGCTGGATTACGAACGCCGCCACGAATCCGCGCCGCTTGATTTCCTGGCACTCACCCGCAAGCAGTGCCGGAACGCAGTGCGCATCGACCGCCATTACCTCCGCTTGGTGTTGGAGCATGCGGCAATCATTTCCGGCGATCCCGTGGTGGCTGCGATTCTCAATGTCGAAACGCGGGTCGAGCCCGCGCGCAACCGCTTTTTGGACCATCTCCGCAAGTGCGCTACGGGTTCGGGATGGGACGAATCGATTCCCAGCAGCGAATCAGTGGGCATGGCTCTCGGCGGCGGAGCGACCGTCACACGGGCCGTGCCCAAGGCCGGACGAAACGATCCCTGTCCATGCGGCAGCGGCAGGAAGTTCAAACAATGTTGCGAGGGAAAACTCACCATGGACGATCAATACGCGGTCGATGGCGTGACCATCCGCGAGGCGACGGCTCATCCTGAACTGCTCCTCTCCCCGCACCGGATTGAGGGCATGCGCTCCTACGAACTCTACGCGCTGGACGCAGCTCGCATCCCCGCGCATCTGGCAGGCAGGGTGGTCTCCCGGTTGGCGATGTTTTATGAATTCCCGCGCGCGATCGAGTTGATGCAAGCCTTCGGCCGCGAGGCGTTTTCTAGCAACATTCTCGACATGGTGGCCTATGATTTCTACATGGCGAGGGATGCCGGCGCGCTGCGGTGGCTCATTGAATGGGCACCCGGAGCCGTGGCCCTGTCCTTCGAGATGGAAGTCCTGCTCGCGTCTCCCGAGGAGCGCTTCCAGCTCCTCTGCCGGAAGGCCGCTGAAGCCTTTGCTGCCGAGCACGAGGGGCAGCACTCGGCCGAATTGCTGTTCTGCGACGTCGCCCACGCGGCGATTCTATCGGATCCTGCCCTCGGGCTGTTGATCGCGCGCGGCGTCCTGCCGGTTTGCAGTTGGGTGAATCAAACCACGCTGATGGATGACATGGAGGACACCCGCGACATCCTGGGCCTCGATGACAAGGAACCCGGCTACGATATCGTGGCTGCCACGGACAGGGAATCCGAGCATCGCACCCGTCACGCAAAGGATGTGGAAAAGGCCCGTGCCGAGTCCGCCGAGCACGTCAAGCGGCGCGAGATGGAGATCCAACGGCTCAAGGCAAAGATCGATGCCATGCAGGAAACCCTGCGGAAAAGCGAGGAGGCAAGCCGCAAAAACGCCGCCTTGCGTGATCCGGGTACCGCTGCCGTGCCCGCCGGAGAAACGACCGAGACCCGGGAACTCCGCGACCACCTGCGGCGCCTCAAGGAGAATCTCAAAGTGGAGCACGACGAACGCAACCGCGCCATGCAGGAGCTGCGCAGCGCCCGGGAACAACTCCGCCGCGCCACCCGCGAACAGTCAGAGTCTAACAGGGAGCAAGCCGTCTCACCACCGGTTCCGCCAAACGCCGAACCCGACGCCGATGCCACCACCGGCATCGAGTGGGAACGCCAACCCCTGCGGGTCACTGAAGCCAGCAGCGCATTCCGCGCCGCGATGCAGCAGCACCCGCGACCCGCCGCCGCCGCCGCGCTGATGGCGGCAGGGCGGCTTGCCGGAGGCGATCCATCCATCTGGAAAACCGTGCGCGCGCTCAAAGCCCGCCCCGGAACGCTGCGTGCGCGGGTGGCAGGTGACTATCGCTTGCTTTTCGAAACAACTCCCGACCACACGCTGCGCCTGATCGACTTCATCCTCCGCCGCGACCTCGACCGCTGGCTGGGCGCTGCGCGCTGAGCATGCTTATTGCAGCTATGGCCTTCCAGGTGATCCGGTATTGCAGTTTGACAAGGACCAGACATATGAATTTCTCTCACTGTGCCCGAATCGCATTTCCCCGCAGCAACCGCTCTGTCGCGTCGAGCAGCGGATGAGTGGCGTGACGCTCCCGCCATTGGGCAATGATGGCCAGCTTTTCCGCCGGCTTGTCCTTTGCGAAGCGCTTGATATTCAGTGAAACGATCTCGGCAAGCGGTCTGCCACGGGATTGCGCCTTGACGAGGGCGGGATCGTCAGCCAAGGCCAGGATGCCTGCAATCCGGAGATCGTCGCATGCCTGGCCATCCCAGCCGCTGCGCAGATTGGGAAACACGGCGAGCTGATAGAAAGCGGCGTTGAATGGCAATGGCAGCTCGGGCGGTCCGAAACGCCTGTTGCGGTAGTCGGTTCGCACCCGCTCCCCCTGACCGACTAGCCAAGTCTCGAACTCGGCATACCGTTTTCCCGCGGCATGGCAGAGTTCCACGAAAAGGGTAGCTTCGTCACGGTAGTTCCAGCCTTGTCCCGGTCCCATGATGGCAGCATAGAGGCGCAGGCTGAGGGGGATGGCTTGCTCAACCCGGTCCCGATGTTCGTCGGCTAACAGCCACAGGGCGTGTTCATGGAGCATCCTGATGCACAGGCCGAGAAAGGCCTCACCCGCTTCGTATTTCGAGGGATCGGCGAGAACCGTTTCGAGCCGCTTGGCGACTTCGTCAAGCCGTCCGTCTCGCAAGAGATTGCCGAGAAAGGCGGCCTCAAGATACCACGCCTCGCGGGTATCCAGGCCTCCCAGAATTGTGCCCCGGCGCTGAAAACTATCGGGACGGACTTCCACGGCCACCCGTTCCAGTTCGCCCTTGATCCGGTAGGCCACGGTGGGTTCACGGCAGAGGAGGGCCAGACACTGCATCCGGCTTGCGATGGTCATGTCGGCGGTCTCGCCGTATCGCTCGGCCAAGGGCATGAGACGGGCCATCACGGTTTCCTCCAGCCTCGGTGCCGTCCCTTCGCATGACAACGAGGAAAGGGCAAGCTCGATGCGATAGCGATCGGCCTTCGACACGATCCTCTCCAACAGCCTGGGCAGCCAGTCCGGCGGACTAACAAGTCTGGGGTAGCCGTCGAAGGGCAGGATTTCCGGCAATCTGTTGCAGAGCGTGCCGGCCAGATCGAGCCAGCCGGCTTCGGCAAGAGCGGTGATGAGGGCCGTGTCGCCGTGAAGAGCGGCGCCGTGGGATTCGATCCACTCGCTCGTTAGAGCGCGGGCACGGCCGAAGATGGCGCACTCGATGATGCGCTTGAGAATGGCGTTGTCCGTCCAGGCTGTTCCCCTTGGCTGGGCTTTGAAAGCAGCGGCCGTCATCGTCGCGACCTCGGCCGCCGCCTTGATCCACACCTCCTGCCAGTCGCGGGGGTGACCTTTGTAAAACTGGTCGGCAATCACAGGATCATTCATATTCACGTCCGCGCGCAGGTGGTCACGCATGGCAAGCACGAATCCCGCGGCCGCCACCTCCTGATACCGCTGCTTCGGAACCCGCGAAAGCTCGCCAGCAATGGCAAAGCGCCGGGCGGGCGGACTGGTGGAATCCTGCAACCCGCGAACCATCAACGCGGGCGGTTCATCCGGAACCGTGGGGAAGCCGGGCGGAACCATGGCGAGCTCCTTCCGCTCGATCACCACCAGAAACTCGGGATAGGGCTCGAACAAACCCGTCAACGCCTTGACCCGTTCGGCCCTCATGGCGGGCGCATTGCCAAGCCTGATGGGAGGCTTCTCCGACGATCCGGCCAGCGTGGCAGGTTCGAGCAGTGACTCGATGATTTTTTCCAAACCGGCGGCAGCAAAGGTCCGTTCTTCTTTTGCCATGTTCCGTGCCGGAGTGACGAAGCACGCCTCGATGGCATTCCGCCAATCCGCGCCCGCCCCGGTGTCTTCCTTCTTTGCCACATCCGCCAGCCGCTTCCTCCATGCTTTGGCGATCGGCCATGCCACCGTCCTGTCCCAATCGCCACCCGACGCGAACACCGGGCAGACTTCCGCGACCCCGGCAAAGTAAGCGGTCATGCGTGCCACATCGCCCTCGTTCATGGCGTCCCCCATCTGCCATTCCAGATAGTCCGCCTGGATCGTGCGGCTCTTGGGTCGTGCGCGCCACTCCATCAGCAACAACACCCGGGCCGCAAGCCGCCCGCCTGACCGCGGATCGTCCGTGCCCAACATCCCACCATGCATCAGCCATTTGACGAAGCCCTCGCCGAGCCACTCCGGTGGAGCCGTTAGGGTCGCGAATTGGCGCACGGTCGGCTCTCCGGCCTTCCGCAGGGACGCGCCGATCCATTCCCTAATGGCACCCGGCCGCCCGGCTTCCACGGCCTTGAAAAACGGATCATTCGCGTCCGGCAGTGCGCAGGCCGCCGGAATGGCCAAAGCCGTGTCCGCCAGGAAGTTGCGGAAAATCCGTACCGTCAGTTCCTGGTTTTCGGTGGCGCGAATGGATTCCAACAT
>Ga0209697_10008695_pt1 | contig 11472 bp, 8 predicted proteins | sample AliMusrvi5mmetaG_FD_184115 | JGI IMG/M metagenome (GOLD analysis project Ga0209697, IMG submission 184115) | Freshwater lake bacterial and archeal communities from Alinen Mustajarvi, Finland, to study Microbial Dark Matter (Phase II) - Alinen... | ecosystem: Environmental > Aquatic > Freshwater... | reverse complement strand
GCAGCGTCTTGGTGGCGCCGCGCACGGCGTCTACTGCAACCTATGTGGCGCTGGTTTTGCACCTGGGGCTGGCCGCGTCTGCCACTCCTGCCGGGGCCGCCAGTATGGCTCTGACGCTAACCCAGTTGCGCATGGGTCTGGCCGCTGCCAGTCTGATGTACCTGTTGGCCAGCGTGTTGGTGGCATTTTCCGGGTTTATACGCTTAGGCCGCGTTTTCAAAATGATTCCCACACCGGTAACTACGGGCATCAGCAATGGCACGGCACTGTTGTTGCTCTCTTTGGCAGTCGGCAAGGTCAGCCAGAGCGGCATGATTGCCGCACTGACCGCCCTTGCCATGGTGCTGGGCTCTTTGGGCTGGACCTGGTTTCAGCGGCACTCCACCTGGGCCAAACCGGTACCGGCGATTCTGATGTCGATTGTCATCGGGCTGCTTGGCAGCATGCTTTTTGATGCGTCGTACCGCACCTTGGATCAATCGGTGGCACCTGGCCTGCTGGAATACACGCAATGGACTTCGGCAGGGCTTTGGCAGTCGCTGCCAGCGAATCGCCTGCGCGAACTCTTGATGTTGGGTATGCCGGGGGCCATCACCTTGGCACTGGTCATGGTGCTGGAGACCTTTACGGCGTCCAGTGCCATGGAAACACGTTTCGGCGTACGCAGTCAGCCGGACCGTGAGCTGATTGCCTTGGGCGGGGCGAATGTGCTGGGCGCAGTGCTGGGCGGCATTCCATGCAGCGGCAGCCCAATCTATAGCGTTGCGGCCTGGCTCGCAGGCGGTCGCGGCAAAACGGCCGCCTGGGTGTGTATCGCATGCAGTGGCGCGTTGATGGTGGCTTTTAATCCCTTGATCAGTGCGCTGCCCGCGGGCCTGGCCGCTGGTCTGCTGGTGTTGCAGGCCTTGTTGATGGTGAATCCGGCCTTTGTGGCAAACCTGTGGGGCGTTGTGCGCGCCGGTCGCTGGAAGCAGCCCGGCTCCAAGGACATGGGCTTCTGGATTGCCATGGTGATTGCACTGGTAGGATTTTTTGGCAACCTGATCTGGGCCTGTTTTGCGGGTGTGGGGCTTTCCTGTCTGGCGGTTTTGCGGCGCGTGTCAGTGAATCTGACGGCCCATTGGCTGTACCTGGATGTGCTGCGCTCCAGGCGCATACGCAGCCAGGCCGAGTCCGACGCATTGACCCACCTGGCCCACGATGTGGGCATATTGCGCCTGAGCGGGCACCTGTTCTTTGGCAACAGCGCGCGCATCATGCAATTGGCAGAAGAACTCGATGAGGGCTGTGCCTGCGTGGTCATTGACGTCAGTCTGGTTCAGGACGCTGACCCCAGTGGGCTGGATGCGATTGCCTGGTTGTTGCGTGCCCTGCGCGAACGCGGTGTACGCTTGGTTGTCAGTGGTCTGGACAAGACGCGGGTCGAGTCGCTACGGGGTGCAATGGGGACCTTGACACTTGCGGAACAAGCGCTAGACCTAGACCGGGGACTGGAGCAGTGTGAGGACTGGGTACTGCGCAACTCTACGGCCCTGCCCACAGCGCAGGCCAGTCTGCCGATTGCTCAGAACAGCCTGTTGAACGGCCTTTCGGACGACGAGGTAACCGCGGTGTTGCTGGTATCTGAGCTGCGTCTGGTCGGCCAGGGTGAAGCCCTGTTTCGAAAAGACGAACGCTCCGACGGCGTCTGGATGCTGCAGTCGGGCAAGGTCAGCATTCTGGCGGGCATAGGGCCGCTGGCCACTCGCTTGGCCACCTTCGGGCCCGGGCAGTTTGTCGGCGAGATGGGATTTATAGATGGCCATGCACGCTCGGCGACGGTCACCGCCGACTCCGATGTGCATGCCGTGCTGATTGACAAGCAGGCGCTAGCCACCCTGGTGCAACACCATACGCAGGCGGCCCTGACCATTATGCGCAACATTGCGCGCGAACTCTCCCATCGGGTGCGCAGCACCTCCGCCGTGCTGGTGCAGGAGGCAAGTCCGGCCCAGTCCGCTTGGGGAGCGAGTGTGTTGGGCAGCCATACCAAATAGGTCGGGCCAGGCGGACGTCTTGGAGACGCCGCGCTGCCTGCTGCGCTCAGGCTTGGCGCACCACCAGCAGGGAAATCGGACTGATGCGTGTCAGGCTCTCGGCTACGCTGCCCACCAGCAGACGCTTGATGCCGCTGCCGCCGTGCGCTCCCACCACCAGCAGGTCCGCACCCCAGGACTGGGCCGCATCGGCAATCGCTTCGGCCACCCTTCGGTTGGCGGATTCGATTAACAGGCCCTCGCAGGTGCAGCCCACCGCCTTGGCGCGGGCCACTGCCTCGTCCAGCATTTTGTGGGCGCCAGAGCGGATTTCTTCCTTGATCTTGTCCACATTGATGAAGGAACCCAGGCCCATGCCGTGTTGCATGAGGTCGGCCTCGTCGGCGACAAAGGTGATGCACAGGCGGGCCTTGAAGGCTTGGGCCATGGTAATGGCTTCTTCCAGTGCGCGGTTGGCGCTTGAGCTGCCATCGATGGCGACAAATACGTGTTTTTTCATGGTTGTGCTCTCGGTTTACTTGGCCACCAGCAGGGTGAACGGCCAGACATAGGCTTCCAGCGTCACAAACACACCGACCAGGCAGGCCAGCGCGATGGAGTGGAAGAAGACAAAGCGCAGGATGTCGCCTTCGTGGTTGAACCATTTGGTGGCAGTGGAGGCCACGACGATGGACTGGGCGTCAATCATCTTGCCCATCACGCCGCCCGCGCTATTGGCAGCGCCCATCAGGTTGGCGGACAAGCCGAGCTGTTCGGCTGCCACTTTTTGCATGCCTCCAAACAGCACATTGGCTGCCGTGTCGGAGCCTGTCATGGCCACGCCTATCCATCCCATCAGGGTGCCAAAGAAGGGATACAAAACACCTGAATTGGCAAATGCCAGGCCCAGCGTGGTGTCGGTTCCGGAGTAGCGTGTCAGCGTGCCCAGGCCCAGCATCAGCACGATGGTGGCCAGCGAATAGCGCACCAGCCAAAAGGTGCGCAGATAGACGACGACGATCTGCACCAGCTTGTAGTTCATGACCAGCGCGCCAACGATGGAGGCCAGCAAAATGCCGGTGCCGGTGGCGGACAGCAGATTGAGTGTGTAGACGGCCGCTTCCTTGGTCGGCTTGGGAACCACGGGTGCCACTTTTTCCACCAGCAGGTGGAGTCCACTCATCGGAAAGGTTGGCGCAAACAGGCTGTTCAGGTAGGTCTTGACCACCGGCAGGCCCCAGATGAACACGAACACCGTCAGGATCGCCCAGGGCATCCAGGCGCGCACCATCTCGCCCACGGAATGCTGGGTGATGGGACCTGATTCGAGCGTGGCTTCTTCTTCGCTGGTACGTCCGGCAAGCGATACGGAAGTCCAGATTTCTTTGGGTTGCCAGACGCGCAAAAAGCCGATCAGGCTGGCCATGGAAATAATGGCCGAGATAATGCCGACCAACTCTGGCCCCATAAAGTTGGAAACCAGGTATTCGGGTACCGCAAAGCTGACGGCCGTTACCAGGATGGCGGGCCAGACCTGCATCATGCCCCGGCGACCGGCAAAGGCCCAGACCAGCCAGAACGGGATCAACAGTGAGAAGAATGCCAGCTGGGTGCCAATGGTGGCGGTCACTGCGTTCAGGTCATAGCCGTGTACCTTGGCCAGGGTTAGAACCGGTGTGCCCAGTGCGCCGAAGGCCACCGGTGCGGTGTTGGCAATCAGCGTCAAGCCCGAAGCCGCCAGCGGCGAAAAGCCCAGCCCAATCAGGATACCGGCGGTTACCGCCACGGGGGTGCCAAAGCCAGCTGCACCTTCAAAGAAAGCCCCAAAACAAAAGGCGATCAGCAGCAGTTGCAGGCGCCGGTCGCGGGTGATGCCGGACAGCGAATCCTGCAAAATCTTGAAGCTGCCGTTTTGCTCGGCCAACTGCTGCAAAAAGATGATGTTGAGCACGATCCAGCCGATCGGCAGCAGGCCGGTAAAGCCGCCCAAGAGCGCGGCCTTGCCTGCCATCTCGGCCGGCATGCCATATCCCAGAATGGCGATGGCCAGGGCGCTGACAAGCCCCAAGCCAGCGGCGATATGCGCCTTGATGTGCAGAAAGCCCAGGCAGATGAGCATCACCGCCACCGGCACAGCGGCCAGTAGCGTTGAGATCACCATATTGCCGAACGGGTCGTATATTTGTTGCCAGATCATAGGAATCTCCTCGGTGTTTTTTGAAAATTGAAAAGCGTTATTGAGCGTGGGGGCGCGGCGCGCCAGGTGTTGGGTCGTGGTGTTTCAGCAAGCGGCGGCGTCCTCCTCACGGCTGCACTCTTCTAGCAAATAAGCCACCGAGTGGTAGGGGCGTCCGGTTTCTTCGGTCAGGCCGATCTCGCAGGTGCGGTTGGTGGAAACGCCTTCGCAGCAACTGCTGGGCAACTCTGCGTGAATCTTGCGCAGCGCATGGGCATTGAGTTCGGGCACCACAAAGCCGCGGTCACCGGCAAAGCCGCAGCAGGTCACGCCGGCCGGCTCGACCACGCTTTCAGCGCAGGCCGCCACCAGGGTGCGCAATTTCTCATGGGTGCCGGTGCGCCGCGCGCTGCAGTTGATGTGCAGGGCAATCGGGCCGGGCTTTTTGTGCAGCCGGTGGTTCAGGCGCGGCAGCAGGGCGTCGACGGCAAATTCATGGAAGTCCAGAATCTCTACACGACCCGCCAGCAGCTTTTGCATGCGTGCCGAGCAGGAACTGGCATCCAGGATGATGGGGTAGTGGCCGCCCTGGCCGTTATCGGCTGCGGCCAGCAGGGCGGTGGTCAGCGCGTCGGACATGGCATCGGCCTCTTCGGCCATGCCCTTGCTGGCCAGCATCAGGCCGCAGCAGAGTTTCTCGAAGCCTTCGGGCAGGCGCGGTGCAAAGCCGCCTCGGATCAGCAACTCGATCACCACATCGGCCAGACCGGCCTCATTGCTGGTGTTGCCGCCGAAGATGCGCGCGCCGCAGGTGGGGAAATACACCACCGGGTCACCGGTCGAGGTGCGCACCTGTGGTGCACGCCCGGCCTGCGGCATGGACTTTTTCCAGACGCCACTCGAGAGCTTGTTGAGCAGCTCGCCACCCACCACCTTGGACACGGCATTGCCGACCGTAATGCCGGCGCGGGAGAGGGTGGCGACCTTGCCAAAATGCTCGCCCACCATTTTTCCGACGCTGTGGCTGGTGCTGCCCAGGCCACGACCGCGCAGCAACCGGGTGAGTTCACCGGTATCGATGCCGACCGGGCAAGCGGTGGAGCACATGCCGCAACCGGCGCAGGTGTCCAGGCCGAAGTAGGCAAAGTCGGTGGCCACAGAACCTGGGTCTTCATGGGCAGCCTCGCGGCGCGACAGTTCACGCCAGCTGACGATGCGCTGGCGCGGGGACAGGGTCAGGCGGTGCGAGGGGCACAGTGGTTCGCAAAAGCCGCATTCAATGCAGCGGTCTACCAGTGCTTCGGCAGCCGGCATGGGCTTGAGATTTTTGAGGTGAGACTCGGGGTCTTCGGTGAGGATGACGCCTGGATTCAGCAAACCCTTGGGATCAAACAACGCCTTGATGCGGCGCATCAGGTCGGTCGCCTGCTTGCCCCACTCCATCTCCACAAACGGCGCCATATTGCGGCCAGTGCCATGTTCAGCCTTGAGTGAGCCGTCGTATTTTTTGACCACCAGATCACAGACGTCGTCCATGAAGCGCGCATAGCGCCGCACCTCGGCATCGTCACCAAAGTCCTGGGTGAAGACGAAGTGCAGATTGCCTTCGAGCGCGTGGCCGAAGATGATGGCCTCGTAGTAGCCGTGCTTCAGGAAGAGCGCCTGCAGGTCCAGTGTGGCCGAGGCCAGCGATTCAATCGGGAAGGCCACGTCTTCGATGATCACCGTGGTGCCTGCCTTGCGCATGGCGCCCACCGAGGGGAATGTGCCCTTGCGCACCTTCCAGTACATCTCGCAGGTGGCGGCGTCAGTGGAAAACTGCGGTAGCTCCACGGTGTCAATGCCCTGTAGCGCGGCCAGTACGGCGTCCATCTTCAGCTGCAGAGAAACGGCGGTTTCGGCGCGCACTTCAATCAGCAGCGCGGCGGCGTCAGAGCCCAGGGTCTGGATGACGGCGGGCAGGCCGGGCTTGGTTTCGACCGAACGCAGGGCCGGACGGTCCAGCAGTTCCACTGCGGCGACTGGCTTCGGCTTGAGCTGGATCACCGCATCGCAGGCACTTGCAATGGTCGGGAAGAACACCAGCGCGCTGGCCTTGAACGGGTCCTCAGTCACGGTCTCGAATGTGATGCTGGAAATAAAGCCCAGCGTGCCTTCCGAGCCAATCATCAGGTGCGACAGGATTTCCACTGGGTCGGTGTAGTCGATTAACGCATTGAGGCTGTAGCCGGTGGTGTTCTTGATCTGGTACTTGTGGCGTATGCGCTCGGCCAGAGCGCTGTCGGCGCGGGTTTGTTCGCCTATTTGCTGAAGCTCATCCAACAGGGCACCGTGGCTGGTTTGGAAGGCTGCAACGCTGGTCGTGTCCTGGGTGTCGAGCACGCTGCCGTCGGCCAGCAGCACGCGCATACCGACTAGCGTTCGGTAGCTGTTCTGCGCCGTGCCGCAGCACATGCCGGATGCGTTGTTGGCGGCAATACCGCCGATCTTGCAGGCGTTGATGGAGGCAGGGTCGGGCCCGATCTTGCGGCCCAGCGGTGCCAGCCGAAAGTTGACCTCGCCACCGATGATGCCCGGCCCCAGGCGCACGCTGCTGGCGTCGGGTGCAATCTCGCAGGTGGCAAAGCCTTCGCCAATCAGCATCAACACGCCATCGGTCACGGCCTGACCCGACAGGCTGGTGCCAGCGGCGCGAATCGTTACCGGGCGCTGGTGGGCATGGGCGATGGCCAGCACGGCCTGCACCTCGGCCTCGTTTTCGACGATGGCGATGACCTCGGGTGTGAGGCGGTAAAAGCTGGCGTCCGTGCCATAGGCCAGACGGCGAAGCTCGTCAAACACCACTTGACGCACTGGCAACGCGTTGCTCAGTGCGGTGATGAGCGGGCTTATGGCTTGCTGCAGGTCGTGGCTCTTCACATCCATTCTCCTCGTTATGATTGCATTTGGTAAAGTGGTATGACCAATGTGCGCAGAATGTAATTCGGCAGACGCCTACTTGTCAACACAAATTGCAGGGATATGCCTGAAATTTTTGATGGCCTTGGCTCAAAATGTTAAACTGGTCATACCAAATACAGACTATCCATGAACCAAGCCCGCCCCCCTCTTGCACGCATTGCCGATGTGGTTGCCCGCGATCTGGAGCAGCGCATTCTTGAAGGTTCCCTCAAGCCCGGTGATCGCTTGCCCTCCGAGCGCACACTGGCGCTGGAGCTGGCGATTTCGCGTCCCAGCCTGCGCGAAGCGATTCAGAAACTGGTGAGCAAGGGTCTGTTGGAAACCAAACATGGCGGTGGCACGGTGGTGACCGACCGCCTGCAGGCCAGCTTCTCGGATCCCTGGCAGGACATGCTGAAGACGCACCCGCTGTTGCAAACCGACATGCTGGAGTTTCGCCACATGCTCGAAGGCGAAGCCGCCAAACTCGCCGCCGAACGCGCCACCGATGTGGACCTGGAGCGCATTGATGCCGCCTATGAGGCGTTGAAGCTAGCCTACGATAGCGACGACATGACGGCCTGCATTGACACCGACGTGGCCTTTCACCAGGCCATCGCCGACGCCTCACACAACAGCCTGATCGGTCACCTTTGGGCCAGTCTGATGCGCGTGATCCACGGCCATGTGTCCGACAACTTGGTGCACCTGCACGCCATCCCCAGTCAATGGGAACAACTGCGGGAGCAACACAAGGCGATCTGGGAGTCGGTGCGCGGCCATGCTTCTGAGGACGCCATGCGCGCCTCGCGGGAACATATCAGTTTCGTACGCCAAAGCATGGCCGAAGCCGCCAAGGTGGAAGACCGGCGCAATAGCGCGCTGAGGCGCTTGAGCTGAGGGTTAAGCCGCCAGCCAAGCCACAAAGTCCGCCTGCATGGCGGGGCTGATGCCGTGGTCCATGGGGTAGAGCCGCAGGCTGTGGGGTACCTGCAGCTGGGTCAGCAGCGCGTCCGAGCGCAGCGCCCAGTGCACCGGCAGGGTGTTGTCTTGCTCGCCATGGCTGAGAAAAAAGCCCTGAGCTTGGACAGGCGTTCATTACAGGCATGTGATTTACCGGTAACTGATTGCTTCAGTGGACGGCAGCGCTTGCGGCAGTTGTGGCAGGCGTCATGCCCCATACAAAGGAGTCCATGGACAGCATGCCATATTCGATGCCGCCGTCAATCAGTTGCGCCTTGTCGCCTGGCAGCTGTGCGCCCAGTGCCACCAGCAGCGGCAAAAAGTGCTCCTCGGTCGGATGTGCGCGCTGGGCATGCGGCGCCTCGCTGCGGTAGCGGATCACCGGATGCACGGCATTGGCCAGCACGGCGCTTTTCACCCAGCCGGAAAACTCTTCTACATAGTGGTCGCCAGCCGCCACACCGCGTCTGAATTCGCCCAAGTTGTGCGTCATGCTGCCCGAAGTTACTATCAGCACGCCCTGTGTACGCAGCGGTGCCAGGGCACGGCCCAGTTGTACGGCCTGCTCGGTATTCAGGTCATAGGGCATGGAGACCTGAAACACCGGAATCTGCGCCTTGGGCAGCAAGTGGTACAGCGGCACCCACGCGCCGTGGTCCAGACCGCGGCGGGCGTCAATGGTGGTGGCATAACCGGCCTCGGTCAGCAACTTGGCAGCTTGTTCGGCGATATCTGGCGCACCGGCAGCCGGGTATTGCAGTTCATACAGGGCCGAGGGGAAACCGCCGAAGTCGTAAATGGTTTCCGGTGCTGCGGTGCTGGAGACCGCCACGCCCCTGGTTTGCCAATGGGGTGACACCACCAGCACGGCGCGCACGCCCTCCAGCTCTGCGCCCAGGGCCTGCAACTGGGGACCCAGCTTGCCTGGCTCCAGTGCAAAGGTGGGCGCGCCGTGCGAGATAAAAAAGAGCGGGGTGGTGGCGGTCATGGCGGTTTCCGTAAGGGGTTGGCGCGGCGTTTGCAGCGCATGGGTTGAACTTTATTGGTTTTTAATCAGAGGATAAACGTGCAAAAATAAGATTCATTGTTTCACTTGGAGGGATAGTGGATAGATTTCTGGAAATGCAGGCCTTTAATGCCGTGGTCGAGGCCGGCAGCTTTGTGAAGGCGGCGGATGCGCTGGACCTATCCAAGGCGGCGATCTCGCGCTATGTGGTGGACATGGAGACGCGCCTTGGTGTCCGGTTGCTACACCGCACCACGCGGCGCCTGTCGCTGACCGATGAGGGCCAGGTGTTCTACGCCCGCAGCAAGGAGTTGCTGGCCGAGCTGGAGGAGGCCGAAGCCGAGGTCACTTCGCGCAGCGAAGCGGCCACCGGCCTGCTGCGCATCAACGCACCTTTTACCTTCGGCATCCTGCAACTCGCGCCCCTGTGGGGACAGTTCAAGGCGCTGCACCCCAAGGTGTCGCTGGACATCACGCTGGCCGACCGGCTGGTGGACCTGGTTGAGGAGGGTTATGACGTAGCCATTCGCATCGCCACCATGGCCAGCTCCACCTTGGTGAGCAAGCGCCTGGCCACTACGCGCATGGTCTTGTGTGCCTCGCCCGACTACCTGGCGCAACACGGCACGCCCACCCATCCGTCCGAACTGGCGACGCATGCGGTGATTGCCTATGTCTATTGGGCGACTCGCGATGAATGGCGCTTTGACGGGCCCGATGGTCCGGTAAGCGTCAAGACCCAGCCCATCATGAGCACCAACAGCGGCGACACCTGCCGCTCCGCAGCATTGGCACACCAGGGCGTGATTCTGCAGCCCAGTTTTTTGGTCGGGCAGGATCTGGCGGCCGGCACGCTGGTGGAGCTGATGCCGCAGTTTCGATCCTTGGAACTCGGCATTTACGCCGTCTATCCGACGCGCAAACATGTGCCGGCCAAGGTGCGTGCCCTGGTGGACTTTCTGCAGGGCCATTTCAGCAACCGCCCCAAGGACTGGTAAGACGGGCAGTGCGGGTACGCAGGCAGACCAAGCGGTGAACTGCGATACTCACGTACCCCATTTTCCCTGCAGCCATGACCGCCACCGAGCCCATTTTTCACAGTTACGAACCCAAGGCCGGTCACGGCCTGGCGCATGACCCGTTCAACGCAATCGTCGGCCCGCGCCCGATCGGCTGGATCTCCACGCGCAACGCGGGCGGTGCCGTCAATCTGGCGCCCTACAGCTTTTTCAACGCCTTCAATTACGTGCCGCCCATCATCGGATTCGCCAGCATTGGCGCCAAGGACACGCTGCGCAACATTGAGGAAACCGGCGAATTTGTCTGGAACCTGGTGACGCGCCCCTTGGCCGAGCAAATGAACCAGACCTGCGCGCCGGTCGCACCCGGAGTCAATGAATTTGAACTGGCCGAGCTGGAATCTCTTGCCTCCAGTCAGCTGTCTGTGCCCCGCGTGGCCTTGAGCCCGGTGGCTTTCGAATGCCGCAAGACCCAGGTGTTGCAATTGCAGGGTCTGGACGGCAACAAGGTCTCCACCTGGCTGGTGCTGGGCGAGGTAGTGGCGGTGCATATTGCCCGGCACCTGCTCAAGGACGGTGTCTACCAAACGGCAGAGGCAGAGCATGTGCTGCGCGGTGGCGGGCCAGCCGATTACTTTCAGGTCGGGCCCGAGCAGTTGTTTCGCATGTGGCGTCCGACCTAAGGTCTGCACCCCTAGTCAGCCTGCGCATGACCCCCTCTTCATCTGACGCCAGCGTCACAGAAATCTTGCATCAAGCCTATGCTGCAGCGCGCCGGTACCGGGATGATGCGGCCCTGATCATCGTCCTGCACATGGGCGCCGAGCATTGCGGCGTTGCATTTGGTCAGGGACCAGAGTCGGACCTGGTAAAGCTGTTGCCCCTGGGTACGGGGCGCCTGGCGCGCGATCAGTTCAAGACCTCGCCACCTACGCTCCTGGCGCTGGAGAACGCCATTCAGGTGGTGGAGGACTCGGTCATGCCGCTGCGTGCCGTGATTCCCAGAGAGGCTTTGCTTTTTAGTGTCGATGCCGGCGTGCGCGAGATCGCCTTGTTGTCGGGTCTAGAACCTACGGAGTCCATGCATTTGTCGCTGGACGCCATGGAGCGCACATTCAATCGCCTGGTTGCGGTCGTGGAAGGTTCGCCCGCGGCGCGGCTGCCGGAATCCAACAACTTTGCTGCCACATTGTTGATCCTGCGGGAGTTCATGCACCACCTGCAGTTTTCGCACATAGCGGTGCTGCATGCGCAATAGCCGGCTCATGCCATGGAAGCGCCTGGCCTGGATGCTGGCACCCGGCGCCTGGACGACGCAGACCGGCTGGTATCTGGCATATCTTGCCGCCGATT
>Ga0209697_10008685_pt1 | contig 11481 bp, 9 predicted proteins | sample AliMusrvi5mmetaG_FD_184115 | JGI IMG/M metagenome (GOLD analysis project Ga0209697, IMG submission 184115) | Freshwater lake bacterial and archeal communities from Alinen Mustajarvi, Finland, to study Microbial Dark Matter (Phase II) - Alinen... | ecosystem: Environmental > Aquatic > Freshwater... | reverse complement strand
AGAACTTTCGATGTATGAAAATGGAGATCTGGAATGGATAGGCAGTCCCCTTTCCTCGATTCCTGTGGATGCGCTAGGTTCCCTTTCTACAGAGAAAGATTTTAATCACTACCAAATTGCAGGCACTTATTTTTATATTTTCAATACTGAAGCTCTGCCCTTTACCAATAAACACATTAGGCGCGCCTTTGCTTTAAGCATTCATAGACAAGAAATCGTAGAGAATATTTTGCAAGGGGGACAAACTGTAGCAACTTCTATCGTTCCACCCAGTATGTGGGAAGAAAGAAACAGCTATTTTGCCGATGCAGATATCAGCTTAGCAAAAAAAGAATTCGAGATAGGCTTAAAACAGCTAGGTATCACAGCAGATAAGCTTCCCGCTATCAAGCTTTCTTACAATACCAACAGTGGCCATCACAAAATTGCCCAGGCAATCAAAGAGCAGTGGTCCATGGCCCTTGGAATTCGTGTTGAGTTAGAAAATATGGAATGGAAAGTTTTTTTAGACTCGGTAAGCAACCACAAATTTCAGATCGCCCGAATGGGGGGTATTGCGAGCTATAATGATCCTATAGCTATTTTAAAAGACTATCAATATGCTAATTCACGAATGAATCAATGCCAGTGGAGTAATAAGAAATTCGCTGAACTTATAGACCTTGCTGATCATACAAAAAACACAGAGGAAAGGATGAAGGTTCTCTCTGAAGCACAATCTATTCTTATGGATGAAATGCCTGTGGCTCCAATATATTTTTATACAGGAAGCTATATGAAAAAGCCCTACGTCAAATCGATCGCTATATCAAACTTAAGTGAGATTGATTTGAAATACACATACTTGGAACAAAAATGACAAAATTTCTTATCAAGAAATTAAGTTACCTTTTATTTTCCCTATTTGTTGTGGCGACCCTCACCTTTTTTCTTATGCATGCCATTCCGGGTGATCCCTTTACCCAAGATAAGGCAATTCCTGAAGAAATCTTGCAAGCGATGTTTAAACACTACGGACTCGATCAGCCTCTATACATCCAATACATCGATTATATCAAAGGACTTCTTTCCTTTGATCTCGGTCCCTCCTTCAAATACCAGGGACGCACCGTCAATGAAATCATTGCAGAAGGGTTCCCTGTATCTTTATGTTTAGGAGTAGAAGCTCTTGTTTTTTCCGTGATTGCAGGTATTACTCTGGGATCTATAGCCTCATTTAAATACCTAAAATGGCAAGATCATCTGACAATGACAATCGCAGTCCTTGGAATCTCTATACCGAGCTTTATCTTAGCCACCTTTATGCAATATCTACTGGCAATGAAACTCGATTTATTTCCTGTGGCTCGCTGGGGAACCTTTAGCCAAACAGTGCTTCCAGCTCTTTCTCTTGCAGCTCTTCCTATGGCATTCATCGCTCGTCTTACCAGGTCTAATATGATCGAAGTATTCCAGCAAGACTATGTACAAACAGCAAAATCCAAGGGACTGAACTCTTTCCAAATTGTTACTAGGCACGTGATACGAAATGCCCTACTTCCTGTTGTTACATTCCTAGGACCCCTTGCCGCAGCTATTCTTACAGGAAGTTTTGCCGTCGAAAAGATTTTTGGCATACCCGGTCTTGGGCAGTGGTTTGTCTTAAGCATTACAAATCGAGACTACACTGTTATTATGGGAACGACTATCTTTTATAGTGCTATCCTTATGTTTTGTGTTTTTGTTGTAGATATACTTTATTGTTTCATCGATCCCAGGATTAAGTTTCAGGAGGTGCGTGGCTCTCATGACTGAATCAACTACCCTATTTACCCCCCTTACCGCAGAAGAAAGATCCCTTGCAAAAGAACAATTCAATTTCAAAGCTTCTTCCTTTTGGAAAGAGGGATTCATCCAGTTTAGGTCTAATCGTTTGGCCTTCACCGGAGCAATACTCCTGGCCATTCTTTTTTTTATGGCAATAGTCGCTCCGTTTTTTACTAGCTACACTTATTATGAAACCCACTTGAAGTTAAAAAACCTCCCCCCTTCCTCTCAATTTTGGTTTGGAACAGATGAGCTGGGAAGAGATATGTTTACAAGGGTTTGGTATGGCGCTCGGATCTCTTTATTTGTTGGCGTTATGGCATCTATCATAGATCTTGTTATCGGTGTATTTTATGGCTCCATTTCTGCTCTCCTCGGTGGAAAAAGAGAAGAGCTGATGATGAGAGTGGCAGATATCCTTTACTCAATTCCCTATCTTCTTGTTGTTATTATGCTGATGGTCATCATAGGCCCAGGTATCACTACCATCATTATAGCCCTTACCATTACGGGATGGATCGGTATGGCAAGGATTGTACGGAGCCAGATACTCCAACTCAAGCAAATGGACTTTATAAAGGCAGCTGTTGCGATGGGGGCTTCAAGACGAAGGATCCTCCTAAAACACCTTATCCCCAACTGCATGGGCCCCATTATTATTACCGTCACACTTACCATCCCGTCTGCGATTTTCGCAGAAGCCTTTTTAAGCTTCTTAGGCCTTGGAGTTCAGGCACCGATTGCCAGCTGGGGCACCATGGCAAATGACGGCCTCTCCGCTCTTCGCTTCTATCCATGGAGACTCTTTTTTCCTGCCGGATTTATCAGTATTACGATGCTATGCTTTAATCTTGTTGGCGATGGCCTAAGAGATGCATTTGATCCAAGGCTAAAATCATGAACAAACTTCTAGATGTAAAAGACCTAAAAGTGGATTTTTCTAGCCATGGCAAAAAGATCTATGCCGTTTCGGGTGTATCCTTTAGTCTGTATGTAGGGGAAACTCTCGGCATTGTAGGAGAATCTGGCTGCGGCAAGAGCGCCACGGCTAAAGCGATCACCAAGCTACTGCCCCCACATACCTCTTCTATTTCCGGAGAAATACTCTATGGCGATAAAAATCTATTAGAATACTCTGAAAACCAGATGCAAAGAGTTCGTGGTAAAGAGATTGGTATCATCTTCCAAGACCCGATGACATCGCTCAACCCGACGCTCCGAATAGGAACACAAATCATTGAAGGGTATAAAAGACACCACCCTGAAATATCCAAAACAGAAGGTATTAACTACGCAATAAAAATGCTTGAGCTGGTTGGCATCCCGCAAGCTACAAGCCGTGTATTTGAGTACCCCCATACACTCAGCGGCGGGATGAGACAGCGCGTGATGATAGCTATCGCCCTTGCCTGCCGGCCCAAGCTATTAATCGCCGATGAACCAACAACAGCACTAGATGTCACTATACAGGCCCAAATCCTTAAGCTTATGAAAGAGATCCAAGAAAAGACTAGTACCAGCATACTTTTAATCACTCATGACCTAAGTGTAGTTGCCGGTTTTTGTGACCGGGTGATTGTCATGTATGCTGGCAAAGTTGTTGAAACAGGCTCTGCTCAAGATATTTTCTATAGGCCACAGCACCCCTATACAAAGCGACTTTTACAATCCATTCCTAAGATCAATCTCCCGAGCACAGAGCCATTAGTTTCGATCGAAGGGATGCCTCCCCAACTAACAGAAGTATCTCAAGGGTGTTCTTTTGCAGCTAGATGTCCCTCTGCTATGAAAATCTGTCTACAAAAAAACCCTTGCCTAACAACGACCTCCCCTGGACATACAAGTAGCTGCTGGCTCCACCAAAAGGAGGGGGAATGACAGAAAAACCAATACTACAAGTAAAGAACTTAAAGAAATATTTTCCTTCTGGAAAGGGAACTCTCAAAGCAATCGACGATGTCTCTTTTACTATTTATCAAGGAGAAACTCTCGGTCTTGTAGGGGAAAGTGGATGTGGCAAATCCACACTCGGAAAAGTTCTTTTAAAACTGGAAGAGCCCTCTGGAGGAGAAATTTTCTTCCAAGATACCAACATCACAAAAATGACCCCTGGAGAGATGAAAAAGATCCGCCGGCAGATGCAGATCATCTTCCAAGACCCCTACGCCTCTTTAAACCCCCGCATGACAATATCCGATATCATCGCAGAACCCCTAGAAATTCATAAGGTATGCTTTGGAAAGGAAAAATTAGCAAGGATCGACGAACTATTAGATATTGTTGGCCTTAGCGCCTCTACCAAAAGCCGATTCCCTCATGAGCTCAGTGGAGGACAAAGGCAGCGAGTGGGTATTGCCAGATCCCTCTCTTTAAATCCTCGCTTTCTTGTCTGTGATGAACCCATCTCGGCCCTCGATGTATCGGTACAAGCCCAGATAATCAACCTACTCAAAAAGCTCCAAAATGATATAGGCCTTACTTACCTATTCATAGCCCATGACTTAGGGGTTGTAAAGTACTTATCAACCAGGGTCGCTGTTATGTATTTAGGGAAAATTGTCGAAGTAGCCTCTTCAAATGACCTATATAGCTCTCCTATGCACCCCTATACGGAGGCGTTACTTTCTGCCATACCTATACCTGATCCTATTCTTGAAAAATCAAGAAAAAAAGTGATATTACAAGGGGAAATGCCAAGCCCCATCACGCCCCCTAAAGGGTGCGTATTTTGTACAAGGTGTCCATCTGCAATGAAAGAGTGTTTTGAGGTGAAACCCATTTTTAAAGAAGTGGCACCTCAGCACTTTGCTGCATGCCACTTATATAATCTACCTTAAGGCTTATTTTTTGGCCTTAGCGTCGACCTTAGAAGAGCATATCCACACCCTGCATTTTGCGTGCTTAAGTATGGTTTCTGCTAAATTTCCGATCCCTTTATGTTTGAAGTCGAGCCTCTTGCTAATGGCTCCGAGAACCAGAAGATCAAAATGCCCAAGGGTCACCTCTTCTAAGATCGTATCAGAGATACTTCTTGCGTAAAGGATTTTAAGTTCAATATCCACTCCCGATTCTCTGGATATCGCCTCAGCCCTCTTAAGAGCTAGCTCAGCATTTTGCAGTTTAGCTGGCATATCGGCATCAATAGGAAGTGATGCTGGCACTTCAATGACATGAACCGCTGTTAAATTACAATCATGCATTTTTGCAAGATCGCACGCCATCTGCACAGTCTCGGTTTCTAGTCCCTCTCTAATAGGGACTAAGATCTTTTTAATTTTCATCATTTTGTAGTCAGGAATTTTAATCCTTTCGATAGAAACGCTTGCAGTCGTTGCTATATTGCGTCTCTTGCGATAGCTAAAATAGATATAGCATCCTAAAATAAGCCAAGCGATACCAAGAGTTCTACCTGCCGGCTTAGTGATAACGACAAGGCACCATACACTAAATGTCGCAAGGGCTCCAACAATTGCGGATATAGGCAGAGAAAACTTACCAAATGATATGTTAAAAGGGATTTTAAAAGGACGGACAAGGTCTGGCTTTTTAATACGGAGAACGATAAGAGACATATGGGCTGAGAAAAAGGCAATCATTGCACCAAAATTATAAAGGTCAGCTAAAAATTCCATATTCCCTTCACTTGCAATCACAACTATGGAGGCAAGGACAGTAAATATAGAAAGAGCTATAACTGGCGTTCTAAATCTCGAATTTAAACGAGTGACGTTGCGCGGTAGTTGGTAATAGTCGCCCAGGTTATAAGCAAGGCGAGAAGCTCCAACAAGACCTGCATTAGATGCTACAAACAGCAGCATTGCAGCAAGCAGTCCAATCCAGGGTGATAATACCGCTGAGCCAAAAGGTAGAGCCTGTACTACACCTGCAAGTGGATCTTCTAGATATTTAGTACCGAGCTCCTGGGGAGAAATAGCTGATAGTGCTACAATCGAAATACCAATATACATAAATAAAAGAACAAACATCGTAATAACGATGGCTCTTGGCACGGTCTTTGCCGGCTTTTTAGCTTCAGCACCCAGCTGAGCTATCGACTCAATACCTGTATAGGCAACCATCGCCATCGCCGTACCCTTCCAAAAATCTGGCCAAGTAGGAGACCAAGCAGCGCCTTTTACATTTATGCTAATATGTTCTGCTACGTAGTTAAAATCAAATAAGTATTTGAGTCCAATAAGGATAATAATGACTTGGGTAATGACCGTTATCACCATAAGAAATAAGCTAATCCGCGTCGATTGCTTGATACCAAATACGTTTACTATATAGTCTAAAAGAAGACCCCATCCTGAAATAAATGAAACCAGGTCATTAAAAGCGCGCCTAGCAAAGCTTGCAGAGCCCCCAGTATCGTGGAAAGTAGAGGTCATCTCCGCATAGGTAAGCGCTGTACAAACAAAGACAAGACCTGCAAGACCAAGAGCAATGGGAGTGGCTCCTAAAGCATACAGAGCCGTGATACCGAGTGCATAATAAATCGACGAGCCGAGGTCTCCGTAACCAATAGCGAAAAGATCGAACACCCCAAGCACACGCTTTAGAATGTTATTGTCCATTTTTACGATGCTTGTAGAGGCTGATTTCTTACTAGACATAGAATCCCTCAAATAAAGATTTTAACCTTTTTGTAAGTGAGAGAGTATTTTTTACGCAACCTGAATCGATAAGGAATTTGAGAGTTGATATTTTCCCCGGAAAAATTATTGCCGGTTATACGATTAAAAGCCTGCGCTTAAAGAACCTCATAGAAATCGAAAAAAAGGCAGGCAACTACTCGTTACCCACCTTTTTTAGAATGAACATAAGAGAAGTCTAGTTAGGTAAGATATACCTATTTAGGTTTTACTTGATACATTTCCAACATTCGGATAACTCTTTCAGTCAGCACAATCACAACGCGCCAATTATTCGGAGGAGGATTCGCTCTAGATTGAGCCACTAGAACTTCTGATTCGTCTATTGTCCAGTCAAAGTATTTACGCGGGTGAACGTAGCCACCCGAGTCTACGTATAGATTCTCTGCCACTTGTTGGGGCTCTCGGCTGAGATTTTTTCGTATCATTTCAGCCATCTCACTCGCCTCTTTAGATGGGAGCAGTTTTGAGACCTTTTGCGGTGGTATGCCCGGCTCAGGAGACAGTCGATCTTCCCAGGTCTGAGGCTCTAGAAGTCCCCTTTCTAGAAAAAAATTTAGCCTATCTTGAACAGGAGTTTTTACCTCTGGAGCTAATGCTGCCGGTCTTGCGTAGGGATCCATTCGTGATACCATAGTTACTCTCCTAAAAATTAATTTAAATTAATAGCTACATCGTTCGTTATTAACAATAATAAAACAAAACTTAATTAATTTATATGATGAAAATAACGCAAAATGCATATAAATTAATTGAATAAAAAACGTGAAATCCAGAGATTTAAGCTTTGGCCCGCAAGGCAATGAGCTATAGTACTGACTGCTAAAGGATTGAGCAGTGTTATACCCAGCGCATAATAAATCATTATCAAATTTCATGATGCTTATGGGGGCTGTTTTTTTTGAGAGATATCTCTGAAATGAGGATCGCTTTTTAAGAACCAGAATTGATACTTATTTAAGAGAGTAAATTTTACTAAAAAATTAATGCCTCTTATAGCAAGAAAAACTCAAGATGGAATCTGAGCTTACACGCCTAAGAGGACTTGCTTAGGAAGTTGAAAAAATACATTTTCTTCTGTGTAAATAACATCTTCGACACTTGTACACCCAAGCTGGCAGAGACGCTCAATACAAGCCTGCACGATCCCCTCGGGAGTCGAAGCTCCAGCTGTGAGACCAATCACTTTTACGCCAATGAGCCACTCTGACCGTATTTCCTTTTCATCGTTAATGAGGTAAGAGGCTTTGCCTCTTACCGCTCCCACTTCCCTTAAGCGATTTGAATTGGAGCTTTTGGGGTCTCCTACAACGAGTATTAGATCCGCCTCATCTGTTATCTGAGTCAGCGCCATCTGGCGGTTGGTTGTTGCATAGCAAATCGAGGAGCTTGGAAGAGTTTCAATATGGGGAAATTTAGCATGTAGAGCCAGAGTTATTGCTTTTACATCATCTAAACTCAGGGTTGTCTGTGTGGTATAAAACAGCTTTTGCTCCGGGAGAAACTCTAATGTTTCAACATCGGTGGCATCTTCTACAATGGTTGTCACATCTGGCGCTTCACCAGCTGTTCCTATTACCTCTACATGATTTTTATGACCGATGAGGATGATCTGGTACCCTTTTTGGGCATAACGCTTTACCGCTGAATGGACTTTCGTGACAAGGCCACATGTCGCATCAATTTCAATGAGATTTCTTTCTTTAGCTTCTAATCTGACGCTCGGAGATACACCATGGGCTGAATAGATAACCCTAGAGCCTATTGGTACAGCCGAAAGGTGATCTACGAAAATAGCCCCTTTCTTCTGAAGCCCTTCTACAACATACCGATTATGGACAATCTCATGCTTGACATAGATAGGAGGACCCCAAAGCTCTAAGGCTTTTTCTACGGTATCTATTGCGCGCTCGACACCTGCGCAAAAACCACGGGGCTTAGAGAGTAAAAGCTTCATGAAAGTTCCCTAAAAGTTAAGCTACAATGATAAGAAACCAAGGAGGTTTTAAGCAATAAGTAATATAAGCGTAGTAAAATATTTACTTAACACTGAAAAGAGTCTCTACTATCGAAAGGCAGCAGTCCTCTGCCATATCGATCGATCCTATAAAACCATCCTCTCCCCCGAAATAGGGATCAGGAATTTCCCTATTGGAAAATTTCTTACTGAAGGCTGTGGCCAGATAGATCTTATGCTTATTTTCTGGGCTGCTACAGCTTAAAATAAATTCTTTAACCTCGTTATCGACAGCAAAAATATAATCGTAGGCATCTAAAAAAACAGGATCGAATTTTTTAGCGATATGATTAAGCTCTATACCACGAAGGCTCGCAAAATGCTTCATCTTAGCATTGACAGGGCAGCCCGCATGGTAGGAAGATGTGCCGCAGCTATCTACAAAGACCTTACCTGAAAGATCTCTTTCTTTGAGCTGTAGCTTCATGATAGCTTCAAGGCAAGGAGATCTGCAAATGTTGCCAACACAGACAAAAAGAAGAGATTGCATCTACTGGCCGGATGTCACATCAGCCACGCAACGGAAGCCATACGTGCCATTCATGACACCTGGATTGTTACGGTGTCTATGCGCACAGCGGAGATCTTCTTTAAGACTTTTCCAACAGCCACCTCTAAGCACTCGGTAGACACCCTGTTGGGGTCCTTTAGGATTTCTGGGCTCTTGCACAGAGATATTGTAATAATGGTAGTCATACCAGTCATTACACCACTCATACACGTTGCCTGCCATATCATAGATCCCGTAATTATTAGGAGGATAGCTCATAACAGCTGTGGTATCCGAGCTAAAAAAATTAGCCTGAGAGCGTTCTATGTTATTGCCGACTGGATAAACAACCTCTTCCTGGCCGCCGCAAGCGGCGATTTCCCATTCGACCTCTGTAGGAAGTCTTTTACCAACCCACTTAGCATAGGCGACAGCGCCATACCAGGTGACACCAACGACGGGATGCTTTGCATAGCCTGATTCAATATTAAGCCGGCCGTTGCTGCGTTTAATACGAGATTCTCGGAGCCGTATCACATCGCTATTATTCCCATCTTTCTCTCCACCGAGGACATCCAAAAAGCGAACAAACTGCTCATTAGTAACTGGATGAACGTCAATTGCAAAAGGATCTATTACGACCTGATGGCGTGGGATCTCATCCCTGCCGCCATTATTGCTCCCACGAAAAAAAGCCCCTCCGGGAATGATCGACATCTCGGTCATGATAGGATCGGTATTTTTCATTTCTTGCATCTCGGGTCTATATTGCATAACAGCATTTTCCGTTTGGAATACAGCTCCAGGATCTGCATCAAACTGGGGACGTACAATTTGCGTCGGCTTTAGATTTAATTTAAGTTGGTTAGGTAATGTAGAAGTCTCTTCCAATCGCTCATCTGTAATTTTTTCAGCAATCTTATAAGTATTTGTTTTCTTGCTCTCTAGAACTAAGGGTACCAGCAGAGAGGGCCTTTTGCTCGGATCAGGTTGCAGGCAGAGAGAAATAAGTCTATCCCAGTCATACTTCAGATCTTGAAACCGACGGGAGGGTAATTCGAAATACCCCTGAGGGAGCTCTCTCATATGAAGATAATAAGTGATAAGTCCAAAGGCATAGACATCGGCTTTCGCCTCATCATAGGCTCCCGTTTGTGCCCACCCTTTCTGCTCGGGAGCTAAAAAGGAAAAGCTTTGAATAAAGGACTTTTGCAAATCACTTAATTCTTCATGTGCAAGTGGAATTAGAGATCTAGCATTCATCACTTCAGAAATGGTATTGCATGTGCGATGGAATAGCCATCCAGCACCAAGAAGTCGAGAGAGACCAAAATCTGAAAGATAGGCATGGGGACCATCAGCTCTTTCTTGTATTAAAATGTTATTAGACTTAAGAGCCCGGTGAGCGAGTATCTGCTCGCCGATTTTTTTAGAGTGGACATAATCAAGTGCCTCTGCGATCTGGAGTACTATCTTAAAAAGAGTTTCTTCGAGGAATCGCGTGGGATGTTTTGCAAGATACTGGTCTAGATTTAGGGCTACACCCTCATCTTGCAAGATACAGTCAGAAGCTAAGAAATACTGACCATCAGCAAAAGAAACGTTGTGTACCTTAACTATATGGGGATGGTCAAGCGTTGAAAGGGCAGAAACCTCCTTTTCAAATCTTTCTATAAACCCCGAATCGGAGACGATCTCGTTTGGCAAGATTTTTACGGCAAAAGGCCTTTTAAGAAAGCGGTGCTCAGCATAAAATAAAGTACCAAGAGAACCTTTCCCTAGCTCCTTTATTAGTGCATAATCACCAATGCTCTTTACTGTCATAATCTACCCCGAGGTCTTAAAGATCTTGTATTGCCTTACTAATTTCACCAAGCTCTAGCATAGGAGGCTGGCACCCCTTCATACTACAAAGATAAACGGCTGTCTGCCCGTCTATCGTCTTTTTTTCCGCCATAAAAGGAAGTAAATTTTTTAGCGCGCTACTACCCTCATCCAGCCATACTACCTGCAAATGTGGAGAATAGCTGTCGTGAATTTCTCTTGCAATCTCTTCTTTTAAAAGGCCCTCTTTATCTATTGCAATTACAAGAGTCGGAGCCTCAGTATTATAGTATCTCATTAAAGATCTTATACTATAACACGAGCCAGGAGGATAGGTATCCATGTGATCTTTAGCAGCCCGTAGTATATCTTCAGCAAGAGTTATGTACTTATCTTCTGCGGTAATTTGGTAAAGCCGAAGAAGATTTTCTGCATGCACTGCATTGCCTGAGGGCTCTGCCCCATCATAGAATTCACATTTTCGGACCTTCACTTGGGGCTCTTTTCCTGAACTAAAATAAAAGGCCCCTTCTTCTGTCTTATATTCCTCTTCGAGGACAGTGGATAGATCCAGGGCAATTTTCAGCCATTTTTCACCGAGTCCCTCTTCAAATAAACTAAGATAGCCTTTTATGATAAATGCATAGTCATCAAGGCAAGCAATAAACCTAGCCTCTCCATCTCTATAG
>Ga0209697_10008682_pt1 | contig 11484 bp, 7 predicted proteins | sample AliMusrvi5mmetaG_FD_184115 | JGI IMG/M metagenome (GOLD analysis project Ga0209697, IMG submission 184115) | Freshwater lake bacterial and archeal communities from Alinen Mustajarvi, Finland, to study Microbial Dark Matter (Phase II) - Alinen... | ecosystem: Environmental > Aquatic > Freshwater... | reverse complement strand
TTCCTGGAGTGGGCGACGGGTGGCCTACCGCCTGCCTCCACCTAGTCTGGGCAGCGCGAGATGATCGCCGGCCATCGTCACCCTCGCCCGATCTCCACCAGCCGTTAGTGTTTGCGTGCGGCCCGTCGCGACCACCCTGCAGGGGATGAACCCACCGAGGCCCGGCGATGGGCTGCCGGGCCTCGGTGGGTTCATCGACGGAAAGTCATCAGATCATGGATGGCCCCAGGCGTCGGTGGTGCTGGCAGTGATACCGTGGCCGCCGCTGATGCTGGCTGAGAAGCCGCTCGCGGTGCCGAGGCCGCCGCCGCTGACGCTGGCGAAGTTGCCAGAAGCTACGTTGCCCCAGCCGCCGCTGACACTGGCTTCGTGGCCGCTGGCGATGTTGGCGCTGCCGCCGCCGACGCTGGCGTAGGTGCTGCTCACCGCGTTGTTGGAGCCGGCGACGAAGCCGCCGCAGCTGGTGAAGGCGTTCCAGTCGCCGCAGACCAGGTTGTTGGAGCCGGAGCGGTAGCCATTGGGCGCAGGGGACGGATTGTCGTCCCAACCCACGATGAGGTTGCCGGTGCCGGTGGTGTCGCTCTCGCTGGTCGCACTCTTGATCTGCACGTTTGCGCCCGTGAACACGATGTTCGGTCCCTTGACGCCGTTGATGGCGCCGGCGTTCAGAGAGACGTAGGGCGCGATGGCGAGCAGCGGGGCGGCGCCGGTGAGCGTCGTCGTGTGACCGGCGACCGTGGTCTGCAGCGCGCTGATGGTCGCGTTCTGGCTCGCGATCGTCGTCGCCTGCGCGTTCACCTTCTTCTGCAGCGCGGCGACGGCCTTGGCGAGGCTCTTGAGCGTCGGCGTCGAGGCACTGGCGACGCTCGGAACGAAGAGCACGGTGGTGAGTACGAGGCACAGAACGAGCAGCAGCTTCTTCACGACAACCCCCTCAAGTCGCCCGAGCCGCCCGCTCCTCCCTGGCCCGCAGCGCGGCGGCGATCACGGTACTGGCGCGACTATACGCCGCGTACCATCGGGAGGGAACGGCTGCGTCCCGGCGGCGCGCCGCGACCTCCTGGAGGGGATTCCAGCGCGGCTGGTCGCTCTGCATCTGCCCCGGATGTATGTTCGAGTCACAGGCCCGACGCAAGCCGCGAAGACTACCGGCGCGCCGGGCCTCTCTCCGTCCTTCTCCAAACTGCGGTTCCGTCCGCGCGATGCCGATGGCGGTGACAGGGGCAACCATCGGAGAGGCCATGCGATTCGTCGCGCTCGTTCTCGCGTTTTGCGGGCTGTGGACACTCGCCGGGTGTAGCGGCTCCGTCAGCGGTAGGGTGTCCAGCAAGTTGGCGCACACGCCGGTGCCGGGGGCAACCGTCCATGTAGGCGACCAATCGGCGGTCACTGACACCAGCGGCCACTACACGATCAACAAGGTCAGCACCGGCGACGCAACGGTCAAGGTCACGGCTGATGGCTACGGTCCCGACAACGGTCAGCTGACCGTGCAGCGCGGCGCGAACACACTGAACATCACACTGCGGGACGGCACCGTGAACGGCACCCTCAAGGAGAACGCCGAGGTTCGCGAGCCGATCACGAAGGCGAAGGTCACCATCGCCGGGAGGCCGGCAGCCGTCGCCCAGGGTGGTCACTTCACTTCCACCGGGGTTCCTGTCGGGACGCAGACTCTGGTCGTCACGGCTCCCGGCCACCCGACCTACGCGCACCAGGTGATGATCTCACCGGGAATCAACGACGTGAGCGCGGTCCTCAACCTCACGCCGGTCGAGACATACATGAGGTACCACATGGCCTATCGCTTCGGCCGCTATCGGGACGCTTACAGCATCCTGCACCCTGACGTGCGGGAGCACTATGCCTACAAGAAGTTCGTGAAGAACATGAAGGCAGACATCACGCTGGGCGTGAAGGTTCTCGGAGTCCACGGCCTCGCGAAATGGCACGCGGGCTTCGCCCACAAGACCTACCACCATGTGGTGGCCGTGGACCGGGCCTATCGCTACCAGGACGCCTACGGATCATGGACGGACAACTCCACCCATCACTGGGTGCAGATCAGTGGTCGCTGGTACCTGATCTGGGACTGGACCAACTAGCGCGTCGGCTCTTGCGTTTGCGAGCGCCGGACGCAATGGCCCGCTTCGGCGGGCCATTGCGTTGTCATTGCAGTTCCGTCCGCGCGACGCCGATAATGGTCGTAGGGGCAACGTCATGGGAGAGACCATGCTCGTCGCGACTTTTGGACCGAAGTCAGAGTGGCCGGGCAAGCCCGTCCAGTTCGACAATGGGCAGTTCCTGCGTGGCGACGACCGCGTCACCATCTCCGCTGCGGATGTGATGGAGTACGACCGCAAGGGATGGCTCGACTGGCCGATGGCCGGGATGCGTGCGTGGGTCGGCTCCCAGACCCAGCCATCACCCGGCGGTTCAGCCGTCTGGGCGGCTGAGGTGTCACCCGAAGAGGCAGGAGCAACCGCAGCCCGGCGCGTGGGTGCTTCACCGCCAGCAGGCCAGCACGACGCACAGGTTGCCGAGGCAGATCTCCACGCCTTCCTTGACTCCATGCGAAGCGGCGTCACGACGTTCAAGGTCAGCGCTTGCCCGCCGCCCATCGCGCTGAAGCGGGACGAGTTCGTGGCACTGGCGATTCCCGAGGTGATCCTTCGTGAGCCGCGCACTGTGCGTCAGGGCGTCTACGGCGGGCCTCGGGTGCGCCTCGCCAAGAACCTGTCCTTCAACTTCGGCGGCTTTCGCGCCGCGCCGCATGAGGAGCTGCATGACGTGGATAGCGGCGACTTGGTGATCACCAGCAAGCGCGTCGCCTTCCTGGGCAGCAAGCGCACCGCGAGCGCGAATCTGGCGCAGATCGTCAGCGTCGAGCCATACCTCGATGCCGTCGCCATCCATCGCACGAACAAGCAGCGCACCGAGATGTACTGCAACCTCGACCGCCACAAGTTCTGCTTCCACTGGGAGGAGCGCGAACATTGGGCGAGTCTCACCGGCGTGGTAGTCGCTTGCGTCATCGAGGGCCAGATGGTTGAGGACGACCCCGCGCCACCTCCTGCGCGGCAGCGAGCCTCGACCGCCAAGGACGCTGGGCCGGCGGACGTAGTGGACGAACTGGCGCGGCTTGCCGCGCTTCACGACAGCGGCAGCCTCACCGACGAGGAGTTCGCGGCCTTCAAAGCCAAGCTGCTCGGCTGACATCGCCCTCACCACACCGTCCCTTCATCCTACTGGTGACGCGGCGCTGATCTTGGTGGGCGTGGTGAGGTGGGGTTGCTACATCCCTCTGACGTTGTCCGGCGAAGCCGTCTGGTCCTGAGACGGATACATGGGCAGATACATCTCATGGACGTAGGCCGCGAGCGGTGCCTCGCCGTTCCACCCGATGTGCTGATACATCGGACGCAGTGCCTGCACCCATTCGCCCTCATTCTTTGGACAGATGACGTGTCTGCCACTCGGGAATGTCTCCTCGCCAGTGAAGTAGATGAAGAGCAAGTGCGCGCGAACCTCCTGGCGGTGCAAGTACGCCAGCACGGCCAACCGATTGCACATCTGGTAGTAGGGCGACAGCCAGTCGCAGCCGGGTTCGGCCCCGTACGCTGACTTCGCCTGCTGCAACGATCCGGCGATCTGCTCGCGACCGGCACCCTTCGCAGTGCAGTGGCTGATGATCTCCGCAGTGTGGGACTTGGCCTCGACCAGCAGCCACCCATACTCGCTCTGGCCGACGAGCCGTCCCACCGCGTCCCAGCGAGGCGCGTTGCCTGATCTCGGCCAAAAGGTGTGCCAGTCGCGGCGCGCAGGGTGGTCGGCCGGCAGGAAATCGACGCTCTTCCACTCGTCGTAGTAGAAGCTGCTCGGCTTGTCGCTGAACGGCACGTCAAGCCATGCGATCTCGCTGCCAACGACCTGCTTGACGGCCGTGTCGAGAGTGCTGCGGTGATAGCCGAGAAAGCGTAGCAGATGGAACTCGCTGCCATAGCCACGGCCGATCTTGCTCACGTCTTGCTCCTCATTTGCTGCCGGGCTTGGCGTGGCGCACCGACCAGACCCAGCCGGGGAACTTCTCAAGCTCTGACTGCCTGCAAACATCAAGCCTGCCATCGTTGTGCAGACTGCGCTGTATCCGCACCCACTGGCCAAGCGGCAGTCCCTGCTCCATGCGCTTTGCCGGAACGCGGGCATGTCCCTCCCGCGCGACGTAACGGCGTAGCGCCTCAAGGTGCGCCACCCTGCGATCCTCAATTGGATCCCAACTCCAGCCTGGGAAGGCCTCAAGTTCCCTGACTCTCGCATCTGCCAGCCGTCCACGCCGATACGCTGTCCTCTGCCCTACGACCCACGTACCCAGCTTCACATCTGCCTCGATGTGCTTGGCGCGTGGGCGCGCGTGGCCCTCGCGGGTCGCGAAGCTTGCCAGTGCCGACATGCAGCGCCGCCACTGTCCAGAACCCCTGCCCCAAGACCAGCCCGGCACCCGCTCCAATGCCAGCACCTGCCGCGTGGGCATTGTCCCTCGGCTATGCCGACTGCGCTGCCCCGATACCCAGCCACCTAGGTTCAGGTCCAACTCCGTCCAGTCCTGAGGCACCAGGGCATGGTGTTCTCGCGTGACATAGCTCTTGAGTGCGCTCAGGCCGGCCTCCCAGCGATCACTTCTTGGTTCCCATGACCACTGCGGGATGGCCTCCAGCTTGGCGGCGCGTTCGTTCGAGAGCTTTCCGAGCCGGTGCAGACGCCTTTGCATCACCATCCAGTTGACGAGGCCACTGCGGACGCCCTCGGCAGTCTGCGACCGCGACGGGATGCGCAGGTGACCATTCTCTCGCGCAAATTCGAGCAGAGCCAGGTAGCAAACGTGCCAGTGGTCCACATGGGGTTCCCATGACCACTGCGGGATGGCCTCCAGCTTGGCGGCGCGTTCGTTCGAGAGCTTTCCGAGCCGGTGCAGACGCCTTTGCGTCTCCATCCAGTTGACGAGGCCACTTCGGACGCGATAGTCCGCGCGACGGTTAGACGCCCAGGTCCCGGCGTCTGGTCCCGCCTCCGGGTGGCCGCGAGGGACGTTGCAGTGACCATTCTCTCGGCCGAATTCGAGCAGAGCCAGGTAGCAAAGGTGCCAGTGGTCCACATGGGGTTCCCATGACCACTGCGGGATGGCCTCCAGCTTGGCGGCGCGTTCGTTCGAGAGCTTTCCGAGCCGGTGCAGACGCCTTTGCGTCTCCATCCAGGTAGCGAGGCTGCTGCGGACGCCCTGGGCATTCTGCGACCGCGACGGGATGCGCAAGTGACCATTCTCTCGCGCGAACTGAACCACGAGGCCATACCACTCGTGCCAGCATGATGTCGTCTCCTTGACCAGTTGAGCGTCAAAGGCTCTGAGGAATGCTGGACCCACACTGGCGGGCAGGTCCAGCCGTATCTTCCCAGGATGCCCTTGAGCATCTCCAAGAGCGCCAGAGTTCTCCCGAGAGGCGTCGAGTTCATCTCCCAACACGTCGTCGTGAGCGCGAAGAGCGTTCAGCACATTCCAGATGGAGTCGAACGCCGAGTCACGCACAGCCTCGACTGGATCGTCCTCTTCACCGATGAACACCGGCAGCACGACGGTGCCAAGCAGCTTGTCGGGCGAGTTCCTGATCGCGCGGCCGACTGCCTGGACGATGTCCACCTGTGACCCGCGCGCATCGATGAAAGCAATCGCGTCTAGTGCCGGCACATCGACGCCTTCGGCCAAGCAACGCGCGTTGGCCAGAAGGCCGCGATCACAGCCGTCGAGATTGCGAAGCCGGTTCAGCCTTACGTCGCGAGAAGAACTCGCCATCGCGCCCGAGACGTGGTCGGCCCACAGGTCGCCCGAGGGACGCTCAGCGGCCGGCAGGGAAGTCGTCACGTCCGCGAGCGAGTCCGCGAACTGTCTCGCGCGCACGACGCGCGAATGGAAAGTCACGCATCGCTTGAGGTCGTACTTGGCGATTCCCTTGAGCAGTGCCGCCTGGGCGGCCAGAGTGCGTGCGTCGGTCACCTTGCCGCCGTCCTGCTGGACGAGCGCCGCCTGCTCGGCCATCTCCTGATACTCGCGGCCCTCGACGCCAATGATCGCGACTTGGTAGTCGGTGAGGAGGTCAGCGGCGATGGCCTGCCCGAAGGTGAGCTTGTGGAAGACGGGGCCGAAGACGGCCTCGTCGTCCATTGAGGCGACCTCGACATCCCGCTCCGCTGCCGCCCTCGTGACCCGTGGTGCGAGGTAGCGCGGCGTCGCCGTCATGAATAGTCGGCGATCGGCCGGTATCTCCTCGTCCTTGAGGATGGTGGAGAAGCCGCCGACCACGCGGCCGGCGCAGCGATGGGCTTCGTCCGCGACGATCAAGTCGATCTGGCTGTCGTCGTCCAGTGCTTCGGCAATGCGCGGCGTCGAGTGGTAGGTCGAGAAGATGACGCGCCGCTCTCCGTCGCCGGCAAGAAACGCGGCGATCTCCGATGCGTCTGTGGTCGAGGCGAAGGGAAGCTCGCTGGCGCTGCGAACGATGAGGTCGGAGTCGGTGACCGACTCGTCTGAGCAGACGGCGAGGAAGTCGAACTCAGCCCTCGCGTTAGCGCACCACTCACGCACCGTCTGGGCGAGCAACGAGATGGAGGGCAGCACTACCAAGGCGGTCGGCACGTCGAGCTTCTCCCAGACCCAGAGGCTGACCATCGTCTTGCCGGTGCCGCAGGCCATGATGAGTTGGCCGCGTGCGGACTCCTCGAAGCCCTTCAGCACGTCCTTGATCGCGTCCCGCTGGTGCGGCCTGGGCTTCTTCCTCGGCAGCGGCTTGGCCTTGAGGTCGTCAGGATGCTCGGGCCAGTCGAGTTCGGCCTTGCCGAGTTCGGTCGCGGTCACCAAACGCACAGGCTTCTCCTGGGCCTCGATGGTGCGGTGCGCGTTGTGGCTGATGTGGTCGGTCGTGGCGACCAGCAGCCGCATCCCGAACTCGGGCCGCGAGGACTCGGAGAGGAAGGTGTCGATGTCTGCCTTCGTCACCGAGGCGCTCGGCGCGTATGCCTTCACTTGAACGGCCCAGAGGTCGCCGGTGTGCGTCTCGGCTATGAGGTCGATGCCAGCGTCGGCCCCCCAGCGGCCGGGCCAGTCCTTCCAGAGCCAGACCTTGCCGATCTGGTGCTTGAGAACGGGATCGTGCTGGAGATACCACTTGCAGACGCGCTCGAACTGGCGACCCTTGAGGTGCCGGTCGTGACTCAGTCTGGAGACGAGTTCCAAGAAGGCAGCCGCGAGAACTCCGATCTCGGTCGCCGCGCGTAAAGAACCCCCGCGTCACATCCTAGCAGTGCGGTGGGACGTGACCACTCGGATCGTGCCGCCCTACCTCTTCACCGTGAAGTTCTTGGCGTTGCTCGTCCCGCCCGTGGTCTTCACGGTCACCTTGAGCGAGCCGAAGGCCGCCTTGGCCGGCACCTTGACCTTGATGCGTGTGGCCAACCAGGAGACGTACTGGGTGCAGACCGTGGTGCCGAACGTCACGGTGCTGGTGCCCCGCCCGGTGCCGAAGTCCTTGCCGGTGATGGTGACGGTCGCGCCGCGCTTGCCGGAGGTGGGCGAGAGCCTGGTGAGGCTCGGCTTTGGCACGCTGGTCTTGGTGAGGTTGGCGACGAACTTGGTCGCGTGGCTCACGGTGAACTGGAGTTGGCCGCCCAGGACGATGCAGCTGGTCTCGTTCGCCCAGGCGGTGCCGCCTTCGGTGAGCGACTGGATGCTGAGGCAGTAGCCCTCGTAGGCGCTGCCGACGTACATCGACACCGTCACCGGCTGGCTGAACGAGAGGTTGAGGCCGGGGATGCCGAACTTCAGCGTCGCCACCGGCGTCCCGTCGAGTCCGGCAGTGGGGATGCTGTCGTCGAGAGTGAACTGCTGGGCGGTCATCTCATAGAAGGCGAAGCGGCCGTTGTCGGCGCGAGTCACGACGGTACCGGCGGGGAAAGTGACGTAGTACTTGCCCGTCGAGATCGTCCAGAGGCGATCGATCGTCACCTGCTGGGCAGTCGCGGTGTTCACGACGAGACTGTCGGCGCCGGGCAAGAGCGCGTTCAGCGCGTCTGGGCGGAGCTCAACCATGTTGCCGACTTTATCGACCAGGCGCAGGTCGTCGACGAGCCAGACGCCCTCCTTGCTCGACTTGGGCAGCGTGAGGGTCGCAGCGTAGACGCCGTCGTGGTCATCGCCGGAGATCCGCGTGAACATGCCAGATACGTTCTGATTGCTGACCAAGGGCATGAGCTCGAGAGAGCAGACGGCGCCGCTGCCGCCGCCGCCGCTGTCACCTTGCAAGCTCAAGCCCGACTGCGCGTCGGTGAGGGTCACGGCCACGGTCAGAGTCTGATCGGCCGATTCAGTGTTGAACTCCTTGGGCGTGATGCTGAGGGCGGTGATCTGCGGCGGTGTCGTGTCCGAGATCGTGGCGGTGTTCGTCACGGTCGCGCAGCCGGCGCCGAACCTGGCGGCGAGATCGGCAGGGGTCAGCTGCACCTGGTTGCCGAGCTTGTCGGACAGGGTGAGGACGTGGACCTGCCATGCGCCCTCCTTGCTCCACTTGGGCACCGTGATGGTCCCAGCGTAGACGCCGCTGTGGTCGTCGCCCGAGATCCTTGTGCACAAACACCTGGCCAGCTGGTACCCACCGGCCGAGGGGAGGACCGCTGGGGTGAGCTGGACATCGCTCCTACTCACGCCTGACTGCGCGTCCGTGAGGGTCATGGTCACGGTCAGGGTCTGATCGGCCGATTCAGTGTTGAACTCCTTGGGCGTGATGCTGAGGGCCGTGATCTCGGGTGGGGTGGTGTCCGAAGTCGTGGCAGTGTTCGTCGCGGTGGCGCAGCCGGCGCCGAACTTGGCGGCGAGATCGGCAGGGAACAGCGTCACGGTGTTGCCGGCCTTGTCGCAGAGAGCGAGGTAAGCGTTCCAGCCGCCCGCTGCACTGCCGCACGGAAAGGTCACTGTCGCCGTGTAGACGCCGTTGTGGTCATCGCCGGAGATCCGCGTAGGGGTGCCGGACAGCAACTGCCCCACCCTGCCCGACGGCGGCTCGAACATGATCACGTTGTCACGGCCACCATCAGCCATTGTGGCAACGCCAGACTGGTCGTCGGTGAGGGTCATCGTCACGGTCACGGTCTGATCGGCGAACTCGGTGTTGAACACAGCCGGCGCGATGTTGAAGGCGGTGACCTGGGGCGGGGTCGTGTCGTCGGCAGCCCTGGCGGGAGACGCGACGGCGAGGCACGCCCCGGCAAGCAGTACCCCCATGATTGCGAGCGACGCGCTCCAAAGGCGCGTCCTGCGCCTCACCAGTGCGTCGGAATGCAGAGCGCGCCGTGCGGTCATGAGTGCCCCCTCAGCGTTCGCAGACAGCGCCCCGTGCGCTGCCGACGCGAAACGAACCATTGTCATCCTACTCGACCCCGACGACAGAGGACTCGAATCTGGACCCTGGCGTCAGTCGCCCTACCGCTTCACCGTGAAGTTCTTGGCGTTGCTCGTCCCGCCCGTGGTCTTCACGGTCACCTTGAGCGAGCCGAAGGCCGCCTTGGCCGGCACCTTGACCTTGATGAGCGTGGCGCTCCAGGACACGTACCCGGTGCAGACCCTGGTGCCGAACTTGACGGTGCTGGTGCCGAGAGTCGCACCGAGGTCGGTGCCGATGATGGTCACGGTCGCACCTCTCTTGCCCGACGTGGGCGACACCATGCTGATCTGGGGCTTCGGCGCGGTGACGGTGAAGTTCGTGAGGCTTGTGGCCGTGCCGGCTGGGGCTACGACCTTGATTCGGCCAGTGGTCGCCAGGTAGGGCACGGTGGCGGTGATCTGCGTGTCCGAGGTCTGCAGGAAGGACGCTGCCTTGCCGTTGAACGTGACCGCAGTCGCGCCGGTGAAGCCGTTGCCGGTCAGAGTCACGACAGTGTCGACAGGGCCAGAGGTCGGGGTGAAACCGGAGATGGCGATAGGTACCACCCGATGAAGGGCCTTGGCCACGTCGAGGCGGCCGCCGGACGCCACCTTGCCGGCAAGTCCGGCCACCGGGTCGACGCTGCTCTCGATCGTGCTGATCCGCGTCGCCATGCTGTCGCTGGGGTACGCCGCCGCCAGGAGGGCGATGGCCCCGGTCACATGCGGCGTCGCCATGGAGGTGCCGTCCCAGGACTCGTAGCCGGCGGAGTTGTACGAGAATGGCACCGTGCTGAGGATGCCGACCCCGGGGGCCGCCAGGTCGACGCTCGCCGCACCATAGTTCGAGAAGGATGCCAGGGCGTCGTTGCTGCCGGTGGCGGCCACCGCGATGATGTTGGAGCAGTCGTAGGAGGCGGGGTAGTACGGCGTGGCATCGTCGTTGTCACCGACATCGTCGGACCCGCCGTTGCCGGCGGCGCAGACGCAGATGATGCCGGCGTCGCCGGCGGCGGCGATGGCGTCGTGCAGCGTCTGGCTGTATGTGCTCCCGCCGTAGGAGCAGTTGGCCGCCACCACGTTGACGCCGTAGTGGACCTTCTCCCAGGTCATGTAGTTGATGCAGGTGATCTCGTCGGAGCGGTAACCCGAGCCGCTGCTGTCCATGAACTCGAGCGCCATGATGCGAGCCGTCCAGCACACGCCGGTGACGCCGACACGGTTGTTGCCCACGGCCGCCATGGTGCCCGAGGTGTGGGTGCCGTGGCCGTTCAGGTCCCTGGGGTCGGAGTTCCCGTAGGCCGGGTTGATGCCGTAGACGTCGTCGACGTGGCCGTTGTGGTCGTCGTCGATGCCGTTGCCGGCGATCTCTCCGGGGTTATGCCACATGTTGGCGGCGAGGTCGGGGTGCGTGTAGTCGACGCCGGAGTCGATGTCGGCGATCACGACACCGGCCGAGCCTGTCGTGGTGCCCCAGGCGAGGGGAGCGCTGATCTGGCGCATGCCCCAGAGGCTGCCGAAGTCGGGGTCGTTGGGAGTGACGGCAGCGTCGGCGTGGACCACGTAGTCCGGTTCCACGTACTCGACGGCCGGGTCGGCGCTGTACTTCTTCATCAGGTCGCCGGAGCTGAGCGTCTCCGACGAGACGACGACGTAGCGGCCGGTCGTCTCGAGTCCATAGGTACGGATATGGCCGACGACCTCGGCGTTCATCTCCACCGCAGCGACGCGGGCGGCGGCCAGAGACTCGCTGAGGCGATACTTGACGATCACGCGGCCGGCAGGGGCGAGAGGAGCGGCGGCGGCCGGCCTTGGGCCGGCCGCAAGCGCAGCGCCGCCGACCGCCAAGGTCAGAGCAAGGACGAGAAGGGCGAACGCCGGGACGAGCCGCCGACGAGCGCGCTCGCCTGCGATCGATCGCCTGAAGCGCGGTGCGCTCTGACTCATGTGGACCCCCCAGTCGGCGACCGCAGTCAGCAGGCCCCATGCTCTGCCGATGCGGATCGTGTCGTTCTCATACTACT
>Ga0209697_10008680_pt1 | contig 11485 bp, 10 predicted proteins | sample AliMusrvi5mmetaG_FD_184115 | JGI IMG/M metagenome (GOLD analysis project Ga0209697, IMG submission 184115) | Freshwater lake bacterial and archeal communities from Alinen Mustajarvi, Finland, to study Microbial Dark Matter (Phase II) - Alinen... | ecosystem: Environmental > Aquatic > Freshwater... | reverse complement strand
AAGGCCAATCCAAGGCAGAGCTCATCACCCAACGCGAACGATCAACCGCATGACATTGCTTGGGTACTTGCACGCATTGGTTATAAAAAGCCCGAGCGATAGGTTCATAGCCAGAAAACTCCGTGGCATTAGCCAAGCCCGCAACTACTGCATTCGAAGATTTATGCGCTAAGGCACAAACTAAGGCGGACTTTAAAAGTCCTTGTGTCTCGATAATCACATCATAGGAAACTGCTTGCAGCTCTTTTTTGAAGGCCAAGAATTCTTTCCACGTTTGCAATTTAAAAAGGCTTTTCTTCCACCGACGCAGTCCGAAAGGAATAATGCGATCAATGCCTCGAAACCCCTCTATCGAGAGTAAGGGTTGCAACAAGTGAACGTATCCCTCCTCAACCACCCAGTCGATTTGAGCTTCGGGCAGACGCGCGCGCAAGTCCCAAACAATCGGTAAGTTATGCAGCACATCACCTAATGAAGATAACTTCACCAACAGAATTTTGGGGGGCGTGCTTTTAATGCCCATTAGAATTTTGGTGCCTGATCCCAAGATAAGCCTGCTAAATCTTTTGCATTCATATTAGGAGAGATACCCGCAGGCAAAGGCCATTTGATGCCGACAGCAGGATCATTCCAAGCTAAACACGCTTCACTTGTTGGATCGTAATAATCGGTGGTTTTATACAAAAATTCTGCCGTAGGTGTGAGCACCAAAAAACCATGTGCCAAACCTGGTGGAATCCACATCTGCTGATGATTTTCTGCGCTTAACTCGACCCCAGCCCACTTTCCATAAGTAGGCGATTGCTTGCGGATATCCACCGCTACATCAAATACCGTCCCCGCAACTACTCGGACCAGTTTGCCTTGTGTTTTCTCTGTTTGATAATGTAAACCTCTCAAAGTCCATTGGCGAGAAAAGGAATGGTTGTCTTGCACAAATTCATAATCTTGCTCAACGACACTTGCAAAATCTTGCGCGTTAAATGACTCAGTAAACCAGCCGCGCTTATCCCCAAATACTTTTGGCTCTACAACAAACACATCATGAATGGCTGTTGGCGTAATTGCCAACTTAGTATGAGCTGTCATTAGAGCGCCTTCTTCGCAGATAATGAAACTGGTTGAGCGCTGGTATTAAGCTCATGCAAGATCTTGTCAAGATATTGTCCATAACTATTCTTACTTAATTGAGTAGCGACCTTTTTCACAGCCTCTGCCGTGATCCAGTCCTGGCGATAAGCGATCTCCTCAGGACATGCCACCATCAAGCCTTGACGCTTTTGCAAAGTGGCAATAAATCCTGCGGCATCCAACAAGGAATCGTGGGTACCGGTATCCAACCAAGCAAACCCTCTTCCTAGGATTTCAACGCTCAACTGATCTTTTTCTAAGTACGCACGATTGACATCGGTGATTTCAAGTTCGCCGCGGGCACTAGGCTTAATTGAGGCGGCAATATCACACACTTGCTTGTCGTAGAAATAGAGTCCAGTAACCGCGTAATTACTACGGGGCTTCATCGGCTTTTCTTCAATTGAGACCGCTTTGTAGTTTTTATCAAACTCTACTACGCCGTAGCGCTCAGGATCGGTCACGTGATATGCGAATACCGTAGCTCCTTCTGAGCGCGCATTAGCATTGGACAGGTTCGCCACTAACTCGTGGCCATAAAAAATATTATCTCCAAGCACTAACGCGCTGGGATTATTTCCGACGAAATTTTTTCCCAAAGTAAACGCTTGGGCAAGACCATCCGGAGATGGCTGAACGCAATACTCAATATTCAAACCCCACTGGGAGCCATCGCCTAATAACTCTGTAAAGCGAGGAGTATCGTGCGGTGTAGATATCAGCAAAATATCACGGATACCTGCCAACATTAAAGTGGTCAAGGGGTAGTAAACCATTGGCTTGTCATACACCGGCATCAACTGCTTAGAAACGGCCTGCGTAACTGGGTACAAACGGGTGCCAGACCCCCCTGCCAAAATAATACCTTTGCGATTTCCCATCATGACACCTTTTAAATAAGCTGCTTTTTTGCTAATTCAGAAACATATTCCAGAACGAGCTCATCCCACACTGGGAATTTTGACACAGCGCCAAGATCCTTTAAGGTCTTTTGCAGCTTTTGAGTAGACATCCTAGAATTCATAGGACGCGGAGCTGGTAGAGGGTACTCAATGGCTGGGATTGCCTTGACATTAGACACCTCTAATAGCAAATCTGCCCCAGATGCCCTTGCAATCTCAACCACCCCACATGCCAAGCCATGCCATGTGGTTTCTCCTGCTGGAACTGCATGATAGATGCCCGAAGGGAAATCTCTGAGCGATATGCTTGAGTATGAAGATAAATCAAACAAGAAATTGGCGCTGAGTGTTGCCAACCACTGCGCGCTCGTGGGCACCCCAAATTGATCGGCAATCACTTTTAATTCAGGGCGGTCTTTTGCTAAACGCAAAATAGTCTGAATAAAGTTAGCGCCATCTCCGTACACCCAACTGGTTCTGAAAATGGCGTAGTGAGCCTTGGGAGTTTTAGCACCCTTCATTCCAGTAAACGCTTCGAGTATTAAACGCTCGCCCTCAGCCTTACTTTTGCCATAGACTCCCAGAGGGGCAACGGGATGATCTTCTGCATAACAACAGGTACCTTGGCCATCAAAAACATAATCCGTTGAGTAGTGTAATAAATAAGCGCCATTACTAACAGCATACCTAGCCAACAACCCTGGTACAGACGCATTGATAGTGAAGGCTAGATCAATCTCTTGTTCTGCCTTGTCCACTGCTGTATAGGCTGCAGTATTAATAATGACGCTTGGCTGAAATCCATTAAGAATATTTTCGAGTGCACTTAAATCAACAAGATCATAGTCCTGTCGACCAATATAGCGAATGTCCACGTCGAAATGTTTATCCTGAAAAAGCCTTTGGAACTCCTTTTGAAAGGCTCTACCAAGCTGGCCATCCTTGCCAGTGACTAAAATCTTCATTTAGTTATATTGCTTCTGAAGCCAGTCACGGTAAGAACCACTGACTACACCTTCAACCCACCGTGGATTATCTAGATACCACTGAACCGTCTTACGGATACCAGTTTCGAAGGTTTCGGCTGGTTTCCAACCTAATTCACGCTCCACCTTAGATGCATCAATTGCATATCGACGATCGTGACCTGGGCGATCTTTTACAAAAGTTATTTGATCAGCATAGTGCCTACCATCAGTTCGCGGCTTTAGCTGATCCAGAATAGAACAGATGGTTTTAACTACCTCCAGATTGGCCATCTCATTCCAACCGCCAATGTTGTAAGTCTCACCTAGCTTACCTTTAGCTAATACCTCACGAATAGCTGTGCAATGATCGCCAACATAAAGCCAATCTCGGACTTGCTGACCATCCCCATAAATTGGCAAAGCCTTACTATTAAGCGCATTTAAAATCACTAGAGGAATTAATTTCTCTGGAAAGTGATAAGGGCCATAATTATTAGAACAATTTGTGGTCACTACTGGGAAGCCGTAAGTATGGAACCAGGCGCGCACTAAGTGATCAGATGCTGCCTTAGAAGCTGAATAAGGACTGTTTGGCTCATAGGGATGGTTTTCGGTAAAAGCAGGATCAGTTGCATAGAGTGATCCGTAAACCTCGTCAGTTGATACATGATGAAAGCGGAATTGCTGTTTAGCATTGCCCTCAAGTGCACCCCAATATTCTCGCGCACACTCAAGCAGGTTAAATGTACCCAGAATATTGGTTTGGACAAAATCTGAAGGGCCATGAATAGAGCGATCTACATGGCTTTCGGCGGCAAAATTGACAATAGCGCGAGGCTGATGCTCTTTTAGCAAGTGGCGGACTAACTCTTGATCACCAATATCCCCATGAACAAATATATGACGAGGGTCATTTTTGAGGGGCTCTAAGGTGGCTAAATTACCTGCATATGTTAATTTATCTAGATTGACAATACCCTCCGCAGAAGAATTGGCAAGCCAATCCAAGGCAAAGTTTCCGCCAATAAATCCCGCGCCGCCAGTTACTAAGATCATATTAATACTCTTAAAAAGACTTCATTGAATCCAGGTACTTGTTGAACCTTTTTTTGCCAAAAAATAATACCCCTAATTTTCTGATTATATTTAGAATATTCTTAGGCTTTACTAATATGGGCCCCTCAATTACTTGGGGAGTTTTATTGCAATTAATTAATGCTGGATTAATGAAAATTCGATAGCCCTTTTTACGCAAGTCTTTATGAAATGGGATATGGTCAGCTACATCAATCCCATCTGCGTCGATATCAGTGCCTTCATATCTTCCAGCCAGAAATGCCTCTCGCATATAGATGCCCAATCCACCAAATGCAGAATCAACTTCAATCAGGGCTGCACGTGGATCAATTTCACCCTGTTTGGATTTAACCGCAATATTCTCGGCGTTTCTATCGCCCAATACACTCTCCAAAATCCGTTTTTGTTCCCAGCAATCCATTGGGTTCCAAGCAGGGTGACTTAGAGCCCAAATATCATAATATTCCCCGAGCTGGTTTGCGGTAATCACATCCCACTGCTCGCTTACATCCCAGCACTGCGCAATTTTGTCAGGAGTAACAAGGTCGTTCATGCCATCCATATCCGCCATTGCAATATAATCAATATCGGCAAATTTTGGATCCGCTACTACTGCATCAATAATGATATTTCTGCATAAGGCTATTCGGTCGGTGCGCTTATGATATTTCTTGCTTAAATCTCCCGCGCTAATGTATGAAAAATTATTTAACTTGCCCTGCAATTCTTCTAATTTTTTCAAGGTATCATCACTAGAATCACTTTCAACTACAAAGCAATAAACCTCTGCAAAATCGTCCAGACTAGAAAGTAATGCCTTAAGCTCATGCTCAATGACAGATGCAACATTTCTAACAGGGCCGGCCAATAAAATTTTGGATTGGGCAATTGGTTTTCTGTGGTATTTTTTTGATCTCAATAAATTCATATAAGTAAATGATATTTGCGAATTACTTTCAGCAAGATAGGATTGAAAATGCTTCCTTTGAGGAGGTTGATAGACATCATACCTATAACCCAACATTCACCAATAGGTTACTAAGAGCTGAATTTCTCAAACACGGGGTTGAATTAAACAATCCAGACGTCAATTTAGGGCGCATGACTGCATTTAGCATTCTTCACGATGGCCAGTCGATTGAAAATATTATTGGGCCAAAATACTTAATTGCTACCGAAAACCCTTATATTTGCCCCTTAAACAGGGACAAAAAGTACTTAAGTCGCTTTGACCAAGTTTTCACTTGGAATAGGGATCTACTGCCCCTCCCCAACGTTACTCAGCTATTTATCCCCAATCAAATTCACTGGGAGAAATCTCCAGCCTACTCAGAGAGACCTATCTTCTCTTGTCTGATTAATGCCAATAAAGCCTTTCCACAAAAAGTCAACTCTGACCTATACCGGGAACGCATTAATGTCATTCGCTGGTACGAGAGAAATGCGCCTCAATATTTTTCCCTTTTTGGCTTGGGGTGGTCAAAACCAAGTCCCGCATTTACCCCCATCCAAAAAATATCAAGGCGCTTCAAAAGGCTCGCATCTCAAATATATGGATATCAGCCATTTCCAAGCTATAGAGGTGAAATTGAAGATAAATCAACAATTTACAGAAAAACTAAATTTGCCTACTGCTATGAAAACGTAGCAGATTTGCCTGACTATATATCCGAAAAAATCTTCGATTGCCTCTTTGCGGGCTGCATCCCAGTTTATTGGGGGTCACAAACTATTTCAGAGCGCATACCTAATTCCTGCTTTATAGATCGTAGGAACTTTAAAAACACGGCTGAAGTTCATCGATTTCTACTGACTATTGACGAGCAGCGATATCAACTTTACCAAGACAATATCAAGGAATTTCTTCTCAGCAAAGATGCAGCGAAATTTGATACGAGTTCTTATGCCGGCATTATTCTAGATAGGATTTGTTCTGATCTGAAGCTTTAAACAGTGGGGATTTCTAGCTCCGCTAAGAATAGAGCCCATGATGAGAATTGGACGAAATACCGATGGCGGTTATGTTATGCCATCTGATGCCCTTAGGAATATTGATACGTTAATCTCGCTAGACATCTTTAACGATTGGTCATTTGATCTCCATCTCTTGAAAATTATTCCTAATCTTGAGGTTCATCCATATGACCACACTATTTCAAAACAAGGCTTCAAGCGAGGCTATCATCGTGCATTGATCAAGTTCATTAAAGGCAGATTTTCCTATAGCGCATTAATGGAAAAAAGAGATCTATATCACTCATATTGTTCATTTTTTTCCGAGAATAAAAAGCACTACCAAGAGAGAATTCATAATCGACTTGATCAACCCAACGACGCAACGCTTGATGTCATTTTTGGTCGAACTCAATCTAAATGTAGATTTTTTAAAATCGATATCGAATCATTGATGACATACTAAAATATTCCTACAGAATTCAAGTGCTGATAATGGAATTTTATGATACGGATCCATTGATGACCTTATTCATTTCTGGAGTCAAAAAATTGCAAGAAAAGTTTGATCTAGTGCATCTGCATGTCAATAATTATGGGAACTTAGCTGGCAATCGATTTCCAGAGGTGCTGAAAATTACCATTATCAAAAAAGGAATGCTTTCAGGAGATCACAGAGGGTCGCCTTACCCCTAGACTTGGATTTCCCCTGCAACCCAGAAGTCCCGGAATATAAAATCAATTTTTCCTCCTAGCACCCTTCAGCTTAAGGCAGAGTAAGAATATCAGTTGATAATTCTGCCATTTCTAGCATGCTGGTATGCGGGAATTTTAAGGTAGCGCGTTTCTGATTTTGGCATCGAAAATACCCCGAACCCATTGAAATTTATCCCCGCTTGCCTGACATTAATACCAGGCTCCCTAGCAATAACCTCTCTGAAAGACCGCGTAAACATTCCAGGTCCAGTTAGCATCAAGATCGCATTTTTTGGAATATCAAATACTAAATTCTCAAAAAATTCAGAGTGCTTGCATATGTTATCGATTACCTGCTTTAGGACCGGGTGTTCTTTTGAAAATCCAAAACCCCATTGGAGTAAATACTTCTCTGGGTGCTGCAACAGCCTGATAATGTCGACATCAGGATATATCAAGCAATCCACCGGCTCATAAGCTATCAACCCACTATCTCCGGGAGCATGGAGTTTTGTCAGTGGAAAATTACACCCTTTGGCAATGTCAAAATAATAGCCGCCGCGCTCATAAATAATGCAGTATCGAAAGATATCTGCCCTCATTGGCCCATACACGGCCCTTAAATACAGCTGATATATAGGATGTGAACTCCATGACTCTTTCATATATTGGTCAGTTTTTTCATTTGTAAAAATCTTAAAACTGATCTCAGGATTCAGATCTCTGAACTTCTCAATTTCACGTGCATGGGTTTTCCCAAACTGATTTGACTCCCACGTCTGATAAAGAGCCGTAGGGATCAGCTGCTCACGCACAATAGTTCGCTGTCTATCCTGAACTGCCCTAAGGGGGTACTCAGTCATATAAAGCATACATTGACGAGATTTAAGCTTGACGCTCTTCATCAACTTTTTTATCGATCTGATCATCATTGATGCGCCTAACTTTTAGCGCGTATAAACTTATTTTGGAGTCTACGTGAGCCCAGAATAAGGCGGTCAGTAGGACTAAATTTCACCAAAGAACTTTGACCTAATTGAACTGGTCGAAGAAAGGTTTCCCTAAATTGCTCAATGATGATGCTGGGAGAGAATTTTTCTGAGTAACAATCCCAATTTTGGGTTTGCGCCCATTGAGGATCAAATTTAGTGAGCAATTCTTTTAAGTCTGCTTCATTACTATACAAAAATGCTTTACTACCCAATATTTCAATGTGATTTCGATGGCTCGAATGGGCATAGGTAAATATCGGCTTATTTCTAATCGAATACTCTCCGCAAGCAATTCCGAAGGACTCTCCAATTTCACGGGCATGAATCATGGCGTCTGAAGTATTAATAAATTTCACCTTGCGCAACATATCTGATGTTCCAGGCAGAAACTTGATTTGAGGATGGTCGGCAAATTTATCTATATTCATAAATATGAAGTAGAAGTTTTTATATGATTCCACCAAATCCCAGACAACCTTCTTCACAAAGTCAATATTGAAGCTATCGTGACCACCATGAAATCCAAAGACTGTTGCTGTTTCTGGAATTGATAATTCAGACCTCAGATTGAGATCAGTTTCGGGTATTCTGATCATATGCTCAACATAAGGGATCTTGGATCTAGAACATGCCTGACTTAGCCATTTAGAAATATAGGCATACGCAAAACCATGTTGTTCAGATATTTTTTGAGGAAAAACAGCATGAACTAAATTGGGACAAGATTCAATCATCTTCTCATCTTTATTACCAGCTTTGATGAGATATAAAGCATCAATTTTTGCCGCTTCGGTCAAATGATTTAAATCAGAGAAAACTGAGTATGGAACTACCTCAAAGTGATTGCGAAATTTATCTAGAACTTCTTGAGCCCCTGGATCTGAGCCATCATAAAAAATAACCGACTCATTCCCAAGAAGAATTTGGTTATGGAATGCATAGTCAAAAATGGCGACATGAACCCCTCTAAATTGTAGGGATCCAGCAAAAAAACCAATCCTCATCGTTTGATATCCACTTCCATTACTATTTAGCCTTATAAAACCTGGAAACTACATAGATTGACGCCATCGCAGTAAAATGACCTCCATCAAAACTCTCTAAACTATCTGGCTCATCTCCAAACCTAGTAATACACCCAGAATCATTACATAAAACATAAACAATAGAGAGGTAGTTAACTCCATTATTGATTGCAAGTGCCTTTAGCTGTGGCTCTATTTCTAGAAAATTTAGTTTCAGTCCAAATTTCATGCGATATGGAATATTCTCATCTTTAGTATCCAGATAATGAAGGTATAACTGCTTATATAAGCTTTCCTTCCATTGCGGAGCTGGGCCTACGATATCTATTTTGTGATATCCATTATTTTTTAACTCATCGATTGAGCTTTGTATTTTTTTCCAATCATAATCAGCCCAGTTGGCGGCAAGCACCACTCGCTCAGGCCGATCTCTTTTAATGCGTTCCATCTGCTCTTTGTTCCCCTCTGCGCATTTCTGGAGCCAAGGGATCTCAATATTCATGATGGGGGGCATCCCCGGCTGCTAATATTGAATACTTGATACTTCTCACCAAAAACTTTTTCATACCCATCAACCAAATGTTCTGCATAAGAGTCTCCCCAGATATAAATCCTGGGGGCCTTATTTTCGATTTCATCAATATCTCGAATTATTTCAGGCGGCTTCACATATTTTCCGCCTAATTTTTGCAAAGTTTGTGGAAGTCGGAATTGAATTTGATTTAATCTAAACGTAAGCCCATCTCTAACATAGGTGTTGTATCCAATAAACCCAATTGCAACCAAAAAGAACGCCAAGGTTAAAATTTTAATTTTATTAATTGGCTCACGACGAAAAAATTTCTCAACAAAATAGTAGGTGCATGCGGCCAATACTACTGAGGTCATTAATGCTATCAATTTAACGACGTCAGAAGGTTCCTGACCGCTAATAATGTGGAGAAAAGAGAGGATTGGCCAATGCCAAAGATATAAAGGAAAGCTGATTAGCCCAACCCAAACCACTACAGGATGAGCTAAGCATATGCGGTTTAGCCATGCGTTTGACCCCGCAGAAATCATTAATACAGTTCCGATTGTGGGGATCAACGCCCAATATCCAGGATACATCGAGCGCTCTGAGATAAAAAAAGCCCCAAATACCAAAAGACTGAAACCGATGATTGATTGGGTGTTGAGCCATTGGCGATGCGAAGTCAGCTCTAATTCTTTTGATTTAGATATGTATTGAAATTTGTAGGCAAGCAAACTGCCAATCATCAATTCCCAGAATCGGTTCTGCGGCAAATAAAAGAGTGAAGCGCTATCCCCAGAGTGATGAAGTGTATAAATATTAGCTAAAAATGAGCACCCAAGCATCAGAAAAAACATCACGACTAAATTGAGGCCAAACCTCCAATACATCCAGAGCAAAATTGGCCATAACAGATAAAACTGCTCCTCGATTGCCAGGGACCATAGGTGCAACAGAGGCTTTGAAATTGATGCGGCATCGAAATAGCCACTTTCATTCCATAGAATGAAATTAGAACTAAAGGATGCACCCCCGCCAATATGCTTACCTAACTGCTTGTACTCATCAGCCAATAAATTAAACCAGCCAAACAAAAAAGAAGCGGCTAACACCACTATTAACGCAGGGAAAATACGTCGAATGCGACGGCAATAGAAATCAATAAGGCTAAATTGATTGTTCCTTAGCTTATCAACAAGAATGCTTGTTATTAAGAAGCCTGAAATAACAAAGAATACATCCACTCCTATAAACCCACCGCCTAACTTTTTTGGAAATGCGTGAAAAATCACCACCAAAATAATCGCAATAGCGCGCAAGCCATCTATATCCGCTCGATATGAATGGGGATTTCGGGAGATGATAGTCACAAGATCACATTAAGCACTTGCTCAATCCATTCAATTGTAGTGAATCTTCATTTTCAACACAAAGCATTCATCATCTCTCCCGCAAATACCTATTGGCATACTTAAAATTTTACGAGGCGAGAAAGGACATAACAATACGCACTGAGTGTAATGCGCTCTATACGTTGTAAGAGCGATGGTAAGCCCTTTCGACGATACTGAAAACGGTTATAAATTTCACAATTCGCACGATATGACGTTTTACCAACATGTAGGTTTAGGGCTTTAATCAGACCACTTCCTAGCATGAGCCGCAAATGGAATGGCAATGGTTTGGGAGTATATTTTTCAGAAATTCCTAGCATCTTCAAGTACCCAACTTTTACCTCTAAGGAGGCCACGCTAAATTTCTCGCGATGTTGTGAACTACTTTGTTCTGGATAGACTCTATAGGTCACAAGTCGGTCCGGTAAGTTTTGAAATCGATAGCCGGCAGCAGCAATCCGTGTCCACAAGAGATAATCCTCGGCCACCGGAAAATTCTCATCATATTTAAATTTTTTGAATATCTCCGCCCTCGCTGTTACAGATGAGTTACACAATGTGCAATAGACGCTCAATAAGGCTCGTATATCAGAGTCAAAAAAATTATCTTTTGATTTCTTAATGCTGCCCGTTTCTTGCTTAAGGAGCAGCTGCGCACTTCCACTGACATCGCAATTGCCTGCCTCCAAAGAAAGTACTTGTTTTTTTAAACGAACTGGATCGGAAATATCATCAGCATCCATCAATGCAATATATTTACCTCTCGCCCTATCAATCATTTCATTTCGCGCCTTTACAACGCCAAAATTTTGATCTGACAGCACTTTGACAAT
>Ga0209697_10008679_pt1 | contig 11485 bp, 10 predicted proteins | sample AliMusrvi5mmetaG_FD_184115 | JGI IMG/M metagenome (GOLD analysis project Ga0209697, IMG submission 184115) | Freshwater lake bacterial and archeal communities from Alinen Mustajarvi, Finland, to study Microbial Dark Matter (Phase II) - Alinen... | ecosystem: Environmental > Aquatic > Freshwater... | reverse complement strand
CCAGCAGAAGGAGCCTTTCGCGCCGCGCGACCCGGGCAAGGCCGGCATCTACGCCTGCGGGCCCACCGTCTACAACCTGGTCCACATCGGCAACGCCCGCCCCTACGTGGTGTTCGCCGTGCTGCGCTCGTGGCTGCGGCGGCGGGGGCTGGACGTGACGCTCGTCACCAACATCACCGACGTCGACGACAAGATCATCACCAAGGCCAACGCCGAGGGGCGCCCGGCGAGCGCGGTCGCGGAGGAGTTCACGGCGGCCTACGTGGCCGACACCGACCGGCTCGGCATCGCGCGCCCGGACGTGGAGCCGCTCGCCACGGAGACGATCCCCGAGATCATCGACCTCGTCTGCCAGCTCGTGAGCTCGGGCCACGCCTACCCGGCGCACGGCAGCGTGTACTTTCGCGTGCGCAGCTTCGACGAGTACGGCAAACTCAGCAAGCAGCGCATCGACCAGCTCGAGGAGGGCGTGCGCGTCGACGCCGAGCCCGGCAAGGCCGACCCGCTCGACTTCGCCGTCTGGAAGGCCGCCAAGCCCGGCGAGCCGGCGTGGGACAGTCCGTGGGGCATGGGGCGTCCGGGCTGGCACATCGAGTGCTCGGCCATGGGCCTGCGCTATCTGGGCGCCGGCTTCGACGTCCACGGCGGGGGGCGGGACCTCATCTTTCCTCACCACGAGAACGAGATCGCCCAGAGCGAGGCCGCCGGCCTGCCGTTCGCCAAGGTCTGGATGCACAACGGCATGATCCGCAGCGACGGCGAGAAGATGGCCAAGAGCGTCGGCAACATCTTCCTCCTGCGCGAGGTGCTGGACCGCTACGAGCCGGCGGTCGTGCTGATGTACTTCCTCACGACGCACTACCGCAGTCCGCTCGAGTTCTCCACCGAGAAGCTCGACGAGGCGAGGGCCGCCTACGGCCGCCTCGCCGACGCCCTCGCCGAGCTCGAGTTCCGCATCGCCAACGCGGCCCGGGCCGCGACGCAGGGCGAATGGCCGGACCTGTCGCTGCGCGCCGAGACGGCGCGCATGGCGTTCGCCGAGCAGATGGACGACGACCTCAACACCGCGGCCGCCATCGGCGAGCTGTTCGCGCTCGTCGGCGAAGCCCACCGCTATCTCGCCGAGGTCGATCGCGGCGCGGCGCCGCTGGACAGCGGCGCCCTGGAGGCCGTGCGCGAGGTGCTGCTCGACTCGCTGGACGCGCTGCTCGTGCCCGCGCCCGGCGCCGACGGCCTCGTGACCAGCGTCGGCAGCGTGGCCGGCGCCGCCGGCGACGTCTGCGTGACCGGGGACGTGGCCATGATGCCGGCGGTGAGGATGGCGGAGGACGGACGCTGGGACGACGTCTCGCTCGTCTACGCCGACCGCCTCGAGTGCGGCGACGCCTCGTATGCCTGCGTCCTGCGCGACCACTACCGCGAGACCAGGGACTGGACGAGCGCCGACCGGCTGCGCGACGAGATCCAGGCGGCCGGGTTCGACGTGCGCGACACGCCGCAGGGCACGCAGGTCATGCGCAAGTCATGAGTGGCGTGGAGTGGATCTACGGTCGCAACGTGGCCCTGTCGGCGCTCGCCCCCGGCGCGCGCCGGGGGGCCCACAGGCTCGTCGCGACCGCGCCGGCCCTCAAGTCGCTGCGCGGTTCCCTCCCCCGAGCGCTGCCGGTGGAGACGGTCGCCGCGCACGAGCTCGACGAGCTCACCGGCAGCCGCGACCACCAGGGCGTCGCCCTGCAGGTCGACGCCTTCCGATACGCGCAGGAGGAGGAAGTGCTGGCGTCGGACCTGGTGGTCGTCCTCGACGAGGTGACCGACCCGCGCAACCTCGGCGCCGTGGCGCGCAGCGCGCTGGCGGCCGGGGCCGGCGGCCTCGTGGTGCCGCGCCACCGCTCGGCGGCCGTGACGCCGGCGGCGGTCAAGGCGTCGGCCGGCACGGTGGAGCATCTGCCCGTCGCCCAGGTCACCAACGTCGTCGCGTTCCTCAAGCAGGCCAAGGACGCCGGCTTGTGGGTGTACGGCGCCGCCGGCGAGGCTCCCGGTTCCTACCTGGACCTCGACCTCACCGGTCGCGTGGTCCTCGTCTTCGGCGCTGAGGGGCGCGGCCTGCGCCCGCTCGTGGCGCGCACCTGCGACGCGCTCGCCCGCATTCCCATGGATCCGGCGGTCGAGAGCCTCAACGTGAGCGTGGCCGCGGCGCTGTTCGTCTTCGAGGCTCGCCGTCAGCGCGCCGCCGCGGCTTCACCGCCGGCCGCAGTCGCACCCGGCAGCGCGCCGCCCGTGCCGTGACCGACACGCTCTACATCGTCGACGGCTACAACGTCTTGCACGCCTTCTTCCGCGGCGCGGGCAAGGAAGAGATCTTCGCGCGCCGCGACTGGCTCGCCGACAGGCTCGCGGGGTTCGCCGCGGTCCGCGGCGCGTCGGCCGTGCTGGTCTTCGACGGGCACGGCCCCCGCAGCACGACCTCGACGCCGATAAAGGGCGCGCCCATCGAGGTCTGCTTCGCCGGGGGCAAGTACACGGCGGACACGCTCATCGCGCGACGCATCGCCGGCCGGCCGGCGGACGTCAGCGTGGTGGTCGTCTCGGCCGACCAGGAAGTCCAGCGCACCGCCGCGCGGGCGGGGGTCACGCGCATGACGCCCCCGGAGCTCGCGGCGGAGCTCGGTCTGGGCGAGCACCACGGGCAGGCTCTTGACTCTGCCCGAGAAGCAACTACAATGCCCTCACGGCTTGAGGATAAAGTCGACCTTGAGACTTTGCGCAAGTTGAACGACTTGCGCAACAAGCCGCGCTAGCAGCCGGGACGCGGCGTTTGTCCCGGTTATGCAGGGGGAAACGAGCGGAGGTGGGGGCAACCAATGGCGCGCCAAGCCGACCGCAGTCGCACCACCGGGACGTCGCGCAACTCTCAACCCTTCAGTGAGAGTGCCGACTACGCGCTGGTCCAAGCCCACCGGCGCGGTAGCCAGGCCGCCCTCGACGCGCTGATGCTGAGGTACCACCAGTTCGTGCGGCTCAAGGCGAGCTCGTACTTCCTCGCCGGCGGAGACGCGGAGGACCTCATCCAGGAGGGCATGCTCGGCCTCTACAAGGCGGTCCGCGACTACCGTGACGACCGCCTTGCCTCGTTCCGCAGCTTCGCGGAGCTCTGCATCACCCGCCAGATCATCACGGCCATCAAGACGGCCACGCGCCAGAAGCACGTGCCGCTCAACGGCTACCTCTCGTTCAGCCAGTCGCCCAACGATTCCTCGGACGATGGCGACTGCTCGCTGGGAGACGTCCTGCCCGGCCCGACGACGCACGACCCGGTCAACCAGGTCATCAGCGCCGAGGAAGTGGAGAGTCTCACGGGGTGCCTCATGCGCATGCTCTCGGAGCTCGAGGGGCGGGTGCTGCGCCTCTACCTGCAGGGCCTGAGCTACGAACGCATCGCCAACGAGCTCGGCTGCGACTGCAAGACGGTCGACAACGCCCTGCAGCGCATCAAGCGCAAAGTGGACCTGCACCTCGAGGGCCGTAAGGTCCTGAGCTGACAAGCTGACACACGAGAAAAGCGGCCGGCGCGCCCCGTCGAGAGGCGCGCCGGCCGCTTTCGCGTACGTGTCTCAGAAGGACATCAGGCTGACGTCATGTCCCTGCTGCTGCACCAGGAGCTTGAAGTCGTGCGGGTTGCTCGCCACCTGGGCGGCGTCGCTGAGCGTGATCAGCCCATCCTCGTACAGCTTCAGCAGCGCCTGGTCGAAGGTCTGCATCCCGTAGAAGTCGCCTTCCTTGATGGCGTCGGCGATGAGCATCGCCTGGTCCGGGTCGAGGATGAAGTCGCGGATGCGGTTGGTGCAGACCATGACCTCGATGGCCGGCACGCGGCCGCCGCCGTCGGCGCGGGAGAGAAGACGCTGGGAGATGATCCCCTTGAGCGTGCCGGCGAGCATGATGCGGATCTGCTTCTGCTGGTGAAGCGGGAAGAAGTCGATGATGCGGTTGATCGTCTCGGTGGCATCGATCGTGTGCAGCGTGCTCAGCACGAAGTGCCCGGTCTGCGCAGCGGTGAGCGCTGCGGCCACGGTCTCCGTGTCGCGCATCTCGCCGATGAGGATGTCGTCGGGGTCCTGGCGCAGCACGTACTTGAGAGCCGACCCGTAGGAGTCGGTGTCGAGCCCGATCTCGCGCTGGTTGATGATCGACTTCTGGTCCTTGTGCAGGACCTCGATCGGATCCTCGATGGTGACGATGTGGCGGCGCATGGTGCGATTGACGTGATCGATCATCGCCGCCAGCGTGGTCGTCTTGCCGGAACCCGTGGTGCCGGTCACGAGCACCAGACCGCGCGGCTCCAGCGCCAGCCGCTTGAGGATCTCGGGGAGATGAAGCTCCTCGAACGACGGGATCTTCGTGGTCACCTGGCGCATCGCCACGCTGATGCTGCCGCGCTGGCGGAAGACGTTGACGCGGAAGCGGCCGAGGTTGGGCGCCGAGTAGGCGAAGTCGATCTCGTTGTGCTCGCTGAACCGGCGGATCTGCTTGTCGGTCATGATCGAGGCGGCCACGTCCTTGGTGTCCTCCGGCGTGAGCGGCGGCTCGTCCAGGAGGATGAGCTCGCCGTCGACGCGGATCACCGGCGGGCTCCCCGCCTTGATGTGGAGGTCCGACGCGTTGCGCGCCATCATCTCGCTGAGCAGTTCGTCTATGGGTTTCACGTGGCCGCCCCAAGTGTCGTGTGCCGTCTCGTGAGTCTTGTTCGGCATCCTGGTGGCAAAAGCTTACCCCGCCGCGCCCGTCGCGCATAGGTCGCCGGCGCAGGGAGGCTGATCGGGCGCTCTACAGCCGGCCGCCGATCCAGGCGTCGCGGCCGGCATAGGAACCGTAGCAGACCACGGCGCCGGTGTGCGGCGCCTCGATGATCGTCGTCCCGCCGACGAAGATGGCGACGTGATGGCTGAAGCTGGCGTTGCCGAAGAAGACCAGATCGCCGGGCCGCAGGTCGCCGAAGGGGACCGGTATGCTGGCGCGCTGCTGGTCGGTGGCGCCGTGCGAGAGCCCCACGCCGATCTGCGCGTAGCAGTACATCACCAGCCCCGAGCAATCGAAGCCGCCCGGGCTGGCGCCGCCCCACACGTAGGGCACGCCGAGGTACCGCTGCGCGATGGCGACGATCTCGGGATGGCCGGGGCTGTTGGGGTCGACCCTGGGGACGACGCCGCTGAAGCCGATAAGTGCCAGCTTGGCGCGCAAGGCCGCCTGGGCCTGCATCTGCTTGATCTGGGCCTTGAGGCCCTTGGTGAGCCTCTCGAGTCTGGCCTGCAGCGCCAGGATCTCGCTCTTCTGGGCGGCGCGCTCGGCGACGAGCCTGGCCGCCGCCTTCCTGTCTACCTCCAGCTTCACGCGGCGGTTCTTGATGTTCTGGCGGTAGGCCGAGATGGAGCGGACGGTGTCGACGTCGCTGTTGCCGAGGCGCGCCATCATGTCGAGCTGGGTCACGAGATCTTCGAAGCTGGCCGACGAGAGCATGACGTCGAGGATGCCGACGTCGCGCGACTTGTAGATGTCCTGCGCGCGCGCCTTGAGCTGCTGGGTGGCGAGGTGGAGATTGTGCTGGGCGGCGTCGAGCAGGTGCTGGTTCTGCCTGATCTGTTCCTGGACCGTCGCGAGCTGGCTGGTCGCCTGGTTGTACTTCTCGATCGCGATCTCGGACTGGTTGTAGACCTGGTCGAGCCGGCTCTTGACCGCCTGGAGGCGGGCCTTCTTCTGCGAGACGGGCGAGGCGGTCGCGGCGGCCGCGAAGACGAGTGCGGCCGCGACGACGCCCAGCAAGAGGGCGAGCATGACGGTGCGACTGGTGAGCCTGGGCTTCACTGCCTCTGGTCCTTTCGCGGACGCCGCGCCGGAAGACGATGAGAGTCCGCCGGCGGGGAGTGCCTGGGTGAGTGCAGTATTCGAGCCTGAAGGGCCGTTTCCCTGTGCGGGAACGGCCCTTCAGGCTCGGCTGTGATCTAGAACCGGCCGCCGATCCAGGCGCCGCCGATGGAGCCGTAGCTCACCACGGCGCCGGTGTGCGGCGCGTTGATCATGCTGCCGCCGCCGACGTAGATGCCGACGTGGTAGCTGTAGCTGGGTCCGCCGAAGAAGACGAGATCGCCGGGCTGAAGGGCGCTCAGCGGGACGGGCGTGCTGGCGCGCTGCTGGTCGGTGGCGCCGTGCGAGAGACTGATGCCGATCTGCGCGTAGCAGTACATCGCGAGGCCGGAGCAGTCGAAGCCGCCCGGGCTGGCACCGCCGTACACGTAGGGCACTCCCAGGTACCGCTGGGCGATGGCGACGACGGCCGACTGGCCGGAGCCGCCGGGATCGGGCACGGAGCCGCCGCCGCTGCTGCCGCCCGAGCTGCCGCCTGTGCTGCTGGCGTTGCTTGCGGCGGAGGCGGCAGCGGCCGCCTGAGCCGCGGCCTGCGCCGCGGCGGCCTGCTGGGCCTCCAGCTGCTTGATCTGGCTCTTGATGCCGGCGGTCATCGACTCGAGCTGGTGCTGCAGGCCGACGACCTGGTCCTTCTGCGATGTGCGGTCGGCGACGAGCTTGGCGGCCGACTTCTTGTCCGCCTCGAGCTTGACGCGCCGGTTCTTGATGTCCTGCTGGTAGGCGGCGATGGACTTGACCGTGTCGACGTCGCTGTTGCCGAGGCGCTGCATCATGTTGAGCTGCGTCACGAGGTCGTCGAAGCTGTTCGACGAGAACAGCACGTCGACGATGCCGACGTCGCGCGTCTTGTAGATGTCCAGCGCGCGCGACTGCAGCTGCTCGTCGGCGACCTGGAGGTTGTACTCGGCGACCTTGAGCAGGTGCGAGTTCTGCTTGATCTGCTGCTGGACGCCGGAGAGCTGGGTGGTGGCCTGGTTGTACTTCTCGACCGCCACGTCCACCTGGTGGTAGACGCCCTGAAGCCTGCCCTGGATCTGTTGCAGGCGGGCTTTCTTCTGGGAGACGGGGGAGGCGGATGCCGCGGAGGCGAGGACGAAGGAGAGGAGGAGGGTGCCGAGAAGGACGGACAGTACTGCGAGTCGTCGTCTATCTTTCACTGCATCGCCTCCTTTTGGGCGCATCGCCGGGGCGCACGCCCTCGTTGAGGTGAGCCTTGAGTAGCTCCACTCACCGAAGTCAAGTATGAGACCTTAACATCCCGGGTCGGTCATGACAACCGTGGCCGGAGCGCCCGCACGGCGCGGCGGCGGGCGCCGGGCCGCTCACTTGGCGCCGGCGCCGCGCACCCCCGACGGGGGCGTCGGCTTGGGCCACATGCGCCTGAGCCGCTCGATGAACGCCTTGTTGCGCTCGTCCTTGCGCCAGTTACGGATGATGACCATGCCCCACCAGTGGAACATCAGCTGCTTCGTGAACTTGAGGGCGAAGATGTAGCGCAGCCAGGTGCGCAGCGAGTAGAAGCGCATGTAGCCGCGCAGATCCTCCATCTGCAGCTCGTAGGGGGTCATGAGCTTGGGCTCGAAGACGACGTGGTGGGCGTCGTAGAGCTCCCAGCGCTTCTCGAAGATGCGGCCCTGCGCCTCGAGTTCCTGGTATTGAGGCGTGCCCGGCAGCGGGGTGAGGATGTTGAGCATCACCGTGTCGATGTGGTTCTTGATGGCGAAGTCGACGGTGTCGCGCACGGTCTGCACGTTGTCGGTGTCGGCGCCGAGCACGAACATGCCGTGGCTGCGGATGTCGTACTCGTGCAGGATGCGGATCCCCTGCACGATGTCGTCGACGGTCTGCGACTTCTCGTAGCCGTCGAGCGTGTCCTGGTTGACGGACTCGAGACCGAGATAGACGAGCTCGCAGCCCGACGCGCGCATCAGCTCGAGCAGTTCCTTGTCGCGCACCACGTCGGTGCGCACCTGGGCCGACCAAGGGATGACGAGGTCCTCGTCGATCATCATCTGCAGGAGCTTCTTGAGGCGCTTCTTGTCCGCGGCCATGTTGTCGTCGTAGAAGAAGATGCGCCCGGGGCGTTTGTCCTTGAGCTCGGCGATCACGCTCTCGGCGCTGCGAAAACGGTACTTGCGTCCGAACATCGCCGTCACCGAGCAGAAGTTGCAGGCAAAGGGGCAGCCCCAGCTGGTCATGATCGGGATGGTCGTCAGTCTCTCGCTGCCGACCAGCAAGTTGAGGTCGGGGAAGGGCAGGACGTCGAGGTCGGTGCAGCGTTCGCGCGGAGCGTTGTGGACGGCCTCGCCGTCACGGTGGAACGACAGGCCGTCGATCTCGTCGAGCTCCCGCTTGCCGTCAAGGGCTTCGATGAGCTCGAGCATGAGCTGTTCGCCGCCTTCGCCGCGGGCCACGTAGTCGACGTGCCCGAGGGCTTCGTCGGCCATGAACGTGACGTGCGCGCCGCCGATGACGACCGGCACGCTCCGCGCGCGCAGCCCGTCGGCGTACTCGTAGGCGGTCGACGTCGTGGAGGTGGTGCTCGAGAGGCCGACGAGGTCGGCGCTGTTCACGTCGTCCCAGTCGATGGGCGCCATCTGCGCGTTGTAGACGAGCACATCGTGACCGTGCGCCTTGAGCGTTGCGGCGATGATGGGCAGGCCGAGGCGAGGCAGCAGCACCTTGGCATAGACGTGCATACCCGGAGGTTCGGGTTCGATGAGGCGGATCTTCATGAGTCTCCTTGGGAAGCCCGGCGGACGGAGGTGGACCTGGCCTGCCCGGCGATGATGTCGAACGGATGGATGCTCATCGTAGACGCTGCGCACGGGGAAGTGAAGCCGGGAGCCGTCTGTCAGAAGATCAGGTGACCCACGAAGTAGACGGCCGCGGCCACGAGCGCGGCGGCCGGCAGGGTCAGGACCCAGGCGAACACGATGCTCCTGGCCACGCCCCAGCGAACGGCCTTGAGCCGCCGCGTCGTCCCGACTCCCATGATCGCCGCGGTGATGGTGTGCGTGGTCGAGACCGGGAAGCCGAAGTGAGTCGCGATCTGGATCACCGTGGCGGCGCTGGTCTCGGCGGCGAACCCGTGGATCGGGTCGAGCTTGATCACCTTGGAACCGAGCGTGTGCATGATGCGCCAGCCACCGGAATACGTGCCCGCCGCCATGGTGAACGCGCAGGCGAGCTTGACCCAGAGCGGGATGGTGAAGGTGGCAAGGTGGCCGCTCGAGACGAGCGCGAGGGTGATGACGCCCATCGTCTTCTGGGCGTCGTTGCCGCCGTGTGCGTAGGCCATGAAGGCGGCGGAGAAGGGCTGCAGGCGACGGAAGGTCTGGTTCACCGGCGAGAGCGGGCGCTTGTGCACGATCCAGATGAGGGCGGTCATCAGCAGCCAGGCCGCCGCGAAGCCGATCACCGGCGAGAGGACCATCGGCAAGATGATCTTGTCGATGACGCCGCTCCACTCCACGCCCGAGACGCCGACTGCGGCAAGCATCGCCCCGATGAGGCCGCCGAAGAGCGCCTGGGACGAGCTGGAGGGGAGCGCGAAATACCAGGTGGTGAGATTCCAGACCACGGCTCCGACGAGGGCGGCGAGGACGAGCCCCAGGGTGACCAGGCTGGTGTCGACGATGCCCTTGCCGACAGTGCCGGCCACTTTGCTCGAGACGAGCGCGCCGAACAGGTTGAAGCCGGCCGCCATGAGGACGGCGGTACGCGGCGAGAGCGCGCGCGTGGACACCGAGGTGGCGATCGCGTTGGCACTGTCGTGAAAGCCGTTGGTGTAGTCGAAGACGAGCGCCAGGGCGACGATCGCGATGAGGAGGACCACGGCGTGTGCTCAGGTCAGTTGTGCTTGAGCACGATGCTCTCGATGACGTTCGCGACGTGCTCGCACTCGTCGATCGCGCGTTCGAGCGTCTCGTAGAGGTCTTTCCACTTGATGATGTCGGTGCACGTGGTGCCGCCCGCGAAGAGACTCTCGAGGGCTTCGCGCTCGATGCGGTCGCCGTCGTTCTCGAGGCTGTTGATGGCGATGATGCGTTCGTCGAGGCCCTTGGGCTTCTCGAGGTTGTCCATGCACTCGCGCAGGATCGGCGTCGCCTTGGCGATGATCTGCGCCTGCTGCCGCGCGAACGGCGTGATCTCCTCGACGCGGTAGATCTGCACCTTGCCGGCGACTTCTTCGATGCTGTCGAGGATCTCGTCGGTGGTCGCCACGAGGTCGTAGATGTCCTCGCGGTCGATGGGCGTGATGAAGGACTTGTTGAGCCGCCGCACGATGTCGTGGACGATCTTGTCGCCCACGTGCTCGTGCTCGAGGATGGCCGCCGCGATGGACTTGCGGTCCCCGCCCTCCATGAACCTGACGAGCAGCTGAGCCGCCGCGTCGAGGTTGGCGGCCAGTTCCGAGAACATGCGGAAGTAGTCCTGCTCCTTAGGGACCAGGCTGAGTCTCACGAGGGCGCTCCTTTCCCCAAATGCGCTGCCCTGTGCCGCGCGTAATGCTATCCGCTGCGCGGCGGCGCGCAACCCGGCGCGGCGGCCTTGCCGCCGGAGGGGTCCACGGGCCTGCGGACGAGTCCACGGTCCCGCGGGATGGGTCCCGAGCCCCGCCGCCGTCGCCTGATCTGGCAAGACTTTGGAGGCGCGTCGGGCAAAGGAAACCACCGCGGCCCGAAAGGTTGGGCGGCGCAGGGCCGTTGTAGGGGCAGAAGACGCGCACGTGCGCGCCCTTGCAGCCGACGATGGAGGTAGATCATGAAGTCGACGAGGTGGATCCTTGTGGCGCTCGTGGTGGCGCTGTGCCTGGCGGTGGTGCCGCTGGCGCTCGCTCATCCGGGCGCCGCGAAGGGCAAAGTCAAGTTCGAGGCGGTCGGCAGAGTTTCCGCCGTCGACGGCGCCGCCATGACACTGACCGTCAAGGTCAAGGCGGGGACGAAGACGATCAAGACGTTGCGGGGCAGCGACGTGCCGATGATCGTGGCCCTGACGGCCAAAGTGAGCGTCGCGATCGCCCACAAGTGGGTGCACGGGGCGAAGCTGGCGGACGTGGCCGTGGACGCGAGGGTGAAGGTGCGCGGCACGATCGACCGCAGCGCACCCGCGAACCCGGTATTCACCGTCACCGACGTCAGGGCCTGGCAGCCGGCCGCCGTTCCGGCGCCGACTCGGTAGGCCAGGACTCGTCGATCCGGCCAGGCGCCGACTTCGCGGCCGCGCCCGGCCGGACCGTCCGGCTCGGGCCCCGCCGACGACGACTCCGGGGCCCGGCGCGCTGGTTGCCTTCCCCTCGTTCGTTCCGGTAGCCTTTCCTCGCGCACGGTTGGAGGCCGCTGGCCTGTTCCTGCGTGCCACCGACTTTCTGCCGGGATGCACACAGCACGTCGCCGGCAGCGAAGGACGTGCTTGCGGTCTTGCGGACGTTGTTGTAAGGAGGATCCAGTGCCAGCAGAAGATCTCTACGCACAGATGAAGCAGAGCGTCATCGACGGCGAGTCCGAAGACGCCGAGCGCCTCGCCCAGGAAGGCCTCGACGCCGGCCTCTCCGCCGGCAACA
>Ga0209697_10008670_pt1 | contig 11492 bp, 10 predicted proteins | sample AliMusrvi5mmetaG_FD_184115 | JGI IMG/M metagenome (GOLD analysis project Ga0209697, IMG submission 184115) | Freshwater lake bacterial and archeal communities from Alinen Mustajarvi, Finland, to study Microbial Dark Matter (Phase II) - Alinen... | ecosystem: Environmental > Aquatic > Freshwater... | reverse complement strand
GTGAACGAATGGCAACCATTTTGGAATACCTTGAAAGAGAAAATAACCTCCTTTTCTCGCAATTATTTGTCCGAAAAGAAGGTCGACACGGAGTTGTTGTCTCGTTTTTGGCCATCCTCGAACTTGGCAAAGAAGGACTTATCGAAATCATCCAGTCTGAGCCCTATACCGAAATTCGAGTTAGAAAAGTCAATTGTAATACCGAAACCCAGGGCCTCTAAAGCTCGTGTGCGATCAGAAAATGTCACTATAAAAGTCGCACCACTTAAGCTTAAACTCTACGCTAAAGATATTCAGCATGTAGCCGAAAAAATCAGATCACGACGTAAGAAGTTAACCATGACACCTTTGAATAATGTATCTATAGTCTCTGAGCTACCTGAAGCCAATGTGAAAACTAAACGTATCGTTGAGGCTATTTTATTTGCTGCTAGACGGCCAATGACGCCTAAACAAGTGCAGCAGGTTTTTCCTGAACTGGAGCAGCCAGAACTTCCGGATATACTGTCAGCAATAGATTCTATTATTGAGGATTATCGATTTCGACCTATAGAATTAAAAGCCGTCGCTAGTGGTTATCGGTTTCAGGTTAAGCAGGACTTGTCGCGTTGGGTTTCTCGTTTATTTGAGGAAAAGCCGCCCAAATATTCCAGAGCTTTGTTGGAAACCTTAGCTATTATTGCTTACAAACAACCGGTAACACGGGGTGAAATTGAAGATATACGTGGTGTCGGTGTCAGCTCAAGCATTATTCAAACGTTACTTGAGCGAGAATGGGTGCGAGTCGTTGCCCATAAAGAAGTGCCTGGTCGGCCAGGGCTGTATGGCACAACCAAACAATTTTTAGATTATTTTAATATAGCATCAATAAATGAACTACCGACTCTGCAAGAGATACAACATCTTGAGTGGCCGATAGATAAAATGCAACAACCTATGCAGGTAATGAGTGAAAAGCAAGAAACCAACTAATGATTCATCGAAACGGCCAGGCAGTTCGCCAGCGAGAGCGAATAAGTCACCTAAGCAACAGCGAAGAAATCAACAAAAACAGGCACCGAAAGCCACTGAAGCTAAGACAATTGCGCCTTCGCCAGAAGCCGCTAATGTAAGCAAAGTTATCAAAAGACCTGATCGCGTTCAGCCCGAAATCGGAGAGCGGATACAAAAAGTGTTGGCACGTGGTGGTTTGGGCTCACGTAGAGAAATTGAGCGTTGGATAGATGAAGGTCGACTCAAGCTTAATCATAATATTGTTAAATTAGGGGATAGGTTAAAAGAGGGCGATCATCTTCAATTAAATGAGCGGGTCGTACATTGGGAAAAATTTGCCATACAACCGACGCGCGTGTTGCTTTATCATAAACCCACCGGTGAAATCGTTACTCGGCGTGATCCCGAAGGGCGGCCGCTAGTCTTTACTCAATTACCTGAATTGTTGACTGCCCGCTGGATTTCCGTAGGAAGATTAGATATTAATACTTCTGGGCTTTTGTTAGTAACCAATAATGGTGAGTTAGCGAATCGATTAATGCATCCCTCTACCGAAGTAGAGCGTGAATATGCCGTGCGCATTTTAGGTGATGTTTCAGATGCAACGCTGGAAAAACTAAAGCAGGGTGTAGCGCTTGAAGATGGTATTGCTAAATTTGATGCGATTCGATTCTTTGGCGGAGAAGGTGCCAATAAATGGTATCACGTCATTGTTAACGAGGGCCGTAACCGCTTAGTAAGGCGCTTATGGGAATCTCAGGAAGTGGTCGTTAGTCGATTGATGCGTGTGCGTTATGGACCTATCGTCTTACCAGACGGGTTAAGAACTCGCGATTTTTATGAACTGACCGATAAAGAATTGGACTTGTTATTTGAGTTTGCCGGTTTAGAAAGAGTAGAGCCCGAATCTAATGGCGTCAAACCAGAAGTTAGGCGTCAAGGTTCTAGAAAAAGATAAGTTATTATTTTAAGACGGTTATCTGAAATCCAGACTAAAACATGAAAACAGTTTTAGTCTTTCAAGGCTGAGAATGACAGGTCATCTGCAAATTTTAATAGGACTATACAAACGATGATTGGAGTGCTGGTTTGAACAAAGAGGGAGCTAAAGCTCGCAAAAACACAGTACGACCATGGATTACCGTCCTCGATAAGATGGTCGCCCAAGATTTGCTAAAGACTTTTTTAGCAGGTTTATCAGTACTCGTCGTGATTATCGTCAGTCGGCAGTTTGTTCGTATTCTTGATCAAGCGATTAGCGGTCAGGTTTCCAATGAAACTTTGTTAAGTATTTTAGGGCTAAAAACAATAGTCGCTATCGCGGAGTTTTTACCTGTCGCTTTATTTTTAGCAGTTTTGATGGTGCTGGGTAGAATGTACCGAGACCATGAGATGGCGGCTGTTTCTTCAGCAGGTGGTGGTTCTGGTGTTATTTATAGAGCCGTATTTTTATTGGTTTTTCCCGTTAGCCTTTTAGCGGCAAGTATGTCTTTACTTGCAGCACCTTGGGCAGAAGCTAGAATACTTAAGTTGGTCATACATGATGAAGAAACCTCTGAAACCAGAGGAATAGCTGCGGGTAAGTTTAGCGAATATAGTCAGGGCGATTTAGTTTTCTACGTGGAAACTATCAGTGCCGATAAAAAAATGCATAAAGTGTTCGTACAAAGTTTAGAGCACGATAATACCAAGGTCAGTGTCATTAATGCGGAAGCTGCCAGAATGGAAGATTCAGCGGATGGACGCTATATCATTTTTGAGCAAGGTGAGCGCATAAAAGGTCAGCCAGGCAACTTAGATTATGTTATCGAACAATTTGCTGAGTATGCCGTAAGACTAGACACCAAAACAGCTGCTCCTAGAGCGGTTAATATGCCCGCTATCCCTAGTGAGATGTTATGGCAGCATAAAACTAAAGCTTATATTGCTGAATTTCAGCGTCGCCTTTCTATACCTTTTGGCGCTTTATTATTAAGTTTTATTGCCGTGCCTTTGGCGCAAATTTCGCCTAGAGGCGGTGTTTACGGAAATATGGTAGTGGGATTTTTAATTTATTTTAGTTATGGAAATCTGACTCGTATCAGTCAAGGCTGGGTGACTAATGGCACTATTCCAACTTGGTTTGGAGGCATTGGCGTTGATGTACTGTTATTTGTAATCGGTAGTCTTTTATTGGCCAGATTATATAGCTGGCAATGGTTGGTTTTAAGAATAAAAGGGCAGGTCGCTTAAGTGAAGGTATTAACAGGCTATATTGTTAAAGAAGTGCTTAAGGGCGCTTTTATTGCAGCCATATTATTATTGACGTTATTTAATTTATTTACCTTTAGTGATGAATTGGGTGATTTGAGTGAAACTTATGGCCTTAAAGAAATTTTTTATTATATTGCCTTAACAACACCAGGCATTTTTTGTGAATTAGTGCCCGCCTCTGCCCTATTGGGTAGTCTATTTATACTAGGCGCAATGGGCAATAACCTTGAACTTATTGCGATGAGGGCCGCAGGCCTTTCTATCTTCGGTATTATCAGAGCCGTTATGTTAGCGGGTGCCGTGTTGGTGATATCATCAATATTGATAGGTGAATTTGTCGCACCCATCACTGAACGGTTTGCTAAAAATTTAAGACTGACTGCTCAGAATGGTCCAGTACAGGTTAATTCTGATTATGGTATATGGTTGCGTGAGGACAAAAAATTTATCAATGTACGTCAGATTATCGATGATCACCATTTAGCTGATATTAGTATCTATGAGTTAAATGATCAGCAGCATTTACAACAGACGTTGCATGCAGATTCCGCTGTTTTTCTAGGTAATCAGCAGTGGCATCTTAATAACATTAAGAGTTCCGTCATTTCGACACAACAAATTCTAGTGAATAATCAAGAGCATCTGCTTTGGATAACCTCAATCGCACCTAATTTGTTGAAGAGTGTCGTTATTAATCCAAATAATTTGACCTTCGTGGATTTGAGTCGCTATATTAGTTTTTTAAAGAAAAATCATCAAGAATCACATGCGTTTGAATTAGCCTTTTGGGAGCGAATTGTTAGCCCCTTAGATACCTTTATTATGCTGTTGTTATCGGCCCCTTTTATTATCAGTGTTAAACGCGGCGTCAGTGTAGGCGAACGTATGATGATAGGTATAGCCATCGGTATGGGCTTTAATGTTGTTGATAAATTGGTGGGGCATTTAGGTTTGATTTATAACCTCAATCCGCCGTTAATCGCTTTTATTCCCTGTTTAACCATGTTGATGCTAGCGCTATATTCAGTTAATCGAATGCGCGATTAATCGTTACCCTTTCTAAATATGCTCACCAGCACTATCTTGATTTAAATAAGCCAGTATTTGCTGTTTATTATTGAAGTTTCCATAAGCTAGCATGAGTTTGATGTAAGCGCTTTCGATAGACATATTCCAAATCATTTCTGCGCCTAAATCTAATAAGGCGCGAGTGCTCTGATAAGCATCGGTAGTTTGAGTCGCTGGTGCTAAATAAACAGGGATGTTTTTGTCATTACAGCGCTTTATAAAACTAAGTAATGAATGATTTTCGCCCCATTGTATCGAGGTACAAGCCGTGCCTGAATGATATAAGTCATGTAAGATCACATCTACAAGCTCTAGATTAAAGTGGCTGTAATCTAAGCCAGGGTAAGGTTTGATCATTAAAATACGTGAACAAAATCGTGCCGCTATCGTTGGTGTAGTTGAGGTATTTATAGTTGCATCAGGGGACGTGGCGACAGGTAAGCCTGAAAAACGTTTGTTTTCAAACTGCGCAAAACTATTGCCTTGTACACTGTAAAAATCACCCGTTAATTGCAAAGAGCAGGTTAAGCGTGCAGCTTTATGAACTAGAGTCTTTTTCTGTTGTTGATTGCGATAAGGTACAAAAACACCCGACTTAATCTTTTGTAAAATAAACTCGATGGCGCAACTAAAATTACTAAGGCCATTCGCTCTAGGATCATCTAAAGGATAATCACTAGAAACCAACAGTATGGGTACGTTAAGATTGTTAAAGTAAAAACTTAATGCCGATGCGGTATAGGCCAAGGTGTCTGTGCCATGGGTTATAATGACACCATCGTATTGATCAATGTGTTCAGCTTCTAAGGCGGCAATTAATATTTTCCAAGCGGGGGGTGCAAGATTTTCACTTAAAATCTGCAAAGGCTGGCGCGTAGTAAAATTAATGTTCTGATGTTTCGGAGTCTGCTGTTGAAATAGTTGTAACAGCTTAAAGGGTGTTCCGCCCGAAATGTCGATAGTTCCTCCAGTCGCCGTGGAGCCGATAGTTCCACCGGTAAATAGAACTAGAATATTTTTCATAGTATGATGCTGCATGTTATAGGTTTTACTTAGAACAGATAGGTGCAAAGCTTAACGCTTAGTCCAGCGTTTTGCAAAAGCTTAGCTGTAGCATGAACAACGATTAAAGAATATTAAAGCATCTTGATTAAAAATATGAAAATATCACTCATTGTTGCAATGGCTACTAATCAGGCTATTGGACTGAATAATAAAATGCCTTGGCATTTATCTGCGGATTTAAAAAAATTCAAAGAAATCACTATGGGTGCGCCCATTTTAATGGGTAGAAAAACCCACGAGTCTATAGGTCGTATCCTCCCTGGTCGTACCAATATTATCATTAGCCGTAACCTAGACTATCAGCAAGACGGCTGTGTTGTGGTTAACGATATTAAGGTGGCTTTAGAAAAAGCGAGCGAAACGGCTGAAGAATTGTTTGTCATTGGTGGTTTTGATCTTTATAAAGCGACCTTGCCATTGGCAGATACGCTTTATCTAACTTTGATTAACAAAGTCTTTGCTGGCGATACTTTCTTTCCTGATTTTAATAGGGATGAGTGGCTGGAAATGGAACGCATAGATATTGATGATGACGCTGATGTTGACTTTAGTTACAGCTTTTTGAAATTGAACAAGATAAAGCTGAGCAATAACTAACCTGATAGCGATGAAAACAGTTAAAATGCTTGGCTATAACGGCAGCGCTCTCTTCTAGCATCGATTATTAAAACCTAGAATTTGGCGTTAAAGTGTGGAATGTAGGATTAAACCTAATGTGCCGCATTAAACGCTCGCTAATTTAAGATACTTCTCTAAAAGCAACAGCTTGGTAGCTACATGCAAACAAAATATAATACTGATGACCTTCGAATTTGTGCGACTAAGGAAGTTATTCCGCCTGTTCAGGTACATGATGAAATTCCGATTAATGAAATAGCCGCTCAAACAACGCTACAAGCCCGAACAGAGATACATAAAATCTTAACTGGCAAAGATGACAGAGTGCTAGTCGTAGTGGGACCTTGTTCTATTCATGATCCTAAAGCGGCACTAGACTACGCTAAGCTGTTGAAAGCCATTAAAGATGAGCTCAAAGATGAGCTATTGATTGTAATGCGGGTTTATTTTGAAAAGCCGCGTACAACAGTGGGCTGGAAGGGTTTAATTAATGATCCTGACCTTAATTCTAGTTTTAATATTAATAAAGGTTTGCGTGTTGCTAGGCAAATATTGGTGGATGTTGCAACCTTAGGCGTTCCTGCCGCTACCGAATATTTAGATTTAATTTCTCCGCAATATATATCAGATTTAGTCGCTTGGGGCGCGATAGGTGCCAGAACTACTGAAAGCCAAGGTCATCGTGAATTAGCTTCAGGTGTTTCATGTCCTATCGGTTTTAAGAACTCAACTGATGGCACTATAAAAATTGCTATAGATGCGATTAGAGCGGCAATGAGCCCTCATCATTTTTTGTCGTTGACTAAAGCCGGACATTCCGCAATTTTCTCAACCACCGGCAATGATGATGTGCATATCATTTTAAGAGGCGGTAACGGTCGTCCAAATTATGATGCAGTCAGTGTTGAACAAGTGGCAGAAGGCCTGAAAAAAGCAGAACTTAGACCTAATATCATGATTGATTTTAGCCATGATAACAGCCTAAAACAATGCCAACGTCAATTGATAGTTGGTGACGATGTCGCAGGGCAAATCGCCAATGGTGATCATAGAATTATGGGTGTCATGATAGAAAGTCATCTTAAGGCCGGCAACCAACAAGTTATCGATGGTCAAGAATTAGTCTATGGCCAAAGTATTACCGATGGTTGTTTATCATGGGATGACACCGTACCATTATTAAAGTCACTCGCACTAGCTGTGCAAAAACGCAGAACCATCGATAGTAATCGGAGCTTAAACGTATGATTATTTATGTTAATGGTGAAGAGCATCACTATGCAGAAAATACCAGTGTCGCTGATGTCATTGCAGACTTGGGTTTAACCAGTAAAAAAATTGCTGTTGAATTGAATAAAGAAATTTTACCTTTCCAATATTATGCCAACCAGATGTTGCAAACAGAAGATCGTTTAGAAATTGTTCATGCCATCGGCGGTGGTCAAGAAGATACTTTTGTACTCGCCGGTGTCACTTATCATTCGCGCTTGTTGGTCGGTACGGGTAAATATAAGGACATGGAAGAAACACGCCTGGCTATTGAAGCCAGTGGTGCTCAAATTGTAACCGTCGCTATTAGACGTACTAATATTGGTCAACATCAAGGCGAACCTAATTTGCTAGATGTTATTTCTCCCGATAAATATACTATTTTGCCAAATACCGCAGGTTGTTATACCGCTGAAGAAGCCGTGCGTACTTGTCGTTTAGGACGGGAATTATTGGGCGGCCACAAATTGGTTAAGCTGGAAGTCTTAGCGGATCAAAAAACGCTATTTCCTGATGTTGCTCAAACCTATATCGCGGCTGAAATGTTGGTTAAAGAAGGCTTTGATGTCATGGTTTATACTAATGATGATCCTATTGCCGCTAAACGCTTAGAAGAAATTGGTTGTGTCGCAGTCATGCCTTTGGCTGCTCCTATAGGTTCAGGTTTGGGTATTCGTAATCCTTATAATATTCTTACCATCGTCGAAAATGCACGCGTACCTATTCTAGTCGATGCGGGTGTAGGTACAGCTTCAGATGCGGCTATTGCTATGGAATTAGGGTGCGCCGGTGTATTAATGAATACCGCCATTGCTGAAGCTAAAAATCCTATATTAATGGCAACGGCTATGCGTAAAGGTATTGAAGCAGGTAGAGCCGCCTATTTAGCTGGGCGTATGCCGAGAAAACGCTTTGCCTCTGCTTCATCGCCTATTGATGGCTTGTTTTTCTAATTATGACGGACTTAGCTCAAACGCTGCCCCAAAGAATTCGTAGCTTTATACGTAGGCAAGGTCGTCTTACGCCTGGGCAAGAAGTAGCCTTAGATCAGCATTGGTCTCAATATGGCTTAGAGCCAGAACTAGACTACGATTTTAGCCAAGTATTTGGACGTCAAGCGCCTTTGATTGTAGAAATTGGTTTTGGTAATGGCGATAGCTTAGCCAAAATGGCGGCAGCTAATCCAGATCATGATTACATCGGTATTGAAGTTCATAAGCCGGGTGTGGGTCATTTACTGATATTGTTACATGAGCAAGGTTTAACGAATGTTAGAGTTTATTGCCATGATGCTATTGAGATTTTAGAACAAAAAATACCTGATCATAGCCTAGCTGGCCTGCATTTATTTTTCCCTGATCCCTGGCATAAAAAGAAGCATCATAAGCGTCGCATAGTACGTCCTAGTTTTGTTGATTTATTGAATAAAAAACTGCAAGTAGGTGGTTACTTTCATGCCGCAACCGATTGGCAGCATTATGCCGAGTCCATGTTGGAAGTTTTATCGGCTAGTCAGGGTTTAATAAATACCAGTCTTACTCAAGATTATTGCGAGCGTCCAGACTATCGTCCGCTTACTAAGTTTGAACAGCGCGGTTTACGCTTAGGTCATGGCGTTTGGGATTTAATTTTTTCAAAAAGTAACATTTCACAATAAACTATGAGTGGCTAGTTCAAGCCCCAACTTAACGTGTAAATGGTGAACCATGATGAAAAGAATAATGCTGGCTTGCTTAGCCATTCTATTGATTATAGAAGAATGGTTATGGGATGGTTTAAACGCATTAGCTCATAGTCTCATAAAATGGGTAAGGCTGGAGTCTTTTGAATATTGGTTAAGCCAAAGAACGCCTAATCAAGCACTAGTTGCGTTTAGTATTCCACTCATGATTGTTACGCCACTGAATGTTATTGCGATTAGCTTATTAGCTAGAGGCATGGTTTTAGAGGGCTTGATGCTGGAAGTTTTAGTTAAGTTATTGGCGACCTTATTAGTCTCTAGAGTCTTTGCCTTAACCAAGCCACAACTATTAAGTTTTAGTATTTTGCGTAGTATTTATCTGGCCATTACTCGATGGCTGAAATGGGCTCATGATAAAGTCGTTGATGCCCCTATCTATATCTGGGCTAAGCAGTTTAAGGTAGAAGTTAAAACAAAATTCAGCGCTTGGTTTAGCTAAGTTCAGTACGCTGTATGACAGCGTACTGAGTATTGCAGATTTTAATGATTATGTAGTGCCGCTAAGGCGTGTTCATAATCAGGTTCGTCAGCGAGTTCGTTGACTAATTGACTATAAATGACTTTATCATGTTCATCGATAATCACGATGGCTCTAGCCGTTAAACCAGCTAGAAAAGTATCGGTTAGTTTTACACCATAATCTTCAGCAAATGTTGAGCGAAAAGTGGATAAGGGAATCACATTTTTCAAGCCTTCTGTTTCACAAAATCGACTCTGTGCAAAGGGTAAATCGGCTGAAATAACTAGCACTACAGTATGGTACAAATGTGATGCTTTCTCGTTAAATTTACGAGTAGAGGCCGCGCAAGTTGGTGTGTCCAGACTTGGTACGATGGTTAATATCTTCTTTTGTCCTGCATAAGTTTCCAGCGACACCTCTGTTAATTTATTCGTTGTTAAAGAAAAATCGGGTGCTTTGCTGCCCACTGCAGGTAATTCACCTGAAGTGTTCAAAGGTTTGCCTTGAAAATTGATAGTAGCCATAAATAAAGTTCGGTTAAGGGTTAGAGACAAAAGGCACTAAATTAAGGTTTTATCCTTTTTGCTGAGTGCCTTGCACAGAGTACTTATGAATCTTTCTTACTTTTTGCACGTTTAATGAGGCGTATACGTTTTTCTACAGCCCAATCAGTTAGCTTGGTTTTATTGCCGTGAAAAGGATTAACCGGTGATTTAAACTCTATGCGTATGGGTGTTCCTGACAACTTAAGTTTGTCACGGAAGTAGTTCATTAAATAGCGCTTGTAAGAGGTCGGTAAAGCATCGGTTTGTGCACCATGAATGATAACAACCGGAGGATTACGACCGCCTTGGTGAGCATATTTTAGTTTAATACGGCGGGTATGAATAATTGGTGGTTGATGCGCGTCAGTCGCTTCTTTTAAGATACGAGTTAATACTGGCGTTGACATATCGATCATAGCCGCTGCATATAACTTACCAACCACATCAAATAATTTGCCGACACCACTGCCATGCAAGGCAGAAATAGGATGTTTTTCAGCAAACTCAAGAAAAGACAGCTTTACATCCAGATGACGTTTAATAGTATCTTTTTGCTCGGTACTAATGCCATCCCATTTATTCAAGCCGATGATTAACGCACGTCCAGCCTCTAGTACTAAGCCTAATAAATGAGCGTCTTGATCGGTGATACCTTCACGGGCATCCACTAAATAAATAACGACGTTAGCCTTTTCGATGGCTTGTAGCGTTTTAATAACGCTGAATTTTTCTATGGCATCAGAAACCCTAGAGCGCCTACGCATACCTGCGGTATCAATCAGAGTAAATTGTTTGCCATTGCGTTCAAAAGGAATGTAAATACTGTCGCGCGTAGTGCCCGGTTCATCGTACACGATAACGCGTTCTTCACCCAATAAGCGATTAACTAGCGTTGATTTACCGACGTTAGGGCGACCTACGACGGCAATGGCTATACCTTTACTTTCTTCGTCGACCAGTTCTTCATCGGCTGGCGGTAATAGTTGATCTACGCGTTGTAATAATTCGGGTATGCCTCTGCCATGAGACGCGGCAATTTGTACCGGCTCACCTAGTGCGAGCGAATAAAAATCCGCAGCAGCAATGGTCGCATCGATGCCATCTACTTTATTAGTAACTAATAATATCGGTTTATCTAGTTTACGTAGCGTATCAGCAATGACTTTATCAGAGGCACTAAGACCTTCGCGGGCATCGACCATAAACAATACTAAGTCGGCTTCTTCTAAAGCAATTTGCACTTGTTTTCTGGCAAAGCTTTCTATGCCTTCAGCATCATCAGCGATACCGCCGGTGTCGACGACTAGGCAAGCTCTATCTCCGTGTTTAACTCGACCATACTGACGATCTCTAGTTAAACCTGCAAAATCAGCGACTAGGGCTTCTCTGCTTCGGGTTAAAAAATTGAATAAAGTTGATTTGCCAACATTGGGGCGCCCTACTAGGGCAATTACAGGTAACATATTTTTAGTGTGGCCGG
>Ga0209697_10008648_pt1 | contig 11516 bp, 8 predicted proteins | sample AliMusrvi5mmetaG_FD_184115 | JGI IMG/M metagenome (GOLD analysis project Ga0209697, IMG submission 184115) | Freshwater lake bacterial and archeal communities from Alinen Mustajarvi, Finland, to study Microbial Dark Matter (Phase II) - Alinen... | ecosystem: Environmental > Aquatic > Freshwater... | reverse complement strand
CACAATGGCTGGGAGGTCCATGGCTCGTCCTTTCGGTTTCTTTTGGGTATCCATGATCCCTTTTGTCACTCCAGTGGATCGTCCCGACTACCTGAGATTTCACTTGGCAGGCAAGTCGGCCTGATGCGCGGACTGACGAGCGGGATGGAGTCGCGTCGTAATCCATACACTTACAATGGATTGCGAAGAATAAGCGGCACCCGGAGAGGCCCGAAATGCTTTTCTGGCACCGGGAAAATCGGAGGAATTTCGCAAAATAGGTCGTTCCGAAACCCGGTTAAAGGGGTTTTCATGGGTTTTCCCGGCTCGTTTTGAGGTTTCTTCGGGCTGGATCGAGCGTCAAAACCGCACACACGGGCGTTTTTCCAATCAAGGATAGCAAGCGGTTCCTTGGCACATCAGGTGACATGGGTGCCCACTCGAAGTCCTGGATCGATCTTGCCCTTCTACGCGGCGAAGTCTGCCGCCACCTTTGACTGCCGCGGCGGGGGCGGCGTCATTAAACTTGAAGAGCACGAGGTGGCGGAAAGGAGTTTCGGCCGGTGCTGGTCTCGGCCTTCGGCTGCGCGAATTGACATGAGAAAACTCCGATTTTCCTGAAATCCGCAGTTGCCATGCCAGTTGTCGCTGCGGACGCTTTCGGACGTGGACTTCAACGAAATCGCCCTTGCCGCGGAAACCAAAACCGAAGTGTTGGAAACCCCCGTCACCATGGAGGTCATGGATGTTCCGTTCCCCGACGGGCTGAAACCGGTCATGGTCGATGTCTTCCACGACGGTGCGGTGCGGGGAAGAGCTTTCGTGGTTCCCCGCTTGCTGAAGGCGATCGAGCGCTTTCCCACGGTTCCCAGCCTCAAGAACTATCTGGTGGTGGCATACACCGTCCAGAAGAAGAAAGAGCAGGCGGCTGCGGCCACCGAGGCATTGCTGGAGGTTCATCCGGATTACCTCTTCGGGCGGGCGATGGCGGCGACGTTGAGAATCCGCAATGACCTGTTGGCTGAGGCCCTGGATTTGCTGGGGCCAAGTCTCCGACTGCGGGACCTCTACCCGGATACGCGCGTGTTCCACATTTCAGAGGTTAGGGCCTATTACCACGCAGCGGGCATGTATCACCTGGCGGCGGGAAATGAGGCAGCCTGCCAAGGGATCATCGCGGCTCTCCAGCATTTGGTCCCCGATGCCCCCGAGGTGACATCTCTGCTGCACGAAACCGCCAACAAACGCATCGAGGACCTGCGCACAAGAATGGAACAGGCCCAGCGCACCGCCATCCGCGTGAAGGAGCCCGAAATTCCTGCGGCTGAGGACTTTTCAAATTACGAATTGTCTTTCCTGCACGATGAAATCTTCGCGCTTTTCGACTACGGCTACGATTTGCCGCCGGCCAAGATTCGCGCCATCCTCGGTCTGCCCCGCGAGTCGCTCGTGGCCGACTTGAAAACGCTCCTCGAAGACGCGATCCGCACCGGTCCCGCCGTGCTCCGGGAAATCAATGAGTTTGATGGCGATGAGTTCACCGGTCCGCGCAACGCGCTGCATTTTCTAGCGGAACTCAAGGCGTCCGAAGTTCTGGAGACGGTTCTGGATTTTTTCAGCCAGCACACCGGGTTGTTGGAAATGTGGTTGGGGGAAACCTCATTCTGTGAACTTCTGTATCCCTATGCGGAGTCGTCGCTCGATCGACTGGCGGAGTGGATGAAACAGCCCGGGCGTTCATCCATCGCCCGCGACGGCGTTGTGGAAGCGGTCGCCAGGCTTGCCCTGCGGAATCCCTCTCGCCGCGCCGAAGTCATATCCTGGTTTACGGGGTTGCTTGAGTTTTTCGCTGCCAGCCCGCCGGAGCACAACATCCTGGATACCGAGGTGGTCTCCGGGATGGTCTGGCAACTTTGCGACATGCGTGCTGCGGAAACGCTGCCATTGATCCGCAGCCTTTATGACCTGAACCTGGTGTCGGAAGTCCAAGTGGGAACCTATGAGTCCATCGAACAGGACATCGTCGGGCCAATCGACGCGCGCAAACAACGGCCCGCGCAACCCATGATGGAATACTACCGCGGGAGGACGACCCCGGAAACGCCACCAGTTATTCTCCGGGGCGGTATCGAGTCCCTGTTGGAGCGGCCTGCGGTGGCAAGCCCTCAACCGGCGGAACCTTATGCCGGGCGCAACGATCCATGCCCATGCGGCAGTGGCAGGAAATTCAAGAAGTGCTGCATGCCGTGAGGCCGTTGGCGAGGAATTCCGCCATGGCGGACTCAATGCGGGCGGATTCATTTTCGGGTGAAGGCCATGGCTAATCCTCGGCGGGTGTGAATTCATCTTTCAAATCCTAGACCACCTCGAAGACGTGATCGCCATAGCCCCAACCGATGCCACCTGCCACCAGCGCCACCTTGGACAGACGATCACTCAAGCTTGGATACATTTTCCGCGCTTGGCCACGCAACAGGGCGGCCAATTCGTCCAGCGCGGATTCCAAGCTGTTATAGAAGCGTTCGTCGATGTCACCATATTCGCGGGTGAACCCGGTGCCGTTCTCCACATAGGTCATCAGCAACTCCGCGGTGCCACCGGGATCGCCCGTGGCCTTGCGGTATTCGCGGATCGCATTGCGGGCTTCCCCGAGCTTGAGCTTCGCCTCGCCCCGCGCCGGATAGAAGGGCTCGATCACCCGCTTGCGGTAGAGCCTGTCCCAGAGCCCTGCCCCCTTGGCAGGGGGCAGGGTTGCGGGAAATAATGAAGAGGCATGAGAGAGCGAAAAGCCTCCCATGCCTCAAATTCGTGGTCTATGATTTTTTTATCACAAAGAATCCAACCGCGAACTGTGCAAACCATCACCTACCAACCCGCCCTTCGTCCAGCACTTCCTTGCATTTATGGCCCTCTTGAATACCGCGAGCAGCGCGACCTTTACGAGCGCATCGATGGGATTCTAAGAACCTCGGGCCTGGAGCAGGAGTTTATCAATCTCGCGGTGCCCGACCGTAAATTCGATGTCGTGACGGCCGGAGCCAAGCGAGTGGATCGTTTCGCCCGCATGAGCGTGTTGGCGCTGAGGTCTAACATCGCCCGCAGGCTGATGGGCCTCGACCATCGCGAGTTCTGCACGCGTCTGGCTGACAGTGCCTTGCTGCAATGGTTTTTGAGTGTCGGGCAGGTCGATGCGGTGAAGGTGTTCGCCAAGAGCAGCAGCGACCGTTTCAGCCGGTGGGTTGGCGAGGAAGCTGTGCGTGCCATCAATGAAAAATTCACGGCACTGCTAACGGAAAGTGGGGGCTGCGCGCCATTCGTCCCCTTCGGACTGGCCTCTCCCATCAACGACGAGGAGATGTTTTTCGACAGCACCTGCCTGACGGCGGACATTCATTTCCCGATTGATTGGGTGTTGTTGCGTGATGCCGTGCGCACACTGATGAAAGCGACGGTTCTTATCCGAAGGGAAGGCCTGAGGAAACGCATGCCCATGGAGCCGTTGGCGTTCCTGAGTGAAATGAACACACTCTGCATGAAGATGAGCGCGGCACGCCGTACCGCTGACAGCAAGAGGCAGCGCAAGAAGGTGCTGCGTGAAATGAAAACCCTCGCTAAGCGCATCGCCGATCACGCCATGGCCCATAAGGAAGCGCTCGTCACACGCCGGAATGAAACCGATATAACAGAAGGCCGGGCGCTTCATATCATCGGGCGAATCGAGGGTGTGCTGGCCCAGTTGCCCGCCGCCATCAAGCAGGCACACGAAAGGATCATCGGCGGACGCCAGGTCCCCAATGAGGGGAAGATACTGAGTCTTTATGATGATAGTGTCCAGGTGCTGGTGCGCGGTAAGGCGGGGGCTGAAGTTGAGTTCGGCAACAAACTGTGGCTGGGAGAATCCCGCGAGGGGCTTGTTCTGAATTACAAGTTATATCAAGACAATCCCGGCGACTCCACGTTGGTCAAGTCCGCGATCCAACGATTGGTGGTTGAACAAAATCTTGCGCTCAAGACCGTCTGGGGAGACCGGGGACTGTGGAGCAAAACCAACAGTAAAATGCTTGAGGAGATGAACATTGGCAACGGACTCTGCCCGCGTGATGTTAGAGAACTTGCGGATCGTCTTGTAAACGATGCGAGCTTCCGTGAAGGTCTCAAGAGACGTGCCGGCACCGAGGCGCGAATAGGGATTTTCAAAAACGCATTTATGGGACGTCCGACGCGGGAGAAGGGATTTGAGCATCGTGAACTGGCGGTGGGGTGGGCGGTAATCAGTCACAATCTGTGGGTCGTGGCGCGAATGGCGCGGGCCGCACAACAGGAACAGGAAGCCCGGCAAAAGACCGCGACACGAAACAAGCCCCGGCGAGATCCTGAAAAGCGGGCAGCCTAACTTCCCAGTGCGGCAAGCAGCGTGAAAATGGCCGAATCCAAGAGAGGTTATGGCGAACCGCACCCGCAGAACCGATTGAAATCAGTTAGAAGACATGTCGTTTTTCAAGCGGGCGTTTTGATTTTCGGGCATTCCCACACGGCCAGCCACAATCTGTTGCCGGGGGCACCGGTCAATCACCCGTATGTTGATGCGATTTCAAAATCCGCCAATTTCGGCCAGTTGACGGCCCTAATTCAGGATCCGTCAAATCGAGTCATCGTTTCTCCTGTTAGGTGTAAATAGACCGGATCAGCCGCAAAAAGTCCCGGTTCTGGGACAGGCTCTATAATAGGCGGTCGGACAGCCCCAATACTCATAGGTATTATCCCAGTAGGCGCTGGTGGTCTGACCATTGACCGTGCGGTCTATGGCCTGACCGGTCCCCCACTGCTCGCCACCTTCATACACAAACGAGCCATCACAGCGGCGTTTCATGTCACGGTCCCAGAGCAATTTCTGCTGGTATTCGGCCGCCGCGAGCGGGCCGCCCACATTGGCACCCAACATCGTCCACAGGTAGCTGAATCCCTGCCCCGTATGCCTGTATTGCTCGCCCCTGAATCCCGCCACGCACATCCGCGAGAAATATTCCGTCGCCACAGGTTTGTCGCCCATGCATGCAAACATCACCGCGCACAACGCGTCCTTGCCGTTGCTGGCGTGATCATAATAGATCCGGGGCTGACCATTGATTTGGTGCTCGCCGTAATACGGCTGGTGCTCGCCGTAGGGAATTGACCCACGGTTGACATAGTAACCGAAAAAATTGGCTGCCCGCGCGATGGCCGGATCAATTTCCGGACTCACCACGCCGGCCTTCCTGCCTAACACAATCGAGAGTTGGGCGGCCAACCCGGCCTGGTTGACCGGACCATACCAGCTCATCGAGCCATGGGTGCCAGCGACCTGGCATATGCCTGCACCATGTCCTGGTGATTGTTATCATAATAAGTTTTGCCGGTTGCCAGCAGCCCAGCGCGCTGATGGCCCCTGCCCCGCCGGCATCGCCCCACCCCTTGGCCAGGATCCTTTGTTGAAGACTGTTAGCGGCGTTGGCCATGATCCGCGAGGACTTGGAACACTCGTACGGCGCGCTGTCCGCGTAGGCACCCAAATGACCATTTTCCAAATATTCAGGCGGCAACATCGTGATCGACACATCCTTGATGGCGAATCCCGCGCGCCAGCGCTTGAGCTTGATCGGTGGTAGCGCCGGGCGTGACTACCACACTGCCGGATCCCACTGCGGGGATCGTCAGCGGCGGCGGCACAACCTAACGGAAAACCTCCAGCTCCCAGAGCGAATAACCGAATTGGGTCGCGCGCCGGGTCCCGGTCAGCCGCAGCCAGCGCGCCTCCACAGGGGCGAACTTGACGTCCTCCGAGCCGCCCTTGCCGTCCTGCGTCTGATAGACCTGGCGCCATGTCTGCTGGTCGGTAGAAACCTCGATCGAGTATGCCTTGGCATACGCCGTCTCCCAGGCGAGCACCAGACGCGAAATCATTTCCGGCTTGCCAAGGTCCACCACCAGCCACTGAGGGTCGGAAAATTCCGACGACCAACGGGTGTCAAGCTGGCCGTCAACGGCCGCCTCCGGCGCGGTGGCACCTGCCTCCTTCAGGCTGGACGAGGCTTGAACCGGCTTGCCCACGGCGATGCCAAACCGTGCCTGTCGCCCCGCTTCAGTTAGAATGTTGAAATCACGCAGGCTGCGCACGGGGGCGTCTCCGGATTTCATGAGGGTGGCCTCCACCTGGTAGTTACCCGGCGTGGCGGGCAAATCGATGGTGAAAGCCAGTTTCACATCGCCAAGCGGTGGCACCTCACAAGACATGGCTTGTTCCTGAACACACGTGCCGTCTTTGAGCAAACGGAAGCGCACCGTCCCCTGCCAGCTACTATATAAATCATTGATCACCACCACCGGAAACTCCTGCGGCTTGCCGGCGGCATATTCCTCAGCCCAGGCGTCAATCATGAGACCCACCGGCGCGAACGCATCGCGGACATAACGCTGGAATTCCGGCTCCCAGACGAGCTTCTCGACATCGGTCCAGTGGTCGCTGGTCTGGCCGTCTGACCTGGCATAGCCGAGCGCGCAGAAATGCAACACGCCGGCAGCCGCGCGGTGCGAACGCCAGAACTCGGTCTCAGCCGCCAGATAGCGCGCGTACACATGCCGCCGTTGGGCAGTGGTGGAATCCTTGCCCAGCAGGTTCTGATAGAGGTCGCGGGTGAGCGTGGTGGGCGTGCCGTCGCGATTGAGCCAGAGCCAGCCGTATTCATTGATGATCACCGGGTTTTTCCCTTTGTTAGGGATCACATTGCCGGTGCCCGCGCCGGACTCCTTCGCCAGATTGGCCAGCTTGTACTTCGAGTCGATGAAATGATAGGGGTGGGATTCGAAGACGTCGCCCGGTGCCTGTGCCGGTGCCCAGCCATTGTCCCACGGACGGTTGGAAAAATCCAACGCGCGCACTTTCTGGATAGCCTCGCCGGTTCGTGACACCGCGCGTGTCTCGTTGCAGGCGTCCCAGATGACCACACACGGGTGATTCCACCGCTCCCGCATCCACTCGGCATATTCCTGCGCCAATTCGTTGACGTCATAGTCGCCAGGTTTTTGCTCCATGTTCCAGATCGGGAACTCGTCCTGGATGAGGATGCCCTCCTCGTCGGCAATGCGGTACCAGAACTCCGGCGGAAAGCCGATGCAGTAGCGCAGGGAATTCCAATGCATGTTTCTAACGGCCTTGTGGAGGCGGCGGACCCATTCCTCGCGCCACGGTTTGTCACCGCGCTCCGGATCCTCAAAAAACCGATAGAGTGTGATATTACTGCCGCGCAGGAAATACGGCTTGCCGTTCAGAACCGCCCGGCCGGTGGCTTGATCAAGCCTGAAACTACGCATGCCAAAACGGGTCTTGAGCACATCGCCCGCGCTGCGGGCTTCCAACTCGTAAAGAAACGGATCCTCCGGCGACCACAGCCGGCAATTCTTCAGCGCGATGGTGACCTGGCCGGTCGCTTCCGGCCCCTCGCCCGCAGCTTGGATGTCACATTGCCCCTCACCCGCCACCACCCCGCTCGCAGCCTCGCGCACGATGAATTTGAGCTTTGCCGCAGCCGGCATCCCGGCGCGTTGCAGCCACGTGTGGATTGTGACGCATTGTTTCTCGATATCAGGCACGGCCTGGACGCGGGCGAGATGCGGCGCACCCGATAGAACCAGCTCCACCGTGTCATAAATGCCTGGAATGAACTTCTGCTTCTCATAATCCCAGCCGTTAGGTACGGCCTTGGGCAGCGCCTCGCGGCACGCCCCGACCCGGATGAGCAACTCGTTGTCGCCCGCTTTCAAGGCCGCCTTGGCATCGAAATATCCGGGGGTGAAACACGGGATGTGTTCGCCGAGCACCTGTCCATTGAGCATGACGCGCGTACCGAACATCGCCTTGTGGACCTTGAGCACCGCCACCGCGGGAATCGGCCCGTCAATACGGAAGTTGCGCCGATACCAGAACGCATCGCGCCTGGCGCTCCTGACCCCGACCTCCTCAAACGCCGGTTGCGCCATATCCACCAAACCCGGCACCGCCACCTGATGGCCAAAGCTCGTGGGACTGGCGGTCATGGCCCCCTCGCCTATCTGCCAGTCACCGTCCAGAGTCATGGTCGTGCGCCCTTCCCCGGCGCGACCTAACACGCTCAGCGCCACCAGCGCCGCAAGAATCATCCTTGGCAATACGGAGTCACGCATCATGGTGAAACTGCTTACTGCTGGCCCGCTTTCAATCTTGCGACCTACCTGAGTTTCAACTTCGTCCGCTTCAATCCGTCCCATCTCTGCCACACCGCCGCCACCGATCAAGGGCGTTTTCATCTGCCAGAAAATTCCGGCTGAATCGGGATGGTTTATAGCCGGCTTGACCAGGGCAGAAAGGCGGCTCTTGGCTTCGTGCATGTTGGCGGTGATCATGACGGGCTAGGTTAGCTAAGTTTCTGTGGCATGTCAAGACAGCGAGTTCTGTAGCGGCGGTCGCGGCAGTCTATGACCGTCGCACTTGTTTTGCAGCCCTCACGGCTCACGCAGGCCGGCGGCGATGGGCTGGCGGGCGGCCCGGATGGCCGGGAACAAGCCCCCGCCAATGCCAATGAACGTCGCAAAGCCAATCGCCTTTCCTAACAACAAAGGCGTGACCTTGAAGGCGAACGCCACCTGGCTGAAGGTCTGCCAGTTGATGGTGGAGGAACGGTAGCCATCGAAAAAGACATAGGCGGCACCCCCGCCGAGCAAGCCGCCGAGCAGTGACAGCAGGACCGATTCTACGGTAGCCTGAAAATGAGTTGCCACCGCCCTCGGCGGCCGTAACCCTGGCATGCATGAAATCCCGGTTCGCGGCCGATGCGTCGTGCAGGTCCTTGATCAGCGCAAGCAGCGCATCCGGCTCCCAGCTCTTGAGGTGCCGCCGGATGGCGGGCCAAGTGGGTTTCGTGTTTTTGCTCATGGATTGAACGGGACTGTGGGGAAGTTCCTGCAACAATGCGGCCTTGATTCGGAAACATCCGGGAGTCCCTGTAGAAAAATCGCGCCGGAATTGTGTCCGCAGTATCCCTCGAAAATCAGTTCGCTCCAGAAGCGCGGCTTGGGTCCGAATTTTAGAAACTGCTCAAGGCGCCGTTCCACGCCGACTTCGTCACTGCGGATTCCGTTACGTGCAAACATTGCCAGCCACTCGGCCTGCCCCGGGGCTCGCAGCACATAGGGGGTGCCCATGCCGACCCAGCAGGTGAAAGCGAACGGCGGCGGGACCGCACGGACCAACCACAGTTCACCTTTGTTCCCGACGTATCCAGAACTACCGACAAACGAAAACTCTTTGTCGGTCACCAGCTCGCGCAGGCTGATCCTGCCGTTTTTCAACCCGCAGTGCTCATAGACTCCCATTCTTGAGTCAGCCAAGGTCTTTGCCATCGCCAAGTATTCCGCACTGAACCCGAACAAGCCACCGATCTCGGCAAATAGGCCGGCCATGGTCTCCCCGCCTTCGCCAACCCGCAGGTCGCACTGCGTCCACATGGCAAAGTAGGATCCGGTGATGGGACTCATTGGCGGATAACCGGGCGTGTAATCATCGTCGAGCCTCTCAAGCCGTTTCCTAAAGGTCCACAGCTCAGGCATCCACAGGAGCAACTCGGCAAATAGGTACACCATCTGCTGCACACTCGCGTAAAGTGCGAATGCCGGATCCGCGCCGCCGTCCACCAATGCTTCTGGCGTCTCCAACCCCGCATTCTTATCCACCTCGCGCTTGATCTGGGCCAACATCCCAAACGGCAGGATTTTCTGCTCCTTGGCGGCAATCACCCGCGCGTTGACCTTGGCAGTAAGGGAGACCTGCGGCTTGGACAACTTGCTGATGCTGGATTTGCTTTTGCCCATGGCTTGAATTCTTCTGTTTGCCTTGCAGTGGCTTTTGGGCTGCAAGTGTGTGTGCCGATGCGGCGGATTGAAAACCGGGTGTAATGAGGCGGCCCTGCCGCAATCGAGTGTTAGACCACCATGTCCTTGAGCTTCTTGAGCGGGCGCACCTTGACGACCGTGGACGCTGGCTTGGCCATGAACGTCACTTCCTCCTTGGTGAAGGGGTTGATGCCCTTGCGTGCCTTTACCGCTGGCTTGCGCACCGTGCTTACTTTCAGCAAGCCGGGCAGGACGAACTCGCCGACAGCGTTCTTCTTAACGTGCGCTTCGATGACGTCAGTCAGGCTGTTCAGGACGGCAGCAACCTGCTTGCGGCTGAGGTCGGTGTCCGTAGCGATCTGGTCGAGGATCTGGGTCTTGCTGAAGCGGGCTTTGATGGGAGTGGTCTTGGTTGCCATGCATGAGGAAGTCGTGGAAATGGCGGCGGATGTCAAGGCCCACGGCGTGGGCAGCGCGTGACTAGAGGCCACCCCTGCTTGGGCACCGCGTCCCACACCCTTGATGGATTTGCCACATAGCGGCGCTGACGGGGGGCATACGCCGGAACGGTTAATTGATTATGACGCTTTCGACATCGAAGAACACGAGGCGGCGCTGTTCAATGGCGACGATTCTATTGGATCTGAATGAACGAAGAGCAGAGGTGACAACGAGCGCGCAACCCCAACCGGCAAGACCAACCATTCCCCCCGCTACCCTGGGGGACGGGAGGGGAGAAGTCCCCTGGCGGGGATTTAGGGGCGAAGTGCCAACGCGGTCGAGCTGGCGGCAGCTCGGCGGGGTGTGGGACGGCAACCCCGCATGAACCGGCGGAAACAAACGCCAAAACCACGGAACGAAGGCGAACGGTCCGGGGCGGAATCCTTCGGAACAGCTTGCGTGAAATGTCCTGTCGACAGGACATTTCGTCGGATTGACAACGGGGATGCCCGAATGGGGAGAAAATCACAACTGCCCGCAGATCTCCAGTAGAGGCTGGAAATCCCGTTTGATCGCCTCCCGCCGGTCAGCATCCCACTCTTCCACCGGAGTTTTGCAGGTTTCGCTCGTCAACCAGCAGACCAGCCGGTTGATCAACGCCACATGATTTGTTTGCTTCTTGCCGGCTCTGGCATCCTCCATTTCCTCCTCAGTGACGAGGCGGCCCGCTTGGATCGATTTGCGCAGGCGGGGGATGCTCGGGTTGTGCTCTTTGGCCAATCCCAGCCAATGTTTCTGCAGGTGAGGTTCGAGCGGCGCAACGGCCGCGTGGTGTTCTTGGCCGAGGCTCGGGTCCCTCAAGGAATGGCCGACATTGCGGGCCACGTATGCATAGTTGCGGAGGGTTTTCTCGGCGAGTCCGGTTACTCGCACCGCTTCCTTGTATTTGTGGTCGTACGCCTTCTTTCCGTAATTGACCCAGTCCCCTAACATTAAGGCAATCGACTTGGCAATCGGTGCCAACCGGCTTCCCAGCTCACCCCATTCCGCCAGGCTGAGGTCGCCGAAAAACTCAATTCCGGTGGCGGTGACTATGTATTTGAGATCGGGATTGGGATTCACAATGGCTGGGAGGTCCATGGCTCGTCCTTTCGGTTTCTTTTGGGTATCCATGATCCCTTTTGTCACTCCAGTGG
>Ga0209697_10008634_pt1 | contig 11530 bp, 16 predicted proteins | sample AliMusrvi5mmetaG_FD_184115 | JGI IMG/M metagenome (GOLD analysis project Ga0209697, IMG submission 184115) | Freshwater lake bacterial and archeal communities from Alinen Mustajarvi, Finland, to study Microbial Dark Matter (Phase II) - Alinen... | ecosystem: Environmental > Aquatic > Freshwater... | reverse complement strand
TCGCCTTCCGCTGCATTCATGCCAGCCGTAGAATGGACTCGTTCTGGAAACACCACCTCAACTCACACGCGGCTGAGAATGACACGCTCCCTCTCGCTGCGTGATTGAAGATTTTTGTCCTGCACCCATGCGGGCGGAGGGGCAACGCCATGCCGGCGAAGAACTCGCGCAGTCCAACACCGGTTGCTTTTTCCGCCGGCGGTGCTAGGTATCTTGACATGCAAACATTCCATCGGCCCCTGAAAGTCCTCTTCATCCTGCTGGCATCCCTGACACTTGCGGTGGCGGGCGACTACCCGTTGAAAACCTGCGTCGTCTCCGGCGAAAAACTCGGCGAGATGGGCAAGCCGTATATCTTCACCTACCAGGGCACCGAAGTGCGCCTCTGCTGCGATGGCTGCCGGGCGAAGTTCGACAAAGACCCCGCGAAGTACCTCGCCAAAATCGCCGAGGCCACGAAGGCCGCGAAATAGCTTGGACTGCGGAGACAGCATATGACCATCGGGTTCCTGAGACATGCGGAGGCGGAAGACATGGCCGGGTCCGACCACGAGCGGAGGCTGACCCCGAAGGGGCTCGAACAGGCTGCGAAGGTCGGGAAATTCTGTGTCCGCAACGGCTTCGTGCCGGACCTCATCATCACGAGCCCGGTCATGCGCGCCAGGCAGACTGCCGAGATTGTCGCGTCGGCGACCGAATGCGAGTTGATCGAGGGAAGATGGCTCGCCTGCGGGATGGAAGCAGCGGACTGTTTCAAGGAAGTCCGCGCATTGCCGCAAAAGGACTTTGTTTTGCTTGTCGGGCACGAACCGGATTTCAGCGAGGTCATCGGCAGCCTCATCGGGCTGATCGACCCCTCGTGTTTGAAAATCCGCAAGGCCACTCTCGCGATTGTGGACATCGCCGCGACGGAGCAGGGTTGCGGGCAGTTGCAATTTCTGATCCCAGCGCGTTTGATGTCCTGATGCCGCCCGAAATCCTGCACACCCAGTCATTCGTCTCCGACGCCGTCGCCCTCATCGCGGGCGACGCGGCGAAAGCCATAGAAGCCCGGGGAGTTTTCCGGATCGCCCTGAGCGGGGGCAACACCCCGCGCCCGGTCTATGAGGCGCTCGCCAGGCTCGACCTTCCGTGGGACAAGTGGGAGATCACCTTCGGCGATGAGCGCTGCGTTCCGCCCGACGACGACCAGAGCAATTTCCGGATGGCCCGGCTCGCGTGGTTCGACCGCGCGCGCATCCCTGCCGCGAGCATCCTGCGCATGGAAGGGGAATCCGACCCCGCCGCGGCCGCAGCGAAATACGAGCGCGAGCTCCTTTCGCTTTCGACCCCCTACGTGCATGATCTGATTCTTCTCGGCATGGGCGACGACGGGCATACCGCCTCGCTTTTTCCCGGGACCGAAGCCCTCCATGCAACCGCCCGGCTGGTCGTGGCAAACTACGTGCCGAAGTTCTCGTGCCACCGCCTCACATTCACCTACCCGCTGCTGGACGCCGCGCGCCATGTCTGCTTCTTGGTCAGCAGCGCGGGCAAAGAGGCGGTGCTGGAGGAAGTCCTCGCCGGGAACACCGATTATCCGTGCGCGGCGGTGGCTCCGGCGGAAGGCCGCGTGACCTGGCTGCTCGGAGGTGGCGCTTAAGGCGCGTGGGCTATGCGCAACATTCAACCCGAAAACCTCGTAAACGAAACATGTTGCTACGCTTCGCTACGGTTGTGCTCCCTGCACCAAATGTTTGACTGCCCCACTCACGATCCACACCGTCCGCGGCTCTTTTGCTGGGGAGCACACGCGTCCCGCGTGTCCGGGTTGGCGTCTCGCCGACACGATTTTCCGGCGGGACGCCGGAAACCACACCCGGGACGGGCGTGCTCCCCGGAAGCAAAGCGATGCGCACGCGAATTTTGATGCGTTTGCCCTGCCGTTTTCGGGCTCAACTTTCATGAAAGCATTACTTCTCACCAACGAGTATCCCCCACGCATTTACGGGGGGGCCGGCGTCCATGTCCAATACCTCAGCCGCGAACTCGCCAAGCTGATGCCCGTCGAGGTCCGGTGTTTCGGCGACCAGAACTCGGTGGCACCGAACCTGTCCGTGATGGGTTTCGGTCTCGTCTCCGACGCCTACACCTGCCCGAACCCCCTGCATCCCGCATTCGGTGCCGTGCAGCGGTGCCTGGACTTCAACACGGACAAGATCGAGGCGGATGTCGTCCACTGCCACACGTGGTATTCCCATTTCGGCGGGATCCTCGCGAAGTTGAACTACGGGATCCCGCTCGTCGTCACCGTCCATTCGCTCGAGCCGCTGCGCCCGTGGAAGCGCGAGCAGCTCGGCGGCGGCTACGACTTCAGTTGTTGGCTCGAAAAAACCGCGCTGGAGATGGCTGATGCCGTCATCGCCGTTTCCGACGAGACCCGGCGGGACGTCGAGCGCCTCTTCCAGGTTGACCCGCAAAAAATCCACATCATCTACAACGGGATCGACCCCGACGAATACCGTCCGGCCGCGACCGACGGCGCGCTGCGCAGGCTCGGCGTCAACCCCCACGAGCCGTATATCCTTTTCGTCGGAAGAATCACGAGGCAGAAGGGGATCATCCACCTGGTCAACGCCATCAGGCACCTGGACCCGGGGTTCCAGGTCGTCCTCTGCGCCGGCGCCCCGGACACTCCGGAGATCGCGGCGGAAATGAAAACCGCCGTCGCGGCGGCCCAGCGCCTGCGCCCGGGCGTGATCTGGATCGAGGAGATGCTCGACAACCGCTCGAAGATCGAGCTTTACACCCATGCGGGTGCCTTTGTCTGCCCTTCGATCTACGAGCCGTTCGGCATCATCAACCTCGAAGCGATGGCCTGCGGGACGGCGGTTGTCGCCAGCGCGGTCGGGGGGATCCGCGAAGTCGTCCGCCAGGGTGAAACCGGATTTCTGGTGGCGGTCGAGCAGATGGGCGAGAGCCCGTTTGAGCCTTTGCACCCGGCAAAGTTTTCCAAAGATCTCGCCGCGCGGATCAACGAGCTCATGGCCGATCCCGCCAAGCAGATGGCTTTTGGAAAAGCCGGACGCGAGCGCGCGGCCAACGTGTTTTCCTGGAGTTCGATCGCCCGGCAAACCCGCGATCTCTACGAGAGCCTGTGATGCCTGAGCTGCCGACACCGGGAAGCTTGTTTGGGGCGATTTTGTTCGGGGCCATCGGGATGGGGGCGTTTGTTCACGGCAAGCGGCGCGGGCTCGCGAAGCCGCTGATCATCGGAGTGGTCCTGATGATTTACCCCTACTTTGTCTCCGACGGGACGCTGGTGTTCGTCATCGGGGCCGCGCTCTGCTACTTGCTCTACCTCTTCCGCGAGTAGGCTCAGACATCCTGACGCGCGAGGAAAGCGGCTGAGATGATAACCCGCATATTTCACCCTATAAACCACTAATGGCCACTTAAAATCACTAAAATACGAAGCAGTGCAATGACTTGTGAAAACGGCACCACTCACCCTTCTGGTGAATGATCATTGATCTATAACACCCTGTTAATTAGTGGCTTTTAGTGAAAATTAGTGGTTCAACTGCGAAATTTAGGATGGGCTGGCCGATCGCGCGGGGGTGGGTTTGCGGTTTGTCCGGGATTTGGAGCAGGGCAAGGAATCCCTGCGTCTCGACAAGGTCAATCAAGTGCTGGCGCTCTTTGGTCACCGGATGGCACCGGCACCATTCCGCCCCGAGGTGGACGATGAGAAGAGCTGATGAAGGAGAGCTTCCAACAGTTGCTGGAATCGCGCTGGCGACGGCTCGCCTGACCCGAAGGCCCTGGGCCGGCCCAGTTTCCAAGCCGGAGGGGGCCAACGCGACGACGTTTCCCTCGGTACGGGCGCACCGCCGGGTGCCCGACTGGTTTCCTCGAAGCGCGTGTCGCGCACAATCCAACAAGTCGGCGGGCTCGGCGATCCCGCCCAACCAATGTTCGTCTCAGCCGATTTCCTCGCGCGTCAGCATGTCTGAAGTTTTCGTTCAGCAACACTTCAACAAATCGCAGATGCGCCCCCGTGAAAGGGACCGCACATATCCTGATTCCAAAACACCCCCGTCTGTGGTAAAAAACAAATCCCTGCCCGGCGTCAAGGGATGAAGCAGAAATCCAAAAATAAACCAGCGATTGATCGAAATCTTCGGGTTTTGACCAAAGGCGGCAGCTTGTCCCCGCTGATCCGGACTTCCCGTAAAATCCGAAAACGGGGAATTCTCACCACGGAGAACACGGAGAGCACGGAGAGATCAGGAAGAAACGACCTATGGCTCGGGGCAAATTGGTGCATCTTGTTTGTAGGATTTTCTCCGCTCCGCTTCGGTTGCCATCCCCTTTTTACTAGCCCGTATCTCTCACACTCCGGTTTGGGAGGCCGCAGGTTGTAGCCGCGGTCTGTGACCGCGGTCGGCTTGGCAAGCAAGCGGGGATTGGCGCTCATAGACCACCCCTACAACGCGACCGTGAGAGATGCGGGCTAGACAAAACAATATTGCCGAGATGTTCATCGTGGAGTATCGTCGCAACATGATCGCACAAGCAGAAATCAGACAAATGACTCTCCCTGAGAAGTTTGCGCTTCTTGAGACAGTTTGGGCGGAGATTTCAACAGATCCGAGCCAAGTTGAAGTGCCTCAATGGCACAAAGATGTTTTGGACCAGAGGGATCTTGCCCTCCAAGAGGGGCGAGCCGTTGTCCTTGAATGGGACGAAGCCAAGAAGCAGATTGATCAGGCCATTCGATGAGAGTGCGAATCCTTGACACGGCGCGTGACGACCTGATTCAGGGATTTCATTTTTACGAGCAGCAAGAATCTGGATTGGGAGATTACTTTCTTTCCAGTCTTTACGCGGACATTGAGGGTCTGAAAATATTTTGCGGAATTCATCCGAAGGCATATCGCGGCTTCCAAAGGGCACTTTCGAACCGCTTTCCTTTTGCCATCTACTACACCCACGATACGGAAGCCGTCTTGGTTCGAGCTGTCGTTGACTGTCGCCGAAAACCGTCTTGGATTCGCCGCCACATAAAAAATGTCTAATGCGCCGATGGACGGATTCGAAGGCAAACTGTCCACGTCGAAGTATGCGAAACTCGCCAAGTGTTCGGAGGACACGGCACTGAGGGACATGAAAATCCTGCTTGATCGCGGAATTCTGGCGCTGGAGAAGGGCGGAGGAAGGTGCACGAGCTATCGTCTGACCGCGCCGCCCGCCAACCTCGGCATCTCGAAAATACCTTGAAAGGGACGCACAATTCCTGATTCCCAAACACCTCCGTCTGTGGTAAAAAACAAATCCCTGCCCTGCGTCAAGGGATGAAGCAGAAATCCAAAAATAAACCAGCGATTGATCGAAATCTTCGGGTTTTGACCAAAGGCGGCAGCTTGTCCCCGCTGATCCAGACTTCCCGTAAAATCCGAAAACGGGGAATACTCACCACGGAGGACACGGAGAGCACGGAGAGATGAGGAAGAAACGACCGTATGCCTCGGGACAAATTGGTGCATCTTGTTTGTAGGATTTTCTCCGCTCCGCTTCGGTATCAGTTGATTCGCGCCATCCCCGACGTCTCACCCTCCGGGTCAACCTGCGGTTGCTCTACCGAGCAGCTTCCCTCGCCGCCTGGTTGTGCTCCCTGCACCAAACATTTGTCCTCCCCTTTTTACCTAGCGCTCTATCGCTGGTTTTCCCTCCGTGTTCTCCGTGCCTCCGTGGTTTAAAATCTTTTTTCGGGTTAAACCGCAGACCAGCTTCCACCTGACGTAACCGCAAACCGGAGAATGCGCAGTGTGAAAATGTTCTTGCAGAGGTGTTCACCGGGTGCAAAATGCGATGCATGCAACGCTACGAACGAAATCTGCACTTCGGTGCCGCATTTGTAGGTAATATGTCGCCGGAGACATTTTACCTGCAAATGTCGCCAGCGACTCAATAATACTGTTCGTTAAAAATATGAAACTCCTACTCCAAAACTTCAACGAGAGGGCCCATCACCTTCTTGAGTCGCCTCTGGCCAAGAAAGTTCTCCTCGGAGAACTTAAATGTTCATTTTCCTGGAAGGCAGGAGAAGGAATTGAGATCTCGTCTCCAGACTACGAGAAGAATGATCTTGATGCTTTTATCCTCACCTTACGTCTTTTCGTTCAGAATAACGAAGCGATCTCCCTACAGAATTTACAGAACGCCTACGACGCATCAACAGTGTCACAAGACCTGAAGGACTCCATCACTCGATCACGCGCAGATCTGAATGCATTCCTTGACAGCCGCATGATCTTTCAGTGGCCCGATGGAGCACAGACCTATAGAGAGCATTTTGAGACGGTAATGTATGGGAACTTAGCACATATGAACGCGACTAAAGCAGAGCTTTTTCGACGTTGGGTGAGCGATCCATTTATATCCCACCACGTATGGGCGCTTTTTCTGATGGTTGTTCAGAATATCTTGGCCACCATCAGTTATCTGCGCGTTGTTAACATGAAAGCGTTGGAAGAAATACAATAGCGATGCGATCCACCGAACACCAACCCACTGGCACTCGGGCTGCTTCCGCACCCCGACCGCCAGCAGTCCGGTGCCGGTGATCGGGAACGTATGTCGGAGATGAAAGGTGGAAGAGATGAGTAGCCCGGAAGATAAATTCAAGATCAACCTCAACCAGAACCTGTGGGGCTTGTTCGTGAGTTTTGCGTCCTTGGGAGCCGCTGAACACTACAAGCTTTGCACTCTCTACTGGTTTTCTTTGGTTGCTTCGCTGATCATGATTCTCTCTGTTGGCGTAACCACAATTGCATACACAATCAACTACTGGAAGAACAAGGTGCGAAGCGAATGAATCGTTCTGGCAGGAGCAATCCATGAACTATTGGCTTTTCAAGTGCAACCCAGCAAAGTATGACATTGATGCCCGTCTCAATGACCCGGAGGAAAAGACAACGTGGCGTGTGACTCGCTATAGAAAGGACGTCCGTGCGGGTGATTTGGCCTTCATATGGAGGTCCGGCCCTAATCGTCGAATCGTAGCGGTGTTGAAGATCGAAACAGATCCACATGAAATGGCGGAGCCGGAATCTGAAAGAAAGTACGCAATTAATCTCCCGTCAGGTATCCTGTACCGCGTGGAAGGAAGGTTCACCCACCGCTTCCTTGATCTTTCTCAGGAGATGCTCCGGAAAGTTCCGGAACTCATAGGTCTATGCCTATTTCAAGGGTTCCAACAGGCAACTAATTTCAGGGTCACTCCGCAGGAAGGCCAGAGAATATTGAACCTGATCGAAGAAAAGGGGACATAACCTGCCCCTGGAGCACGACGCGGAAGACCGCGCGGCTCAGGGGCGTCGTTCGCAAACAATATGACGCGCGATAAATCATACCGTGGTAATGCCAGCCAGTTCTTTATTGCAGGGGAATTGTGCCGGAGAGGATACGCCGCAGTCGTCACGCTGGGGAACACTCCCAACGTGGACATTTTATGTAGCAATGTGGAAGGCACGAAATTTGCACACATCCAGGTCAAGACGTTTGAACCAGGCAACCGGACATGTAGCGTCGGTCTGAAAGCGGTAAAAGACTTCGGTCCCTCGTTCTTTTGGGTTTTGGGCGGCATTCCATCAGTGTCCTCATCCCGTCCGTTTGAGTTTTTTGTGATTCCGTCAAGCGAGATGGCAAAACATGTTCATGAGGCGCATCAGCTTTGGCTCAAGACACCCGGAAAGAAAAACCAGCCCCACAAGGATAACACTGTCCGAGTAGTTGCACTCCCTCCGCACAAGTCGTTTAACGGATGGGATATTTCATCCTATAAAGACCGTTGGGACTTGATTGAAAAATGTCTGAAAGCATAAATGTGACCGATGGACCTAATCCCTATGACTTCGGAACTTCTCATGCCTACTGCTTGCGCAGGAGCCACGCCAGAGTCAAGTAGGGATAGGTCATCGGAGACTTTAGCAGAAGATCAACCCTTATGAGTAACGACCACATTCCAGCGGCATTTTCAATGCTCATCGAAGAGTTCGAGAGAACGATCCACGAAATCAATCGCGACGGAGCCAGAGCATTCGAGGAGAAGCGATATAATGAGATTCCTCTTCTGACCCAAAAGGCGAAGGATGGTGAGTCATTTCAGTCACGGATCGTGGCACTTGAAGATGAGTGGTCGTCGCTCTCGGAACAGCCGAAAAAACAAAAAGACAAGAAAGAAAAATGGACAAAACAATCTCCGGCTACTCCAGTCGCCTTTCACGCAGCGTGCGTTGCAAGAGCAAATTCACATTTAAAGACTGAATTTATCAAGCAAACACGTTCGTCCTTCATCAGTAAGGATGGACAGATTGCACTTGTGATTTCGATTTCCCGCGAACACGATAATGGTAACCAACACTTTTGTTGGTTTGGCTTTCCTCCTTACCAAGCTGAGTTCCTTGCTTCTAAACGACGAGGATACTTGTTGCTTGGATGTGGAGCGCCGGATCGAATTCTTTTGATACCATTTGAAGATTTTCTTCCTTGGAGCCAAAAGTTAAATAAGACTGTTAGGGAAGACGACTCATACTACTCACATATCAGAATTGTGACAGATGATGGCGGATTTCGCTTAAAGTTGGAGGGGCGCGGTAACCAAGTTGATGTTGCCAAGTATCAAATCAAGATAAAATGAAGTTTAACGGTAAAGGGCATACCGCAAACGTGGGACGAGCCCCACTGATTGCAACAATGACAAGAATCACAAAGAAACCACCACCCAGCATCCACCTGCCGCACCCGGAGAGCCGTGGGTGACTTTGACGGTTTTTCCACATTATGTCATTGACCAAAAATTTGCTTCGAGAGGTTTCAGCGACTGACTCCGAATCGGACTACATCGCAGTTGAGTTACTTTGGAACGTCCTCGTCAAAGCCGCGCATGCCAAGGACGAGCAATGTGAGTTTAAGCGCTTGTTGCTACTTATTGCGGACCTCAATCCCGCACAGGTAGCTGCATGGATGCATGATCACTCAGTGAATATCCTGCTCGATCTCCAGCCACCGCTGGAGACAGTTCTTGCAGACCGGAATGAGCGCATTCAGCCTTCGAATGCTGTGGCAGAGATTGCTACTATTCGCACTACCCGCGTTGCGGAGCCAAGAAAAGCTGCGGTTGCCTTACTTTCCGTGCTAAAAAGGATTCGCAATAAGCGCATTCATGGATTTAAGACACCAGACGGTCTACGTGATGTTGAGATATTGGGTGCATCACGTTCTTTACTCAGAGCGTTATGTCATTCACTAATTCACTGAAGATGCCTAACGGTAAAAGGCGTAGCGTAGGCGAGCAACGTGCCACGTTTTTCTGCTCAGACTCGCGAGTTTTCTTCACTGGGAAGATTCCAGCCGAAAGTCATGACAGAAGTATTCTTATGATGAGTAAAATATCCAAATTATGAATATCTACGTTTCCAAAGACGGACAACAGCATGGGCCGTTTACATTTGAGGAGATTAGTCACGGATTGAGGGATGGGTATTTTTCGGTTAGTGACTATGCTTGGCGAGAGGGAATGGCTGATTGGATTCCATTGAGTTCTTTATTTCAGACGACCACGGTTGACGTAGGTCTTCCCAAAAGAACAACCGCATCGACAGAAACGGCTACAAAGAAGAGGATTTTCCCATCCAAACCATTTATTATATGTTCAGCGGTTCTATTATTGGTGTTGGTCGCGGTCTTGGCGGTTTGCGTTTTTGGACATGAAAACCCCACTCAGAAAATAGAGAGATTTGCGAAAGGCATAAAAAATGTTGATGGTATTTCGGTTAGTGATTTATCATACGATGTCAAGAGGACAGACTCAACCGTTACAAAATTTGTTTCGATAATTAAAGGAACCGTGTCCACAGATGATTCAACAGCGCTTTTCATTTTTCAGGCCAATTATCAAGACGGTAAATGGGTTCCTGCTAGTGAGGGCGTCGAAGTAGAACTAACGGGAGGGAAGGAATACAACGAGTTACAGAATCAAATTGTAAATGTCAATTCATTAGACCGTCAACTTAACACACAAGGAGGCTCTGATGGGGTTAAGAAGTGGTTCAAGAAAAAGAGTAGAATCGGTTTAAAACTCGACGCCATGCTAAGAAAAAATATGGCAGAATTCCAATAAGATATTCATTTTACTAACCAACCAAATTATTAAAGAAAAGCGCCATGACATCGGAAGCAAAAAGTCTTCTTGAGCTATTAAAGCAACGTCATTCTAAAAAACCTGATATATGGTGGATTTCTAGCACATCTCGCGGAATAACTGGCCCGCATACGATGGCGCAGTGCAAAAGGCGTTTAAATACGATAAAAAGCAATGAAACAGTTCACATAATCAATAATGCGTTGGCCCAGAAAAATCCTCCACCTTGGGAATTGGTTCAAGCGACGGTTCAAACCGAGAAGAAGCTCGTTGGCAGTAAAGAAACTGATTCAGAACAGCACGACTTGAGGAAAGGCAAGTGCATTAAATGCGGTTGCACAGAGGTGGCCATTCAGGCTTACAAATGGACATGCAGGAGAGTAAATGCAGTTCCCGATAAGAGTAGAAGTTTTCAAGTGCCTGCAAAGAGAAAGAAGAAAGTCGAAGTTTCAAAAAACCCTGATGAAACCCGACCCTCAGCCGACCATCACAGTAACAGACCAGTAAGATTTTTTTTAAATCCATATATCCCAAAATGCCCGATTTGTCAGAGTCCAGGAATTGGCAGCCTCACTTTGGCAGATAGACTAATGACATCCGGTTTTATTGGAACAGCAGGCAAGTCAATGAAATGCTACAATTGCTCGGCTACGTTTTAAGCAAAGAAATATGATGAAAGCTAGAACTAGCAAATTCCAAAAGTCTTCCGGAAGTAAAGCAACCTATTTAAAACAGCATGATATAAAAGATGGGAAATGCCGAAAATGCGGATGTTCAGAGTTAGCTATTCGTGACTATAAATGGACTTGTCGTGGTAAATACACAATTCCGCATGTCTGGCCTGATGAAATAATACAACTTAGAATAGATGCCGAACGAAGAGAAGCAAATGCTTCAAATGAGATTCAGATTTCAAAGATACTGCAAGAATATCAGGAAACTATTAACGTAGCGGCTTTCTCATTTGATGGTTCCCCGGTTGTTGTCTCAAAAAACAGGAAAATCATCACTACTAAAAAAGGAATCAGGTTTCATGTTTTGCAAGCTGAGGTATTGAAGTCAGTCAAACATGTAATGCTCGCGACTGCGAAAAATGGCGTTAATGGGCGCGGAGTTATCATTGAGGCAGACGAGCACCAATCCGGCAACCTATTTTCAATTGAAAGACCGAAGACAATGATGCAAAAAAGCTTACAACCTTTATTTGATACAATTAGTCACAAGCGTCCGGTTATAAGTGCCACAATAGCAACTGGTTAGAATCTAATGGTTCCAAATGTTTGAAGCCATTTTCTGTAAGTAGCTCATGCATAGGTGTTTTTTCAAACGGGTGAACGCTCAAAA
>Ga0209697_10008632_pt1 | contig 11530 bp, 11 predicted proteins | sample AliMusrvi5mmetaG_FD_184115 | JGI IMG/M metagenome (GOLD analysis project Ga0209697, IMG submission 184115) | Freshwater lake bacterial and archeal communities from Alinen Mustajarvi, Finland, to study Microbial Dark Matter (Phase II) - Alinen... | ecosystem: Environmental > Aquatic > Freshwater... | reverse complement strand
TGTTAGACGGAACCCACGCAGGGATCCGCCATGGTAGTTTCCGCTGATGAGCGGGGTGGAACCGTCGATCTCCACGTTGAGCGTCACCGCCGGAGCCGTGGCGGTGGCGGGAAAGCTGGCGGTGATGGGTGCGACGGGAACCCCCTGCCGGAGGAAGAAGGTGCCCTTGGCCGTGCGTTTGGCGGCACCTGCCATTTCCAGGGTGGCGGACCAGGTGTTGACTTTGGGGATGGCGATCCTGCAGGCGCCGACCGGCACCAAGCCGTCATTTTCCAGGATGCCCTCGAAGTTTCCGATCAGCGCCGCGGGAAAGTCCGCCACGGTGATCGCAAACGGAATGGTCCGCAGCACCGACTTGCGCTGCAACACCTGGACACCGAAGGCATATGTGCCGGCCGCGCCGGTGATCGTTCCCGTGATCCGGCCGGTGGTGGCATTGAAGGTGAGCCCGGCCGGGAGCCTGCCGCTGAGTTTGAGGGTATTGCCGGGAGCCGTGAGTTTTCCCAGGTCGATGGCAACCGGATCCCCAACCCGCGGGTGGACCGCGGTGCCCACATAACATAACTCATAAGTGTCGGAAAACCCGTCGCCATCCGTGTCCGCCAGATGCGGGTCGCTGCCGTAAATGAACACTTCGTCGTAGTTGCTCAATCCGTCCCCATCGCCATCGCCCGCGTCAGGCGCGAATGACGCGCCGATCGTTAGATCCGCATCGAGCAGCAGGGGCAGCGGGTTCACCGTGCCCGTGGCCGACCCGGTCCAACCCGCAAACACAAATCCCGCAGCCGGCACCGCCGTCAGCATGACCGTGGTGCCCGTCGGATAAACCGGGTGGTCCGCGATTCCGGCAATCGTGCCATTCACCAACCCGGCGGTGGTGAGCACGCAGGTTCCGCTGCCAATTGCCGGTCGGCCATACCAAACCGGCGTGCTGAATCCTGATTTGCCATTGAAATAATACACGGTCAATTCGCTGGCGGCATCGTAAAACACCGAGTTCCCCATGGCCGGGGCATTGCCTGCGAAGCGGACGCTCGCCAGGGCACGGCAGCTATAGAATGCGCAGTCGCCGATGGTGGTGACACCGGCACCGATCGTGACATTCGCCAGGCTGGTGCACGAGTTGAATGCCGAACTGCCGATGGTGGTGACGCGGGGCGGGATGGTCACACGGGTCAGCCGTTGGCAGGATCCGAATGCCGCGCTCTCGATGATGGCGACGCCGGTGCCGATCGTGACGCTGGTCAGGTTGGTGCAGTAATAGAATGCCTCATAGCCGATGCGGATCACCCCGGAGCCGATCGTGGCATTTCTCAAGTTGCCGCAGAAATAAAACACATAGTCGCCCATGCTGGTGACATTGTCGGGGATCGTCACGTCCGTCAGGTTGGGACAAAGATAGAACGCGCCACTCCCGATGGTGGTGACCCCGGCGCCAATCGTGATGCCGGTCAGGCCGCTGCCACAAAACGCATAACTCCCGATGCTGGTGACACTGTCCGGGATCGTCACGTTTTCCAACCTGCCGCAGGAAAGGAACGAGTCGATGCCGATGCTGGTGACCCCGGCGGGGATGACAAGGTTTCCCGGTTTGCCCTGCGGGCACAGGATGAGGGTGGTTCGGCTCTTGTTGTACAGGATGCCATCCACGCTGGCATACACGGAATTCAGCGGATCCACCGCGAATGCGGCCAGGCTGGCGCAGCGGGCGAACGCGCCGCTTGCAATGTCCGTGACACGGGCGGGAATCGTCACGCGCGTCAGGCCGCAGCCCTCGAAAGCCCCGCGGGCGATGGCGGTCACGCCGGCGGGAATGATCACGCTCGTCAGGCCGGTGCACTGATAGAATGTTCCGTTTTCGATGCGGGTGACGGCGGCGGGGATGGTCACATCCGTCAGGCCGGGGCACTCTTGAAATGCCGAACTTCCGATGCGGGTGACGCTGGCCGGGATCGTCACGCTCGTCAGGTTTGCACAAAAACAAAATGCCCCGTCCCCGATGGCGGTGACCCCGGCGGGAAGGATCATGCGGGTCAGGCCGCCGCAGAATTTGAACGCACTGTTGCCGATGATGGTGACACCGGCGGGCAGCGTGATGCCGGCCAGCTTGGCGCAGTACTGGAATGCGCCGGATCCAATGGTGGTGACACCGGCCGGGATCGTCACGCTCACCAGGCTGGCACACGAATCAAACAGGTTGTCAGGGATGCGGGTGATGCCGGGGGGAAGCACCACCTCCGTCAGGCTGCTGCACGTGTTGAACGCGTTTTCCCCGATGGAGGTGATCCCCGCGGGAAGCGTGATGCCAACCAGCGCGGTGCACGACCGGAATGCCCCGGGGTCGATGGTGGTGACGCTGGCGGGGATCGCCACGCCCGCCAGGCTGGTGCAGGACTGGAATGCGCCCTCCCCGATGCCGGTGATGCCGGCGGGCAGCGAGACGCCAACCAGCCTGGGACAGTTATAGAATGTCCGGGCACTGATGCGGGTGACACCGGCGGGGATGGTCACATCCGTCAGGCTGTTGCAGGAGTTGAACGCACTGATACCGATGCTCGTGACCCCCGCCGGGAGGGTCACGCCGGCAAGGCGGTAACAATAACAAAACGCCTGGTCGCCGATGCTGGTGACGCCCGCGGGAATCGTCACCTCCGTCAGACCGGTGCACAAGTTGAACACATCAATGCCAATGCGGGTCACGCCGGCGGGGATCGTCACACCCGTCAGGCTGGCGCAGGAATAGAAGGCCCGGTCACCGATGCTGGTGACGCCGGCGGGAATCGTCACCTCCGCCAGGCTGGTGCACATGTTGAACGCATCCATGCCGATGCTGGTGACACTGGCGGGGATCGCCACGCCCGTCAGCTTGGAACAGTTGGAAAACGCGCCGTTGCCAATGCCGGTCACCGGCTTGTTGGCAATGGTGGCCGGAATCACGATGCCCCCCGCCTCCTGCGTTGGGTAGCCCGTGATGTGCACCGAGGTCCCGTTGCTGGTGTAGGTGAAAAGCCCGGAGGTGGCGGCCGGCAGTGCGTTGGCCATGCACCACCAGACAGCCATCACCCACCAGCCGAATGAAGATATATATTTCTTGGAATCCATCGTTGCGGGAACTGAGGTGGACCCCGAAGTCCGGCCACGCAGTGGCTAAACCAAGCTATGGCGACGGGGTGCGGGAAATGGATAGGAGATCATGGATGTCAGATCAAGGATGAAGTTGGAAGGGACTCGAATTTGGGCAGCCGCAGCGCAAGGCACAGCACGCAACGAAGCGTAGCGAAGTGGAGTGCGGAGCCTGGAGCGGAGGCTGCGCGATTCCCTGTGTGCGCTTCAATCATGTGTTTCCCCATCCTTTGGCATTCAAGTCAGCCTCCGGGTTCGTGTTGTTCACGCGGTGCCTTCCGCGAATTTCCAATGGGTTAAGCGCGCAGGTTTGGTAATGGCGCTTACCGCGTGGGAAACATTTGTTGAAGACCGGGTGATGGAGGAGGTCTTGTGCAATCCACAGGTAGTTGAAAGCAACCACGCGGGGAAGTTCATGCTGGCTCGGCTTGTGGAAGAATTGAAGCGATTCGTTTTCTCAAGGGCCTGGTCGGCGCCACGGACAAGGCACTATCTGCGAAGGCAGAGCCGATCTGAATAGCAGTTCTGTGGATTGCGATAATCAGACGATATGCGCGGATCGCGCATCGACTGAGGCGATCCGTTGACACCCGCGACGGTGCATGGCACGCGGACTCTTCATCACCGGATTCACTGTCGCCGAGGTGCTCGCCATCCAGCGCCGCGCCAAGGATTTGCTGATGGAGGGCAAGACGGTGATGAACTGGAACGATGCGGAAACATCCGTCTCCAAGCAGTTCACAATGACCGTCTCGGAAGTCCTTGAGGAATGCGGTCACGCGTTGCGCATCCCTGATCCGGCCACCTACGGCAAACCCCGCATCGCGGCCACCTCATTCATCGACGGCTACCTCCCGAAATGATCAGCCTCAAATCTATCGCCCTACGCTGGCTGCCTCCTGTGCTGGTCCCCAAAGCGTGGGGATCGCCATACGAGGCAGCCAACTGGTCTCCCCGCCGTGGCACGGTGCCGGGGGCATTTCCGACCGACGCCCGCAATGAACTCACGCCCGGTGTGCGCACCGAATTGGTCCGCAAGTCGCGCTACCTCCACAGTTCGATCAACCATGTGCTTGATGAAATGGAAGATGGCTTGGTTGGGATTCAACGAAACGCAGAGGCGCTGAGGTCGCAGAGGGATTCGCGGAGATTTTTGATGGTGATTGCCACCGGGGCGGCAGTCCCAAGGAGGGTATTAGGGTCCCCGAAAGAAACTCTGCGATTTCCTCCGCGACCTCCGCGCCTCCGCGTTTCGATGACTTTGTGATTTTCCGAACGTCAAAATGTGCCAAATCATTTTCCTCCGAGTTCAGGAACTGTGAATCTGGCGGTACCACGCTTCCGGCCCGCGTCACACCCGCCGGCGATGCCATCCAGGCCGCCGAACTCCACGCGCAATTCGCCGCCATCACCGAACCGGCCGCGCAAACCGCCTTCTGGCGCAAGCTCACGCCGGAACAACAAGCCCTCATCCTCAAACACCAAGCCTGAAGCACGATTCGCCCTTCAATCCACAATCCCCATCCTAACAAACAGTCATGTCCAATACCCTAACCAACGTCAAAGACATCAAGGTCGCCCAGAAGGCGCTCATGCCCTTCATGGCCCAACTGCTGCCGGTCACGGCGTTTCCCATCGACTTCAGCCCGCTCCCCGCCGACAAACTCGACACGGTGCGCGTGCCCCTGGTTGGCGCACCCAGCACGTCGAGCGACTTCTCCGGTGACTAATGATGGGGAGTATTCATGTTCGCCGGTGACGAACTGGCACGGGACCCGTCGCTCAAGTTCCTGGCTGCAAGAATCCCGAGGCGGCATGTGGCTGCCATGACCGCGCTGACATGGCATGGTGTCCAGCAGAACTTGGCCTACAAGGAAACCTTGTGGTTATGGGGAAATGAAATGCCAGCGATCCGCTGGAAACTCGAAAACCTCGCGAAACTCAAGCGGACCAACCCTGGCAAATTCTCCCGGCAATCGCAGGAATTGGCTTCACGATTGAATGGCTGATCTGCTGCCGGCAAGGGGCTTGATTGACAGGCGTCCGCCAGTATGGACCTCAAACCAGAAATTTCATCCGACCTGCGTCAATTTGGAAATCGGCGGGTCAAAATTCCATTTTGGCGACAAACATGGAATTTATGCTTCCGAAATTCCAAGTTCGTGCCTACAGTCCCCTGTGATCCGCCAGGTTACAGGCAACGCATTGGCACATTTCTGACCGGCGGGGGAGAATTGCCCGGTTATTGGATTCCGGCGGACTGATCGCCTTGCGGCGGGGTCTTTACGCTACCCGGAGGGATCTCGACCCGGTCTGCTTCGCTGCTTCCATCTACGGCCCGTCCTACATCAGCTTTGAGACCGCCTTGTCCTGGGAGAACAGGCGTCCTCGCCTGTGAGGGAAGACGGGCGTCCTCGCCGGTCGTTTCATTCTCCAACAAGCGGCACGCATGTTTTCCCTCTCAGCCGGGACGGCCGATCTCCTCCGGTTGACACCGCGCCAACGGTCAAATGGCCAAGATCAAAAAAAGGACGTGCCGCTCGCCTGCGTCAGCCGTCGCGGGAAGTTCGCCTTCTTGCCGCTCGACGCCACACCCCAAACCGAAGACCTGTTCCTCCGCTACCTCTGAGATCCCATGAACGACACCGACCGCCAACGCCATATATCCACAGCCTTCCAGGACGTTGAAACCGTGGTCGGAGGCCACACGCCATGCGCCCGCTCTCGCTGGCCAGCTACGACGTGCTTCTCAGAACCGGCAACCCACTGGTAAAAGGCGAAATGCCCACGGACGGCACGCCCGAGTTCACGTCGGCCATCATGGGAACATCCGCCACCACGTTGACATCCCGGCAACGATACCAAAACCATGTGCCAGCCCATCGACACCGACTATGTGAGCAAAGCTTTCATCGGCATGACCTCGCCGATTCTAGGCCTCGTCACGTCCTATCAGGAACAAATCGAGTGGCACCTGCGGGCCGGTTCGCTGCTCGTCGGCCTGGCGGTCGGCATCCTGTCGCTGGTGAGCATGGTGCGGAAGATGCGGCGGAAGTGAACGTTCGCCTCGCACATTCGGCGCGGAACGCGACGTAAAGTGAGAGGCGTTGTTCGCATTCTCCTATTTGAACGTCACCATATGCTCGGTACTGGCAACTCCTTCGCGATCCGCATAGGGGCGGTAGATCACCGTGACGCGATATTTATTTCCCTCCTTGAGTTTGTAGGCACATAGCCCGGTTCCCGTGAGGAAGGGAAAGGCCAATCCTTCCGAATGGTGGGACCCGTTCATTTGGCTACAGGCTTCTCGCTTGGAAGTGTGTAGGAGACTTCGCCACTGACCCACATCCGCCACCCCGGATGCTTTCCGCAGTCAAACGTAATCCTGTTGATGGGGCCTAACTCGCGATCGCGCGGAAGCACGGCGAACTTGTGGGTCTGCATCCGATAAAGCAGTCCGTCACCCCGGCACACGAGCAAAACCTCATCCAGTTTTTCGTTCTCGCCATAAGCTTGGATGTCCATCTTTCTATACTCCTTCGGCCAGTCGGCTCGCAGAGCCTGCCAAAGCTTTGCTCGCTTCGGGTTCTGGTCTTCCGCAGCCACGCCAACCTGGATCGTGGAGACGATTGCCACTGCAACAATAGAACATAGTATCAGTAATCTCATATGCATTCCTTCATATATGACACCGGACTTGGCGATTTCTTAGGCGATTTAGTTCAACGTCACGGCTGTGGCGCGGGACTTCCGTCGCCACGAGCCGGGGGCTCGGCAGTTCTATCGCGTTTCCAGTGGCGTTGGTGGATCGCCACGATGGCCTTGCCGGCATACTCTTTCACGTAGCGCTGCTGGATGTGGTCGGGATTCGGGTCAATGCCGTCCCACGGCCGAAGGGATTCCAGAAACGGGATGCAGTCCGGCCCCGCTTTGCGGCCGAGCGCCTCTATGGCGGCATAGCGACGATATTGCCCCTCCGTCCACGAAGTATTGGCCGCCATGGCCTTCAAGTTCTGCTGTGATTCCGCGTTGATCTCCATCGTGGTCACGAGTGTGGTGATGTTGTTCCGCATGGTGTCGCTGGTCTCCTCGGCAACGCGTTTCTTCAGTGCCGAGACAAGTTCTGGGGACTGAAGTTGCTCAAGGGTATCCCGCACCGGATCCATGTTCCATGCCTGCATTGTCTTGCGCTCCAGCCTGTACAGGTCATATTGAAGCAGCAGGAACGTCCGGCCCAATTCTTCACCCAGGTCCACGAGAGCCGCTGCCGCTTTGCACCGGATACCAAGTTGCTGTCTCTGGTCCCAGACAATGGCCTTCAGGTCCGACAGGCTTTCCTTTGCTCCAATGGAAGCGAGCGCGCTTGCTGCCATTTGCCGCAGCACGCTCCCCGCGGGGGCATTCCTGTAGAAGTGAGAGACAAGCTCTACGGATGTAGTATCCCGGTAGGCGCCAAGCCCATGGAGCGACAAGGCGACCTTCTCTGTAGCCTCTCCAACCGTTCCTCTATCGGACTCTTGGGCTAGCCATAAGCGCAGAACGGGGACAACAGCCGGGTCGCCCCTCTGTATCTTGGATGTGATGTTGGCTGGATTGTCCGGCACTGCATCTTCGGGTGTGCCGGCATTCCCATTCTGCAGAAGCACATCCTTCGACGTGGGGGGTGAGGGTTGATCCTTCACTGGAATATCCGCCTTGAGGTCGAGTTTCTCAAGCACTGGCCTAAGAGCAATCGCGACCTGCTTCAAGTCGGGGTTTTCATCGGCATCGGCAACCCCCGCCATAGTCAAAGCCATGACGACTGCCATAATTGAGGCAGCAAACTGTGTTGTTCTCATAGGTCTCGACATTATCGCTCTATGGTGAAATCGGTGTGTAAACAGATTGTAAATTATCTCTGCCGAGCGTTTAATGTGATTCCACCGCGCTATCGGGTGGCGTTGCTGGGTGGTTGAGTGGCGAATGGAAGGTCGGCATACATGATTTGTTCGGCATATTCTGATCAAAGGCCTCCTATGTCCCCTGTCTTGCCGTCCATATAGATCAAAATGAAGTGTTGCCCGCCTTCAGTGCGCGGAACCAGTTCGTAGCTGAGTACCGAGCAAGTCGCGGAGCGGGCGGGCATCAGCCGCTCGACGCTCCACGCGTTGGAGAAGGGATCAGCCGGCACTTCATTGGGGAAGTTCTTGCAGGTCTTGGCCGTGATGGGTCTTGAAGCGGACCTTTCCCGGCTCGCTACTGACGATGTGCTAGGTCGCAAGTTGGAAGACGCCCGCCTCACCGAATCCCGGCGACGGGCACCGAAGAAGAAATCGAGCAAATGAGTCGGCAAATTGAAGTCTGGGCTGACTGGAAGGAGCTCGGTTCTCCGACCCTGATGGGTCACCTGCGCTGCTCGCTGACCCGAGGGAAAGAACCGAATGGATAGGACTGGTCGCCCAGGCCACTTCCATCCTGCGGGCGTAGCTTGAGAACGAATTGCCGCCCATTCTATCAGGTCCTGACGCCACCGGCATTCAGCGGGAGTGCCGGAAAGCCATTGACAGGTTCTCCGCTGCCTGCACGAATCATGAAGATCCTACAGACTCCGAGACCGGATTTCCTGCGTGAGGTCGGCGATGAATTGGTCGAGCGGTTTGGCGCCGAGGTCGTCGTGGTCGCGGTGGCGGACCGAGACGGTGCCATCCTCGGCTTCGCGGGCGCCGATGACGAGCATGTAGGGGACGCGCTCGAGGCGGGCGGTGCGGATCTTGGCGCCGATCTTGTCCGGGCTGCGGTCGATGGTGACGCGCACGCCGGCGTCGGCGAGTTTGGCCGTGGTGGCTTCCGCGGTGTCGAGGGTTTTTTCGGAGATCGGCAGGACGCGGACTTGTTCCGGGGCGAGCCAAGTGGGGAACTTGCCCTCGAAGTGTTCGATGAGCAGGCCGGTGAAACGTTCCATCGAGCCGAAGGGCGCGCGGTGGATCATCACCGGAATGTGCGGCTGGTTGTCCGCCCCCACATAACTCAGGCCGAATCTGACAGGAAGGTTGTAGTCCACCTGGACGGTTCCGAGCTGCCAGTCGCGGCCGATGACATCCTTGACAACAAAGTCGATCTTCGGGCCGTAGAACGCGGCCTCGCCGATTTCCTCGGTGTATTCGCAGCCGAGGGTCTGCACGGCTTCGCGCAGCGACGCTTCAGCCTTGTCCCAATTTTCGCTAGAGCCGACGTATTTGTCGCTTTCCGGGTCGCGCAGCGACAGGCGCACCCGGTAGTCGTTCATGCCAAGCGTGCTCAGGACTTTTTTCACCAAGTCGAGGCAGCCGGTGACTTCGGCGGCCACTTGCTCGGGCGTGCAGAACAGGTGGGCGTCGTCCTGGGTGAACCCGCGCACCCGGGTCATGCCGCCGAGTTCGCCGGATTGCTCCCAGCGATAGACGGTGCCGAATTCGGCCAATCTAACAGGCAGATCGCGGTACGAATGAGGATCACTGGCGAAGATTCGGATGTGGTGCGGGCAGTTCATCGGTTTGAGCAGATAACCCTCGTAGGTTCCGTCCGATAGACCGTTGATCAGGGTGGCGCAGGAGGCATCTTCGTCGGCAAGTTTTTCCAACACATCACGTTCGGCGATGGCCGGGTATTGGCTTTCCTGATAGTACGGGAAATGGCCGGACATGCGGTAGAGGTCGAGCTTGCCGATGTGCGGGGTGAACACCTGCGAGTATCCCTGTTTGTCGAGCTCTTCGGTGATGAACTCCTGCAACGCGCGGCGCACCAGCGCGCCTTTCGGTTTCCATAACACCAGCCCCTGGCCCACCATCTCGTCAATGTGAAACAAACCCATTTCCCGGCCCAGCTTGCGATGGTCGCGCTTCTTCGCTTCCTCCAGCCGGCGCAGGTGCTCCTCTAACAACTCCTTGCTTTCGAACGCGGTGCCATAGAGCCGCTGGAGCTGGCCCTTTGACTCATCTCCCAGATAGAACGAGGCCGACACGGACATGAGTTTCACGTTCTTGCACTTCGAGGTATAGCCGACGTGGGGGCCGGCGCAGAGGTCGATGAAGTCGCCGTTTTGGAAACACGAAATCTCCTCGCCCTCGGGGATCTTGTCGATGAGGTCGAGCTTGAAGCGGGAGGGATTGCCCGGCCGATCCGCTAGGCCGCCGAGGCGGCCGCTTTCGGCCATGGCCTGCGCATCGGCGCGCGTCAGCACGCGGCGCTCGAATTTTTGGTTGTCCTTGGCGATTTTGCGCATTTCCGCCTCGATTTTCTCGAATTCGTCCGGGGTGATCCGGTGGGGCATATCGAAGTCGTAGTAGAAGCCGTTCTCGACCGGCGGGCCGTAGGCGAACTGGGCATCGGGCCAGATGTGGAGGATGGCGGTTGCCATGACGTGGGAGCACGAGTGGCGGAGGCGCTCCAGGTCGGTCATCTGCTGGCGTTCGTCGAGTGTCTTGCGGTCGTTCATGGCGGGCACAGGAAAACAACATGGACCACCAGACGCAAGATGCAAGTGGGTAAAGCCCGTCGCGAACTGCCCGAACACTCACCCCTTTCGCTCGGACTCCAGGGGGGGTAGCTTGACAGGCACCCATTAAACCACATCATGACCCATCCATGAAAACGACTTTGGATCTGGACGATGCGCTGCTCATTGAGGCCAAGACCGTCGCGGCCAAACGGCGGACGACACTCAAGGCCGTCGTTGAGCATGCCCTGCGGCGTGAATTGGCTCCTGCGCCTGAGATCACCAACCCCGACCCGGAAAAATACGAGATCGGGCCGCTGGGCTTTCTGGTGCTGAAACGGAAGCCCGGAGACACCGTCACGCTGGAGCAAATCCAGGCGATCCAGAAGGAGATCGACGAGGAAGAATTCCAGCGAGCCCTCACGGCTGCGGGTGTTTTTCCAAATCTTCCCGCCTCCGATGACCTCACCGACCTCTACCTCCTCGGCCTTGCCGTGCGGCATGGCGGCCGCTTTGCCACATTCGACCAGCGCATCGACGCCGCTCTCATCCCCGGCGGCCCTGCCGCATACTTCATCATTCCTCCTTCATAAATACCCGAACCGCAATACCCGAACAGTCTTGGGACCAGCCGCAGGGTGCGGCAGTAAAATCTTGCCATTCCATCTCCCCGGCCTTATCCTGTCGTCATGAGCGCCAGAGAAGCCATCATCCGGGAAATCAAAGTCGCACCGGAATCGCTGGTGCGGGAGACCTATGACTTCATCTTGTTTCTCAAGCGCCGGAGATCTCGGGAACAGGAAGATGAGGTGGCGCGGAAAACCACTGCCAAACCCGATTTTCTGGCACGCCAACAAGCATTGTTCGGGAGCCGGGTGATACCCGACTCGCAGGTGATTCTCGATGAACTACGAGCGGAGCGCTTCTGATGCGGTACCTTGACACCGGTGTCTT